>JAEEGL014948649.1_pt1 | contig 11227 bp, 11 predicted proteins | sample 9134231 | NCBI WGS metagenome assembly JAEEGL01 (sample SAMN16246548, study PRJNA631951) | gut metagenome | biome: gut microbiome; feature: rumen; material: fiber-attached | host: Bos | place: Iran: Karaj | collected 2018-10
ACATGACCGCCGAGAGCGTGGCGGACTTCCTCGACGGCATGGAAATAGAACTCGACGACCTCGCACTCCCCGACGGCGTGCTCGACTTGTCGGGAATTGCCGCACCCGAGGAAGAAACCGAGGGCGACGACGACGCGCCGGACGTAGACGAGGACGGCGAGCCGGACAGCAAGCCGGGCGAAATGTACGAACTCGGCAATAGTATTTTATTGTGTGGCGACTCCACAAACCCCGAGGACGTGGCGCGCATACTCGGCGGACTGAAAGCCGACCTCGTATTCACAGACCCGCCATACGGCATGAAAAAAGAGAGCGACGGCGTAGCAAACGACAACCTTAACTACGACGATTTGCTCGAGTTTAATAAAAAGTGGCTCGCGCTCGCGTTTGAACATCTCAAAGAAAATGGCTCGCTTTATTGCTGGGGCATAGACGAGCCGCTTATGGATATTTACAACTACATCTTAAAACCGAAAGCACGCGCGGGCGAGATAACTTTCCGCAATCTCATAACATGGGACAAGGGCAACGGACAAGGGCAGAACTCCGAAGAGTTTAGAATGTACGCAATAGCCGACGAAAAGTGTTTATTTATTATGAACGGCGTACAAGGATTTAACACAAACGCCGACAACTATTTCGAGGGCTGGGAGCCAATACGCGACTATTTGCTTAAAAGTCGGCAGGCTATGGGCTGGGACGTACCGACAATGAAACGAATAGTCGGACATTCTGATTTGTCGCGCGACCATTGGACGGGAAAAAGTCAATTTAATTTACCGACCCGCGAAGTATACGACAAATTAAAGGCAGAGGCAGAAAAGCAGCGCAAAGAGCGCGGCATAGAAAACGACGCATTTAAGCGCGAGTATGACGACATTAAGCGCGAGTATGACGACATTAAGCGCGAGTGGTACAGCACACGCGCATACTTCAACAACACATGGGACAACATGAACAACGTGTGGCACTTTGCGAAAACCTCGGGCGCGGAACGTGAAAGCGCAGGCGGACACGCGACACCGAAACCCGTAGCACTATGCGAGCGCGCAATAAAGAGCAGCAGCCGCGAGCGTGAAACCGTTCTCGACTTTTTCGGCGGCTCCGGCTCGACATTGATTGCCGCAGAGAAAAACAACCGCAAGGCGTTACTCATAGAACTAGAGCCGAAATGGTGCGACGTTATCCGCAAGCGCTGGACTAAGTGGGCGCAGGAAAACGGGCGCAAAGTCGGCTCGGGCGGGCTCGAATAATTGCAATATTTGAGAAACAGTAGGGGGCGACAATGGGACGTAAAAAAATCGTAAAAGAAAAAGAACTACTCGCAGCAATCGCCGATAGTCGCGGCTTTTATTCTGTTATTGCCGAGCGCCTCGGCGTAGCGTGGGCGACTGTAAAGAGCGCCGTAGAGGAAAGCGACGCCGCACAACTCGCAATCAGAGCCGAGGAAGAAAAAACGCTCGATTTCGTAGAGGGAAAAGCAATCGCGCGCATTAAAGCAGACGACGGCGCTATGATACGTTTTTATCTCGCAACTAAGGGCAAAAAGCGCGGCTACACATACGACGAAACAACGGCAACGGCAGAGGCAGCAATCGCCGACACCGCCGTACACATCAGCGTAGAGGGCGGCGAGCCTGCGCCGGTTGAGGTGAACGCGTGAACTTTGACAGCCGCGAACTATGGGCGCCCGTTTATAACCGCGCATTTAATGACATAATGAGCGACGCACACGAGCACGAGCGCTGGACGTTTCCGGGCGGCCGTGCGAGCTGTAAGTCGTCGTTTATTTCGCTTGTCGTTGTGTTGCTCGTTGTTATATTCCCGTCGCTTAACGCGCTTGTAATACGCCGCTATTCAAAAACGCTGCGACAATCTGTATTTGAGCAAATCGTGTGGGCTATCGAGAAATTACACCTACCCCGCAGTAACGGAAAAACCGCAGGCTTTAAAATCCCGAAATCGCGAACGGCCGCGCTGCCGATTGTCTACATACGCAAAAACGGACACCAGCAGCTTATTATATTTGCAGGGCTCGACGACCCCGAGAAACTCAAATCTATCAAAGTAGCATACGGTTATATCGGCATATTGTGGGTTGAGGAAAAAACAGAACTCGATCCGACCGACTTACAGAACGTCAAAATATCTGCATTACGCGGCGGCGATCGTTTCTACGTTTTCGAGAGTTACAACCCGCCGAGTGCTACGCGGCATTGGTGCAACGCAGAACTTCGCGAGGACGACCCGCGCCGCATGGTAGTACAGACAACATACTTGGATATACCGCGCGAGTGGCTCGGTGAGGCAATACTCCACGATATAGAAAACACAAAGGCGCACAACCTGCGCGCGTATCAAAATATATACCTCGGAATTGCAACGGGCACCGGCCGCACAATCTTCGAAAACGTACGCCTCGAGGAAATAACCGACAAGCAAATAAAGAGCTGGGACACCACATGGCAAGGCATAGATTGGGGCTATTTTCCCGACCCTTACGCGTACGGCTCCATGCACTACGACGCCGTAACGCGTACGCTTTATATATGGGACGAGCTGTATTTGTGGAAACATAGCAACGAGGCAGCATTCGACAAAACCGCCGAGCACATGGAGGCGCAAGGAATGAGTATTTACGAGGATAAACAAATCGCCGACAGCGCCGAGCCGAAAAGCGTAGCGGACTATCGCCGTTGGGGTGGTTTTACACAAGGCGCAAACAAGGGGCGCGGTTCGCGTGACGCTGGCTATAAATGGCTGCAAGGCTTAAACGCTATTGTTATCGACCAAAAACGCGCGCCGCACGCTGCCGACGAATTCACGCTGTACGAGTACGAAATCGACAAGCGAACGGGCGAAATACTCGAGGGGTTTCCCGAGGGACAGCCCGACCACTTTTTAGCGCTCACTCGCTACGCCAGCGAGCAGGAGTGGCGACACGCTGGGGCATAATCGCGCGTAAAAAATGACTATAAGCACATACGAGGAAAGACAATGTTTGAAAAAATAAGGGGCTTTTTTATGAACATCTTAAACTTATTCCATACGACCTCGGTTGAGGAAGTAACGGGCGTCGAGACAAATATAACCGGCGAAATGTACCGCCGTATTGAGTTATGGGGTAATATGATGACCGGCCACGCGCCGTGGAATGGTGAGGCGAAACCGTGCGGCGTGCTGCCACAGATTGCAGGGCGCCTTAACTACTACGTAAAGCGTGAAATCGGGCTCGAGGTAAAAAACGAGGTGCTCGACAAGCCGCTTAAACATCTTAATAAAAATATCGGCAAGGTTGTAGAATATATCGCATACCTAGGCGGCGGACTTCTGCGCCCGATTTACTCGGCTAATAAATTACAGTACGAAATAATCCCGCTCGGAAACTACCTGCCGACACATTACGACTTCGACGGCACACTCACCGGCGCTATTATTTTAAAGCAGATTACAACCACAAAAAAGAATTATTTACTTTGCGAAAATCATAACTACGACGGCAAGAGCCATTACGTAAAATTAAGACTTTACGAAAACAAAGACACAGCGCTGCGCGAGGTTGCGCTCACTTCCTGCGAACTCACAAAGGACTTAACGCCCGAGTACGTGTGGAATGATTGCGGCCGCCCTATGCTTGTCGAATTCCGTAGCAACATAGTAAACAAAATTGACGGCTCAAACGTGCCGGTTGCTTTAATCGACAACGCCGTAGACTTAATCGAGAAAGCAGACCGCCAGCTCGCGCGCATGGATTGGGAGCAGGAGGCAGGCGAAAAGCGAGTATTTGCCGACCGCGATATGTTTGTAGATCGCAAGACCCGCGACAAGACAACCGGCGCCGAGAAAATCGAGAAAGTTATAACAACGAAATCGCTTAACCGCTTGGTAGTAAAACTTGAGGGCAACGGCATGGACGGCGGCGAAAAAATCCACGAGTACAGCCCGGAACTTCGCACAGAGGCGCAGGAAAAATACCTGCAGGCTATCCTCAAACGAATCGAGCTGGCAATCAACGTCGGCAAGGGCACAATAAGCGACGCCGAGCAGGTGCAGCAGACCGCTACACAGTACAGCGGAGGACGGCAGGAACTCTACGCAATTATCGACGATATCGAGGACGAAATCGCGGCCAAGTATGCAGACGTTACCGCCGTATTTTCTTACATGGCGCGCGCTTACAAAATCAAAGGCGCACCGGCTGGAAACGAAAAAGAGCTCTATACAATCAAGTGGAACGACGACCAAACCCGCAAGGATATACAGCAGGCTAAACAAACCGCAATGCAGGAAATCGGCGCGGGCGTGCTTAATAAATGGGAATACCGCCGCGACTTCTACGGCGAGGACGAGGCGACCGCAAAGGCAAACGTACCGCCCGAGCCTACCGCACCGGAGCCGTTCGGTTTAATCTAAAAACGCGCTACAACGCGCTCGTTTGCCCTCGGTAATGAAAACAACACCACCGAGGCACAAAGGACGCGCTAGAGGGGCGCTATTGAATTCCTAGGGGGTATTTTATGAGCGGCAAAAACGATAAAAAATTAAGAAAAGAGATTCGCAGCGCGGGCTCGGATATTTACGACGAAATCAAGCGCCAAGTAAACGCGCTCCCGTGGCGCCAGCGCTGGACTATTGCGCGCAAAATACGCCGGGGTAAGTGGTAATGTTATCGCCACGTTATCTCGACGGAATCGGCGACGAGCTGGCCGACATTTACGCACAGCTCGAGGCGGATATCCTCGCAGACATGGCGCGGCGCCTTGCCAAACTCGGCAAGATAACCGAGGCGACAAAATGGCAGGCGGAAATGTTAGCGCAAACCGGCGCGCTTAAAAAAGACGTAAACCGCATTATTAAAAAATATGATCCGAAAATACAGCGCGAAATAAAAGCCGTATATAACGACGCAATGGTAAAGAACGCCCGCGCGAATAACCGCATTTTCGAGGACGCGCTCGGCCACGGAGTCAGCGACAGCAACGCGCAGGCAATGCTCGCAGGCATACAGAAAACACACAGCGACCTATCGCGCCTCACACTTACAACCGCATACACAACCGAGCAGCAATTCGTACAGCAGGCTAACGCCTCATATATGCAGACCGTAAGCGGCGCTATGAGTTACGACGCCGCAATGAAAAGCGCCTGCGACAATCTCGCAAAGGACGGCATAAGCGGCGTACAATACCGCAACGGCAAGCCCGTGCGCTTGAGCATTGAGGCAGCCGTACGCATGAATATTTTGACCGGTGTAAATCAGACAGCCGCAGCCGTAACAACGGCGAATTGCGAGGAGCTGGGCTGCGACCTCGTGGAAACATCTGCGCACATAGGCGCGCGCCCGAGCCACGAGGCTTGGCAGGGGAAAATATTCTCGTTATCGGGAACAAGTGACAAATACCCGCCGTTTTCTGTATGCGGCCTCGGGGAAGTCGACGGCATTTGCGGTATAAATTGCCGCCATTCATACTACCCGTATTTCGAGGGCACAGAGCGGCACTATTCTACAGACGACCTCGACGAAATGGCAGCGCAGACCGTAACGTACGACGGGCAGGAAATGACACGCTACGACGCCGAGGAAAAGCTGCGCTACATGGAGCGCAACGTACGCAAGTACAAGCGCCACGCAATCGTACAAGAGGCTGGCGGCGTAGATAATACCGCAGCCCGTGAGAAAATCGGCGAGTGGCAGACAAAAATAAAAGACTTCACAAAACAGACCGGCGTAGCACGCGACCGCGCCCGCGAGTTTGTGGGAACTATCGACGGCACACAGCCCCGGGGCATTTTCGACGCAGCAACGCAGGCGGCAGCCGATAAACTCAAGCCGACCGGGGCGCCGACACCAGCCGCGCCCGCCGCACCTTCAGCAGCAAGCAAGGGCGTAAAAGTTGACATATCGGGATTTACCGACGCGTTTACAAAAAACAAAATAAACACCGAGAGCACGGCCGAGTTAATAAAATACATCAACGCGCAGCCAAACGCCGACGACACGGTAAAAGATTTATTTAATTACATGAATAACTCGAGCTTGAGCAAGGGCGTAACTATACGCAATTCTCAAAGCGGCCATAAGCTCACACACTACTCAAACGGCGAACTCCAATTGACGATAAACAAGTTATTAAAAAACGACGCTAATATAATCGGCAAGGCGGGCACGAATATTCACGAAATCGGGCATTTACTCGACACGCTGGGCGCGGACGCTGGCGTAAACGGACAAGGTAGTTTTATTCATGTACGCGAGGCAATTAAAAAAGCGCGTAAATATAACAGCGGCGAGATCCCGACAGAGGTTGCGGAACTATTCAAAAAGAAAAGCGACGAAATAGACGCAATACAGAAAAAAATATTTACAGAGCGAGCCGCAAAACATAATATATTAAACGAGAAATACAAGGCCGGCGAGATAGGTTGGCGAGAATACTCGAAACAATGGGACGCAATAAACCGCGCCGCAAAACTCGAGGCAGACCTTGCACAGCGCGACGCTATAAATGGCGTCGACGCGCTTATGGATATTTACGACGCATTGAGCGAGGGACGTTACCAGCATAACCACGTAGTAGTATACGGCCACGGTACGTCGTATTACTTCTCGGAGCTGGCGCACCAAGCCGCCGAGATATGGGCGAATTATACGCGTTTGTCGATAACTAACCCGGAACTCGTCGCAATGCTGCGCAAGTATGAGCCGGAACTCGTCGAGGCGCTCGAGAAAAACGCCACGGAACTATTAAACAATTTAAGGGGGACAAAATGACAAAGCCCGAGGACTTCCTGCTCGACGTGTGGGAAAAATTAAGCACAGACGAAAAAAAAGAGGTTTACCTCAACAGCATTATAACGGCCGAGAACGCGCCGCCGTATCTTTACGGACTTATCGACGAGGCAGCCGCCCCGCTCAACGATAAAATCAGAATTGCCGAGAAAATCCTTAACGGCGAGGCGCTCACGGCGCGGGAAAAGAAATTAGTAAATTACGATATCGTGGATTGATACGGCGCCCTGCACTCGCGGGGCGTTTTTTTATGTAAAAAATGACTATAAGCACATGAGAATCATTAGCGACGACTTATACGCGCGCCTCGTAAAGGTGCTCGCGCAAAACGAGAACGTAGCCGTATTTCAACAGTTACTACTATCGCAAAAAGCAGAGCCGACAGAGGACGCAAACGAAATCACAGTAAACGAGGTTAAAGAAAATGGCGTACAGTAGAGTAACTCCCCGCGCAAGGCAGGGCACAACGGGCATTAACGTAGAGGCCGACGTATTAGCAGGCTCGGGCGTGTGGATAAATCCGCCCGATAGAGTGGCAGCCGTAACAGTAGCCGTACATATTCCCGAGGGCGAAACGGCTAGTTTTACAATCGAGGTTTGCGCAAACCGCCCCGAAACAATCGGCGAGGACGGAGAGGGCGGTTATTGGGATAACGTTTACGGCGTTACATTGACAGAAAGCACTACGGTTATGATTGCGAACGCCGTAACGGGTATTCGCGTTAATTGTATTGCCGCAGAAACGTCGATAAATGTAGCATTTTGCGGGTAATGGGGGCATATAATGGCAGTAGACGGACTTATAATTCCACGCACATATAACGATTATTTTTCACGCAGCGACCCTGCGGCTATACGCCAGCTTGTCGCACAATACACAGACACAGCGCTTAGTACAACAAGCGAATTGCCCGTACAAAATAAAGTTGTTAAGGCGGGGCTCGACTCAATCGGAGCAATGATACCAGCGCAGGCAAGCGCACAGAATCAACTCGCCGACAAAGACTTCGTTAATTCTTCAATCGGCACTAATACGGCTAATTATATAAGCGACAACGGCGAGCCGTTCGCGTCGGTTGCTGCACTCGAGGCATATTCGGGAACGGTTACAAATAACGACTACGCCTTTGTAACGGGCACAGACGCGGCCGGAAATACTTATTATGACAGATACAAAGCGACCGTGAGCGGCGCCTCGGTTACATGGGCGAAAGAATACCGCCTTAATAATTCAAGTTTTACCGCTGCGCAATGGGCGTCGATACAATCGGGTATAACAGCCGAAAAGGTGGCGCAATACGACGCACTCGGAAAGCCTGCTAGTTTGGTGTACGAACGCGCTCGCTGGTTGAGGTTTTCTGCGACAAACAAAAAGGGCGTAGTTATTGCGGCAGGTACTACAATAATTGTCGGGGCTCACGTATTTACAGCCGCAACCGATACAGCCTTTGACTTATCGGAGGACATAACAGCCGCCGGAAAAGATTATTTTATTTATTTAAATTGGGAGGACGGCGACGTATGGACTTTGACAGCGACTACGACTAAAAACGCAGACACAGCGACAAGCCGCTATATAGGGCGCTGTCATACTTTGTGTGTCGCAGCAGGTGGATCGTTAACCGCAAAAATACCGGCCTCGCCTAGCAGCGGAATAGCAGCGGGCGACAAGGTACTCGTAAAAAGTTACGAGGCGGACGTCGACCCCGATTTTTATAACTTCTACAATAAGGCGGCACAGAGCGTTAGCGCTGGCTCATATTACGACGTTATAACAGTAGCCCACCCGCTCGCGGGATTTGCTGCAGGGGATATCCTGCCCGAGTCAATTTTCTGTTTGTCATGGAAACCGAAAACGTTATACGAAGACGGCATGGTATACGATAGAGATACTGATTCGTGTATAGATATATATTTACAGAGCGGAACGGGGTTAAAAACGAAATCAGAATATAACAAAACACACACCGTATCACGCCAGCAATGGAACCACCAAGAGGACATGAGGCAGGTTGGGAAAAAGTTATTGAGTGACTACGAATTCACAAGTGCAGCCATAGGCTCAAACGAAACTACAAATATATACGGCTCGGCAGACGTAACAACAGTAGGCGGACACTCCGACACGGCAGGCCGTCGTATGGTTAGCGCGATTGGGTGCGAGGAAATGGCCGGCTACTTATGGCAATGGCTCGACGAGGTAATAGGAAAGAGCGACGAGAACTCATGGACTACAACAGACGGACGGGGCGCATTCGGACAAGAATATTGGCAGCCTCGCGCTCTGCTGGCGGGCGGCGCTTGGACTAACGCGTCGACTTGCGGCTCACGTTGTCGTAATGCGGCTTACGGTCGCTCGTTTGTCTTTGCGGCTATCGGTGGGCGTGGGTCGAGCCGCGTTATACGGGGGCTTTAATGAATATCCCGGAGTTTAGCAGCCTCGTAGAGAATCATGTATTAGACGGGGATAAAATCAGAATTGACGACTTATTAAATAAAAGTATTGTAATAACAAATTATCATATATCCACAAGCAAGTTTAAAAGCAAAGGTTGCGGGTATTGCATAAAAGTACAATTCTATTTTGCGGACGATACAGAGGAAGTACGGAAAGTATTTTTTAGCGGCTCGGGTGTAATTAAAGATCAACTCGAGGAGGCAAAAAGCAACCTCGAGAAACAAGGACAACCGCTGCTATTTAAAGCAACGGTAAAGAAAGTCGGTAATTATTACTCGCTTGTATAGCGGGATAATTATTAGTTATAAGTCTATAATCTGCTGGCAGGCGGCAATTGGAATAACACGTCGAATTGCGGCTCACGTTGTCGTAATGCGAATAACAGTCGCTCGAATGTCAATGCGAATATCAGTGGACGCAGGTCGATACGTAATAGGTATTTATAACTCCAATAAAAACGTGCTTACTTACGGCTGGACTTGTAACTATGGCATATAGCCAAAACACAAAACGGAGGGCGGCTTTGTTATCGAATAAATATCAAGCCGCCATTTTTTATTTATGAAAATATATAATAATTTATGGGGACAGTTTACCAGCAAGGAAAACTTCGAACTTGCATATAAAAACGCAATCAAGGGCAAGGGAAAACAAAAACAAGTAAAAAGATTTAAAGAAAACGCCGCCGAGAATTTGGAACTCATACGGCAGAGTGTAATTAATGGGACGTTTCATACATCAGAATATAAAACAAAAACTATATACGAGCCAAAACAAAGGATAGTATATAAGCTGCCGTTTGCACCCGATAGAATTGTACAACACGCCATTATGAATGTATTAAAACCGATTTTATTAAACAAGTTTATTAACAATACTTATGCGTGCATAGAGGGGCGCGGACAGCATAAGGCTAGTATTAAATGCAGCGAATACGTTCGTAAAAATAAATATTGCCTCAAGGGCGATATATACCATTTCTACCCCTCTATTAATCAAGAGATATTATCGAATATGCTGCACCGCATAATTAAAGACGCGCGTTTTATGGATTTACTCGACGATATAATCTTTAGTTATCCCGGCGGCTATAATTGCCCGATTGGGAATTATTGCAGCCAATGGTTCGGAAACTTTTATTTAACGCCGCTCGATAATTTCGTTAAACATAATTTAAAGTGTAAAAGTTATGAGCGTTTTTGCGACGATTTCCTGCTATTTAGCAACAACAAAGACGAGCTGCGGGAAGATTGGCAGAAAATTATTATTTTTTTAAAAGATACTCTCGAGTTAAAAACGTCGCATATAGATTTATTCAAAACAAAGCAGGGCGTCGACTTCTGCGGATATCGCCACTTTGGAAAATACGTTTTATTAAGAAAATCTACAGCCCATAGAATGAAACGTCGACTTAAACGTATACGGGAAAATAAAGAGCTAGAGCCCGAGTACGTACAAAATAGTATTGCAAGTATGCAAGGTTGGCTCGCGTGGTGCTGCTCGTATAATTTTCGTGTGAAATTAAAAATATAATTCTCAAAAACAGCAATTAAATGACTATAAGCGCAGAGGGCGAAAAAGTGAGCATAATAACAGCTATTACACTAGGAATCACAATCGCAGGCTTTGCGGGAGGCATTATAACGGCCGTCGCCAAACTCGCGACCAAAACGGGGCGGCTTATGGAACAATTAGAGAGCAACGAAAAACGCGACACCGAAGAACGCGCAAAAGTCGAGGCTAACTTCAAAGAACTATACGGCCGAGTAAATCAGACCGAGTGCGACATTAAAGTGCAGGGGACGGCAATAAATAACCTCGTCGCTACCTGCTCGCGTATCGAGGCGCGGGGCTAGTATGCAGATAATACACGACTTTTTAACAATCAACGAATACAGCAGACCCGGGCGCACTTTAAAAGAGGTGCTCGGCGTTGTCTTACATTGGACGGCAAACCCTGCCGCTAATGCGAAACAAAA
>JAEEGL015612944.1_pt1 | contig 11227 bp, 10 predicted proteins | sample 9134231 | NCBI WGS metagenome assembly JAEEGL01 (sample SAMN16246548, study PRJNA631951) | gut metagenome | biome: gut microbiome; feature: rumen; material: fiber-attached | host: Bos | place: Iran: Karaj | collected 2018-10
AATCGAATCAACGGCGTCCGGCAGTAATTGTAGAAGTTAACTGCCTCTTCTCTCGTCTTAAAGGAGCCGAGCGCCACACGAGATCGCCCGAATGCCGAGTGATTATCAACTATTTCGATTTGATTATCACGCTTTTGGCCTCCAGCATTAGCACTGGACACTACTACCTGCCATTCGGAAAGTAGTTCGGTGTTGCTCTCGATTACATCTTTAGCAGCAACATACCATGTGGCTTTCCCTGCTTTTCCAGCTTTATCGTTAGTGAAGAGCTTTATTTCTTTGCTAAAATCAATGCTTTTGTCGTCAGTATATGGCCTGACCTTGTCCGGATTATCTTCAACAAAATTGCTCTCTATCCCAAACAGAGATCTTGGGAGTACCCTGTCATGCACATAGGAAAGCGCATAATCAGCTACGAACTGTTTGACTTTTGTCACAACACTTCCGTCTTCCGGATTGAGATCTATCAAATCCTCCCCGGGAGATTTCATTTCAACTGTTATTGAAGTACCGTCTTTGCGATAAATATACTTAAAGCCTTTTGACGCTTTTTTTGCATTCTTATATACAATCGAAATGCCGTCAGCTATAGCAACATCTTTGAAAATGTCTTGGGAATCCGGATAGAAAATTACTTTTTCCAACCTTGGGTCGTTTATTTGATCCATGCCGAATTGTCCCATACCCTTTCCAGAGCGATGCATCCACCGAGCGCCAGGATAAATGAGCGAGACAGCGCCAGAAGAAATGGCGTCAGCGCTCATCTGGAAATAGTGGAAGATGTTTTTCCTGCTCGCTTGTCCGTTTGTGGCGGACTGCTGTTTTGCAGTTTCTTCCTGGTACGGCGGGTTTCCTACAACAGCGTCAAAAACCATACTTCTCACTTCCTTTTTCCAATAGCTGCCTCTCATAATGCGCTTTTTAAACTGCTCCGGCTTGTGGATCAGCATATTTACGAGGTCTTCAAAATAATGTGCGTTTACAGGAGTATCGCTGAATCCGCGCAGGGTACGTATCGTGATTGATTTTGCCATAGGCGTCTTGCATATCACGAACACGTTGTCTCTGATCACCTCATCCCAGAACACTTGGCAGTCCTGAGGTTCCCAGTCGTCGTCGCTCATGCCTTCCATCCTCTGCTTATAGAAGCTGTAAGCAATATAGAGCGGATACAGACCTGTTTTTGAGTTGATTTCAAGAACCCGGCCATCTTCCCTGAAAATCTCGGTCGTTACGGACCCCTGGCTGACGAATCTCGGCTCTTCCAGGCGTTTCTTTTCTTCTTGTGTATCATCCTCAAAACGCTCGTTAAAGAAGCACCATCCTCCGATCGTATCGGACATATGCAGATTGACAATGCGCCACGGGGTCAAAACGGTTTCTTTGTCTGGGTTCTTAAAGTGGCGGAATATCTCCGCAATCATCTGTACACGCCTGGTTGGTGTTTCCTTATCGGCAGCCGCTGCCAGTTTTCGTATGCGTTTTCCGGCGGCAATAAAAATGTCGCGATCATAATACTTTGTGAAATTAGCGAAGACTTTCTTTGTAACGCCGGACGGCATAAATTCCGCCCATGATTTGTCATCCACTATTTCAACAAAGCGGTCGATATCGATATCCTCGTCGATGGGGACGTCTGCGCCGTAAATCATCAACGGCATACGGATGGAAATACCACGAAGGATATCAATTGCTTTCTTACGAGCCTCTCTAGCCTGCTTCTTTGCAAGACGCTCGGCAATCTGTTCCGGGGTTAGCGGAGCGGGAGGCTCGGGAGTATCAGGATTATCCGGATCATCTATATGTTCGATTTGCTCATCCGTAAGGCCCTGCCCATTGACAACAACCTCGCTCTTTTTCTTTGCCGCCTTGGAGGAACCAATCAGATCTCGGAGTTCGTTAAACTGCTTCGCGTCGATTTCATCCAGCCTGAGTAGTTCCTCGTTATAGATAGATTCATCCTCAAAACCGCTGTTTACGGCTCTTTCGGCATAAATCTGTTTAATCTGCTCCATCATGGAATTCACGCTGTATTTCCTCATTCTGGAGCCGGAAATAGCGATAACCGGGCAATAGTTCAGAAATTCTGTCATTGCCTCCCGGCGCTTCTGTTGACTTTTTCCGGGTTTGCGTGAGAGATGCACCGTTTCCGTAAGCACCTTCAATGTTCTATCCGGTGCGAAGTCGAAAACAAAGCAATCCGTTTTCTGCTTTCCGTCAATGGACCCGGCGGACTGAACACGGAATATAGTCTGCATATACTGCGCGGCTGCCGTTGAGAAAGATCCCGACAGCATAAGAACAGCCGTCCATTCTTTTACTGTAACTCCAGTGGTCAGTTTTCCACAGGAAAGTGTTATAGAATACTTGTTGTTCTTGATCGTGCTTCTGACTAATTCCAGAGCGTCTTTCGCATGGTCCTCTTCATAACGATCCCCTTCTCCGGCAACATTTGCAATTCCGAATTTGCCAAATACAGGGTGGCTGCGAAGCAGATCGCTAAGGGCCCGTGCCTCCTTAACGCCAGGGACCATCCACAGCGTATGGCGGAACATTTCACGATACTCTTTAGTGGAGAACGGATATATACTGTCGGAGTCCTCCTTAACCATCAGATTGAGGAAAGAAATGACATCATTCTCATGAACGAATCTACCCTCAACGGCGTGTTTTGGCAATTCACGTTTTCCACTCGGACCTCTGGACCAAACACGGAAAAATTCGCGGAAATTGAACGCTTTCGTATCATACTCGTCTGTTACGAACTTTTTCAGCTTTTCACCGAGATCATATGTGAAAATATGCATTTTAGGCAGCTCGGCATACGGATTGTGATCGCCATGATGGAGAAGATCCCATTCAGACTTTTTCCGTTGCTCCATGACATAGTCCCAAGTATAAACATTGTCTTCGCTGTACTGGGACAGAAGATTGAACGGAGTGCCCGACAGGGCGAGAACCTTTGTATTCTCCTTACGGAGCAGTTTTACGACCTTATCGCCAAGTTCCGTCTGAGTGCCCTCATGGGCCTCGTCAATAATGATGAGATCCCAGTCAAGGCTGAAAACGGCATTGTTTTTATTGAAATTACCGCCTACAAGCTGGGAACCACGCAGATCCTGCATTGAAGCGAAATACAGGAAGTATTTACCATCTTTATCAAGTTTCCTGACTTTCAGATCATTCTCAAGGTCGATTTTTTCATCATAGGTGTAACCCGAGTCGTTCGTCTTGTATTCAAATGAATACTCGTGTTCCGAGGACCCGGCATAAAAAATCTTACCGAAATCTGTACCCCATCCGTCGCTAACGACAGGTCTGTGGGTGACGATAATAACCCTGCGGTACTGTGAACGGCGTACGACTTCCAAAGCAGTCAGCGTTTTACCGAAACGCATTTTTGCGTACCACAGCATTTCATTTCCTTTTTTGAATGCCTTTATTGTCTTTTCAATGGCGTCAACCTGCTCTTCACGGAAATCAATTTTCGCAACAGGTTCGGTATGCCCGCTCTTTTCACCGGAGGAGAGAGTACTGCGCCCTTCCTTGACTGCTTTTATAGCGTCCTTCACCATGTCAAGCGTGGTTTCAAACCATTCTTCTCCCGTTGCGCCATTCGGCTGCACTTTATGAACGCCAGAATTCATAAGGACTTTATGTACGTCCTTATCTTTAAACGCAAAACTATATCCGTCTTCAAGTTTTATGGCGAGTTCCGTGTACAAGAGAGTGAACGAAACGCTTGCCGTCCCAGTATAGCTCTTGATGCGGGAAATCGCAGCTTGATTCAGGGCATGGCAATTGGGTACAAGACCGTCCGGCTTGATATTAGTTGTGAGAGTCGCCTCGCCAACTTTGAGCAGCCCTTTATGTGTGTCGTATGGCATACTGAACACATAGATCAGCTTGTAGCTATATGTTTGGTCAAATCGATCCATACTTCACATCTCCTTCATACAGCGATATAAACGGAATACTCTTTTTCAAATTTGTCCAGTCGAACACCCTGCTATAGACGCCATTGTGCTGCCGGATGTCTCCCTTTGCACAGCCAGGGCATGGTATGGTTTTTGTCTGCTGTGTCCCAAATAAAGTCAGCTGCATTTCTGTCTCTACTGTATCGTGGCATGAATAAGGGACAACGCAACGAAGGCCATCCATCTGCCAGATATTCCAAGCAATAATATTTGCTATGGTCTTTAGTAGTTCTATGGGCGGATACGCGCAAAATCTTTCTTTGTAATAGTCCATATAATCGTACAGGACGTTTTCTCGAGCAATTAATACGCTGTCACCCTGGAATTCATATCCGAAAACACTCTGCACGGCGCGTTGTGCCCATTTCAGCCATTCGTTGTCATCATTACAGTTTTCGTTTACAATCCTCAGCTTTCTGTCCAAAAGACCGATGCGCTCATAAACGGGGATCAGTTCACCAGTGGTGGTATCATATCTGCTAACGAGATATGGGGCCTCTCCGCAAGTAATTTCAAGACGTTTCGCTTCAACATATGCTTGCCAGGTTTTCTTCCCGGAGAAAGCAATCTTTTCCTTTTTAGTATGCCATGTCACGCCATCCGGTGTATTGAAAACATTTGCTCTCCCAAACCACGCTTCATCAAGCTGGTTGTTTTGTTCGTTGCAAACCCAAGACGGCGTAAACACCTCTGCGCGCTTTCTTACTCGCATTTCCTGTACAGCCTTGGATTTTGCTGCTCTTGGCTGGATAACGCTAGAGAATCTGCCTGTGATCAATTCTACCGCCATGTGCTGGTGTTCTTCATATTCCGGGCCAAGAGACTCATAATCTTTAGTACACCAGAGAATATTCTTCCGTGTTGTCTTGTCCTGAAGCAGCAGTTTCAGCAGCCGAGGATCTATATTGGCAATATCGTCTTCAAGAATATCTATTCTTTTTTCTATCTCGCTTCTCTCAACAGACAAATCAGAAGCGTTACGCATTTTTTTCATTCGACCGCTCCTTTATCCAGCGTGCCGGAAGCAAACCATTCTTTTTCGAGAACGCTAAAATCTATGTCATGAGCGTCACAGAACTCTTTGATGCTTTTTATTGCGGAAAGGTTCGGCTTTGCTCTACCGCCTTCCCAACGGTTGACAGACGAGAACGATACATTAAGTTCCCGGGCGAATGCCTCTTGGGACAGAAAGCAGTGTTGCCGGATATTTCTCAACTCTTCTGCAAAACTCATGAGCGGATCCACCTTTCAAATCGACAGGTCAACGATATAGCAGAATTATAGCATTTTTTGTTTTCAATTTCTACCCTCCCCATCGATTTTTCGGTGGGGAAATTTTTTTTGCTTTTTTTGCGATTTTTCCGACCAATGGGCCTCCGAATCTCCAGTGAGGGGTGGCAGGGATAAATCAAAATGCGCCAATTCCACTTTTGCAGAACACTTTTTCTTATGACCGTCAACTTTTGACCGCTCCCGTGGCTAATAATCAGAAGGTATAAGCATTTTTCGGTAAAAATCAAAAAACACCCTGACAAAACGGCCTTGAAATCTCCGTATTGTGAGAGAACCTTCTTCAAAGCGGTAAGTTTCGCCGCCTCCCGTGGACAGCTTATAGAAAGCACCTGATCAAAACGGCCCCGTTTTCTCCGTAAGGCAGAAGACAATCTCAAAATCGGGGGTTCGGATCTGCCGCTGCCGTGAGCTACCTATAGAGAAAAAGTGCAGAAAACCGTCAAGTTTTCCCATTCCCGTGAGGTACCTGTGGAGGACATAAAAAAACGGGCTGAATTACCCTCAATTTGCAGCCTTGTTTTCTGTTTACTAATGAGGGGGGTTGACTGGAGCCGTTTTCGTGGACGGCTTATGAGAGCTTCTCTGAATCTGTGAGCGTCGGAGCAACCGCTCCGCTCAAATAAAAAAATCGAAAGCCTGATTACGTATAAGGGCCGAGATACATACTGGAAGCCGCGATCCGTTCAAAGCGACCAGTATTATCTAGGGGAGTAGTGCGCCCTTTTTTGGTAATCAGGCTCTTTTAGATGCGTATTTCGGCTCTTTTCCGTACCGGGCGGAAAGGAACCGAACATGTTTATCAAGTACCAGCTGGCAGACGGAACCTACGCAAATGTGGAGGTCACAGAGGAGGTAGCGGAATACCTGTCGGAGAGCAATCGAGAGATTGCGAACAGCGACCGCAGGTATCGCCGCAGAGTCGCATATCACGTGGAAACAACGGATTTCGATGCGGGATCCCTTGCGTATCATTTGACGCCGGAGGAGATCCTCCTGGAAAAAGAACGGCATGAGATCGCCTGGAGCAAACTCACGGAAACGCAGCGCCGCAGGGCAGAGCTTTGGTTCGAAGGCTATACCTACCGTGAGATCGCAGATATGGAAGGTGCAGATTATTCCAGCGTGGGACAGTCGGTCAAGGCCGCCGTCGAAAAATTGAAAAAATATTTGTGAGGATACCCCACAAACGGCCTCTCCCATGACCGATAAATGAGAGGACTTCTCTCAGGAAGGAGAATAAATCATGAAAAAACTGAAAGGAGGGCGCTGCCATGAAGCCTATCACGCTGTATACGGCTAACTGCCGCGGTGACGCAAGCAATTCTTTCTATCCGAACAGGCGTGTGATCGCCTCCGCGGATGATCTGAAAGAAGCAGCCCAGTACGACCAGGTCTTCGCCGAATACCGGGATAGCCGCCGCGCCGGAGAAGGTTTCGTCTACTCAGACTGCCTGCCCTTCGACTGCGACAACGACCACTCGGATCTTGAGACGGACTGGAAGACAGCTGCTGACGTGGCGAACGCTTTTCCGGGCGTTCCGTTCTACCTGGTCTACAGCCGCCACCATATGAAATGGAAGAACGGGCGCAGCCCCAGGCCACGGTTCCACGTCATCTTCCCGATCGATTCCATGACAGATGAAGGAGCCTACAGCCAACTGAAGAAATCGGTGTTTGCCTTTTTCCCGTATTTCGATCCCAAGGCGCTGGACACAGCCAGGTTCTTCTTCGGTGTGAAAAAACCGGTCGTGGAGATGCACGGAGGTGCCGATTATGAATCTGAATGAGTTCATGTCTCAACAGACACCTCCTGCGCCGCCTGAACTGATGAAGCAGTCGCCTGCGCCGGATACCGCTGAGGCTCTCTTTGCAGCGTTGCCGAATCATGCGATCCCGGAAGGGACCCGCAATTCCACCATGTCCCAAATCGCCGGGAAGCTGATCAAACGCTACGGCAATACGGACCAAGCGAAAAAGCTGTTCGTGGAGAAGTCGAAAGCCTGCGATCCTCCGCTCGATCAGGCCGAACTTACCGCCATCTGGAAGAGCGCGGTCAAATTTGGCAAGAAGGTTGCCTCCCAAGACGGCTACATTCCGCCGGAAGAATTCAACGATCCCACTCCACGCAAGCCGGAGGACTACTCCGACGTCGGACAGGCTTACGCCTTCGCCAAGCACTGCCGCAACTACGTCCGCTATTCCCCGGCTACGGACTACATCGTCTATGACGGAACGTGCTGGCAGGAGTCAAAGCCACGATCCCAAGCTGCCATGCAGCAGTTCACCGACGCTCAGCTGCGTGAAGCGGAAAAAGAAATCGAGCGAACGGAAGAATGGATGGAGTCCTCCGGGGCGAAAGCCGTTCTGGATGAATTCGGCAGCAGCGCGGCGATGCGGCTGACTGATGAGCAGACAGCGGCTATCTATGCCCACCAGGGCGCTCTCTCCTATAAGAAATTCGTTCTGCAGCGCCGGGACTCAAAGTACCAGGTGGCCGCTCTCCGGGAAGCCCGTCCCATGGTCGAGATCGATCAGCGGGAACTGGATGCCAACGCCTTTCTGCTAAACACGCCTGATTATACTGTGGATCTCCAGAAAGGGATGGATGGCAAGCAGCCACACTGTGCCGAGGACTTCATCACCAAATGCACCTCGGTCGTCCCCGGGGAGCAGGGTACGGAAATATGGCGGGAGGCGCTGAAGACCTTCTTCCTCGGAGACGAGGCCTTAGAGACCTATGTACAGCAGATTGCAGGTCTCGCCACCATCGGCCATGTTTTTGTTGAAGCCCTGATCATTGCACACGGCGACGGCAGAAACGGCAAATCCACTTTTTGGAATGTCCTGTCCCGGGTCCTAGGATCCTACAGCGGGAACATCTCCGCCGACGCGCTGACGGTCGGCTGCAAGAGAAACGTCAAGCCGGAGCTGGCGGAGACCAAAGGCAAGCGGCTGCTGATCGCCGCTGAACTGGAGGAAGGGATGCGGCTGAATACGTCCCTGATCAAACAGTTCTGCTCTACGGACGAGATCTTCGCGGAGAAGAAGTACAAGGATCCCTTTGCCTTCACGCCCAGCCATACACTTGTTCTGTACACGAATCATCTGCCGAAGGTCGGAGCCAACGATCCCGGCACCTGGCGGAGGCTGATCGTCGTCCCGTTCAACGCCAAGATTGAGGGCGGCGGAGATGTCAAGAACTTCGCCGACTATCTCTACGACCACGCGGGACCGGCCATCCTTGCCTGGATGATCGAAGGCGCGCGCCGGGTGATTGAAAACGGATTCCGTATCGTTCAGCCCGACTGCGTCAAGGCGGCCACGGCGCGCTACAGGGAGAACAGCGACTGGCTAAGTAATTTCCTGTTCGAATGCTGTGATGAGGGCGACACCTACCAGACAGCTTCCGGAGACTTCTATACGGCGTACAGAGATTACTGCGCCAGGACGGGAGAGTACACCCGTTCCACCACGGATTTCTATGCCGCCATCGACCTCTCCGGTTTCACCCGCAAGAGGACGAGCAAGAGCCGCATCATCTGTGGCGTACGGCTGAAGCCGGATTTTGAGCCGCCGGACTACAACGACGGATCTTGGCCATGACAACAGATGTGTCAGTCTAGACAGTCTCATCTATAAATCCTTTATAGGGTATTATTTCAAAATCTCTCTATAGAGGGTTTTATGAAATGACTGGCGGGACCGACACACAGATGAAGAAAGGAAAGATCAAAATGAAACTCATCCCTATCGGTATCGCCCGTGACGGCGACGCCATCCCGCTCCGTATGAGAGCAGAAGACTTTAGCGACCGCATATTCGACGGTGTTCAGTTGCGGTCTGACGGGAAAAAGAATCCCGTGATCATCATGCATTGCAAGCGCGACGATCCTCTCCGCTGGAAAGTTGTCTACGGCTTTTCGCAGATCTTTTTCCGCTCCTTTGCGGAGGCGGTGGAGTTCTGCAACAGCAGGGGCTTCCAGTTAGTGAAAGAGCAGGTGGACTGATAATGGAAGACATTATGTACTATCCGGTTATCGACGCGGATACCAAAGGTCTGGAGAAGCAGGCTTTCATGCCGACGCCCGATCGGAAGTCCGTCCAGGAGCATCACCGCTTCTGGCTGGAGGAGATCGTTCCGCATTATTTCCGGCTATGCTCGGCGGAGCCCCAGACGCGGGAGACCGTGTCCAAATTCAAGATCCATTGCCCGTACTGTGGCAATATACTCAGCCCTATATCGTCGGTCGTGGAGGATAAGCGTTTCTTCCTCTACGCCTGCGACAGTTGTACGAAAAAGAGAGGAGAACACAAATGAAAGCATACAGACTTACGGAACACGGCAAAACGCGCTGCCTGTGGCCGATCGATTCCTTCAGCACACCTGAATCCGTGATGGAGCACAGCAGTATGTGCCTGCTTGACCATCTCGTCGACGACGGTGCCGGCGGCTATGTCCACAGATATCGGCTGCACAGCCGCAATGCTATGCGCTTTGATGACACCCTTGATTACGACATCACCTGCCCCCACTGCCGGAGAACAACGCTCCGTCTGTGCGGAAAGCAGCTCGACTGGTATGATCACGGCCTCTATAAATGCCCGGTTTGCGACAAAAAGTGAGGAGGCGGCAAGAATGAGATATAAGGATATTATCATCGAAAGCGGTCAGCCGGAGTACGACCGCAATTTCTGGAATTACTTGCGCGGGAACGAGTTTGTAGCGAGTAAGATGGGTAACGGGCGCACGTTCGATACCGGCTCCTACGCCCTTCCTTCGGGGGCAGACGGAAAATACGAGAAAGCGGTCGCCCGGGAAAGCATTCTTCGGCGAATCGGCTCTGTCTTTGCGAATTATGACGGCCCCTCCACAATCTGGGCGGCAGACTCTGAAGACCGCGCTGAATTTGTTCCCGAGATGGGCGAAGTGAGGATTCGCGACGTTGACGGTGATTTCTCGCAGCTGCCCGTTGACCGGAACAAGCTGGCGATCATGCTGCGTCTGCCCACAACGTTCATCAGCGACGCCGCCTTTGATCTGGAAGGATACTTGATCAAACGGCTGGCAAAGGCATTCGCCCGCGCGGAGGACGAGGCTTTTATCTCCGGCACCGGAACAGACGAGCCCGTTGGGCTTCTCCATGATACTGACGGAGCGGAGACTGGTGCGACTGCCAATGCTCTCAGCTGTGACACTGTGATCGACCACTACTTTTCGGTCAAGCCGGAATACAGGAAAAACGGTGTATGGCTCATGAATGACGAGACGGCCCTGGCTTTGAAAAAGCTGAAGGACGACGCAGGGAATTACCTCTGGCGAGGCAGTGACGATACGATCCTCGGCAAGCCTGTGCTTATCTCGGAATTCATGCCCGGTGCGGAGACCGGAGCGAAGCCGATCCTGTTTGGGGACTTCAGCTATTACTGGATCGTAAAACGCAGCCCGGTGACGGTGAAGACGCTCAAGGAACTGTTTGCCCTTAACTGGCAGACAGGTTACCTGGCTTTTGAGTTCATCGATGGCAAGCTGATCCGCCGGGACGCTGTGAAGGCACTCCATATTACATCCGCTTAATCCTCTGAGGCCGCGGGTTTCCTCCTTCCCCGCGTTCGCTCATGGGGCAGTCGGGCCTATTCGGTTCTACCCGGTTGCCCCACTTTTAGTAGGGGAGGCGAAATCTCTACAGGACGCCCCCTTGGGGAACGGCGCGGGGTCTCGCGTAAGGGAAAAGCGAAATCAAAAGGGTAATTAAAGGGCTGGTTTTTGGAGGCAGCAATATGGATGAAAAAATCGTCGCCACGGTTCAGAAAACCATTGGCGACACGCTCTACATTACGGAATATGCGGTCAGCGATCACGCCAGGGAGACCGCTTACGAGAAACTGAAAAGACTGATTCTAAATGACGTCGAAAGCCTGGAAAACAGGCAGGTGTCCTGACTAGATATAACTTGACT
>JAEEGL015731320.1_pt1 | contig 11227 bp, 10 predicted proteins | sample 9134231 | NCBI WGS metagenome assembly JAEEGL01 (sample SAMN16246548, study PRJNA631951) | gut metagenome | biome: gut microbiome; feature: rumen; material: fiber-attached | host: Bos | place: Iran: Karaj | collected 2018-10
ATGCACCTCCTATTTATATTATACTGTGTTTATTCTTCAAATCCTCTTTTATTTTCGTAATTTGTTATAATTACTTCTTCTACTTTACCTCTCTTTTTTCCATTTGCATTTATATTTCTTTTAGCTTCAATTACATGAATGTTAAAATCTTTATATAATTCTTTGATTAATGTAGTATTGTGATTTGAAAGCATTACATAACAACCTCTATCAGAAAGTTCTTTATAAACTCTTGCAAGTCTTTTTTGTTCTTCTTTACCAAATCCATCTTCTGTGTAACTATTAAATGTTGATGTGTCTGAATCATATGGTGGATCGAAGTAGATGAAGTCACCTTTTTTAGCATCCTTTACTGCTTCTTCAAAATCTACACTTAATATTTTAACATCATTCATTGTTAAATAATTGCTTACTGTTATTAGATTTCCACCCTCATAAGTATTAACTTTTAATTTCTTACCAAATGGAACATTAAATTCATTCTTGCTATTTACTCTATACAATCCATTGAAACAAGCCTTATTTAAATAAATAGTCCTTCCTGCTCTTGTATAATCTGATAGTCTATTAAATGATGCTTTATTTCTATCCTTATTTCTTATTTCATAAAAGAAATCTTCGCTATGGTTTGCTTCATAACTATTTAGAACACTGCACATCTTTTTAAATTTATCTTCATTACATAAAACATTATAAACATTTATTAGTTCTTTATTTGAGTCATTTATTATGGCTTTTTTTGGTGATAATTCAAATAATAAAGCTCCACCACCTACAAATGGCTCATAGTAAGTATTAAACTCATCAGGCGCGTATTTTAATAGCTTATCAATTATTTGTCTTTTACCACCAGCCCATTTGACGAATGGTTTTCCTTTTATCATTATTATCTACCTCCTGATTTAATCACTAATAACATTATACCATAAAAAATATGGTATAATCGCAAAAAATACCATATTTTAAATTTAATTAATTAGCCATTTATTACCATTTTTTATATCACTTTTAGGTCCAGTAATGTATTGCCTTATTTCATTTGACAATTTGTCATTTCGTTCTTTAATAGAATTTGCATTCCATCTAGATTCTTCTGCAACTTTTCTAGTTTCGCTATCAAAAGCTTTTACTTGCATTTCTTTTCTTTTATTCGGCCAAGGTCCATTTGATATCGATGCATTTAATGCTCTTGTTAATAACGCATAATTGCCAATACAATCTGTATATTTTTCTTGTATTTCTTTATACTTGCTTTTTCCTAGATTGTTAATCCACCATTTGCCCTCTTTTTTAGCAGGATCTATCGTTTGTGGCATTAAATGTTCAAGCGTAACATTTTGATCAAAATCCATTATTTCATAATTTCTTCTTCTAGCAAATTGATATAATAATACTCTTCCATTCTTTGCTAGCATATTTTCCTTTAAATGTGCCATAAATTGATTATCTGTTGGATACCTGCTCGCATCTGAATCATAAGAAGATAGTTTTGCATATATACCTTTTACAGTCAAAGGACATGATTTATCATCAATAGCCTTCATTATTCCATATATTTTTGCTTGAAGAGCTCCACCACCTGTTGATGGTTGCACTACTCTATATCTAATCATAAATTCTAAAATCAACTCTAAGATTTCATCCAATTTATTCTTATTGTTTTTATATAATTCATCAAACATTATCATAAACAAAGGAATCAAATCATCAGTACCAAGTGCATCCAGCATTTTTAATGTATTATTAATATGCTTATCATCATTATTTTCTACTGTAACATTATATTCTGAATCATATTTATAATATGTGTTTTCTTCTATAATGGCATAGTATACTGCATACCTCAACATATCATTTAATATTTTTTTATGACTCCATGATTTAAATTGTTTTTTAAAGTCACTATATATGTTCCTACTTGTAATTATCTCATAAGAATATCTAATTGTATATGATTTAACGAATTGTGTAATGTTGTTTACTCCTACAATTCTCTCAATACATGTCCACATATTATATAATTCCTGTTGTTCGCGCATATTTCCAGTAAATAATAAATAATTTCTAATTAAATCTGCTGCATTTAAGGGTTGACCTGTAGAATTTATTTTTTCAAAGATTTGTTGAACATTTTCTATGTTATTGCTTCTCAATATAATTTCAACAGCTTCCATTCTTTTTATGGACTCTAATAATTTTTCTAAATCTATCTTATTACTATCTTCACTAAGCCATGTAATAAACTTACTATAATTAATATATATTTTTGATTTTGTTTGTATTGATTCAATCTTGTTTCCTAATACTTTTTCAAAATTATCATTATCATAATTGTTTTGTTTTAATTTAAATCTAAATTTAATATTTGCATTTGTATTATATATAAAATTTTTATCAATTTCTTCTTTTAATTTTTTATTGTCAGTAACATCTCTAATTGCACATAATAATAGCATAATAGTTGTTAATCTTTGCTGACCATCAATTAATACATATGAAGTTTTTAAAGATGAAGCCGAACTATTATAATGTATAAAGATACCGATAAAATGACTGGAATTAAGTTCATAGCTTCTTATTATATCATCATATAATTCTTTACAGTTGTCTACAGTCCAATTATAATTTCTTTGAAAAAGTGGTATTTCAAATATCTTGTTTACTCCACCTAATAAATCTTTTAGCAGAACTCCATTTGGTGGTCCATCTAAATTTATCAATTCACTTTTCATTACATCATACATACGATACACCTCTACTATAATGATTATATCATAGAATGGCAAATATTTTTTAAAAAAATTATTTTAGTATGAATGATTTGCATTAACTATTTTATATACTATTATGCAAAGAATAATGTATACTAATACAAATAAGAATGCTATCAGCCATATGCTAGTTGTTATACTACTAATGCCTATCAATAAATATGTAAGTATAGTATAATTAACTAAAAATCCAAGGCTACCAAGCCAATACAATTTCCATTCTCGTCTATACCATATTCCAGTTTTAATGTATGCCAAGAAAATAAAAATTCCACCAAAAACCCAGTTTACAATAGTTGCGATATTTGGATCAAACATATTTATAAATGGATTGGGTAAAAAATATTGTCTAATTAAAAGACTAATTATACTCATATACCAATTCCCCCCTTCTGAATTTCATAGTAATTATACCATATAATTGTGCAAATAATAAAAATTCAACTTTTTCTGTTGAATCTTTACTATCTATTAATCTTACGAATCTCTTCTATTTGCCAAGAATTCTAATAATCTTAGTGCTTCATTTAATTTTTCAGCATAATTATCATCAAATAAATATTTTGCCCAAATTATATCAATATTTCTTATTTTAGGATTTTTTAAATTTAAAAAACTTATATTATTTTTTTCTTTTTTTATCTCTTCTATTATTTTTGGAGTTATCATATTCATTTTAGGAACAAAAGTTTTTTTAACATCGTTTACTTCCATTTTTCGCATTCCTTCTTGATCCTTAGAAGAAGACTCACATAACAATTGATAAAAAACTGTAGTCATCCAGCTTGATAATACCAAAGCTGAATCATAATCTTGCATAGAGCACACAACAAAATTTGTTGAAACAAAAGATACATCAGTTGTTAAATAAACTTTTCCAGATTTTCTAATTCCGCGAGGAATTAAAACAGAATTTGCTGGTACAGAATTTCTACTCTCGCTATTGAGAATAGCTATCAATTCTTCATAACTTTTTTGTGTTCTTTGTTGCTTTCCTTCCCTAGCTGGAAAAGATAAATATAATTTAACTACTTCTGAAGTTATTGATGGCTCGTTAATTGAAATATTATAAAATTTTGAATCGCCATCAGTTACCTCATAATTATCCATAACTGCATTTCTGATGCCAACAGACGTATTCACGCCAAGATTTGAAACTGCGTTCCAAAAATCATCTCTATAATCGATAAATAACAAATCACTTCCGCCGGAATTTCCAGCCTGTCCTCTTCTGAAAATTGTTTTTGATTCTTCAAACCTCTCAAGCTTATCAGAAGTTTCTATGTTCTCTTTGACATATTCTATTGACTCTATCATCTCATTATTAAGTTGCCTCCAACCATCATCTATACAATTATACAATTCATCTTTTGTAACCTTTTTACACATTATACCTGGTGTGTATGACTTAAATTCGTTATCAAATTCATTTTTTAAAGCATTTTCAAACAAATGTATATCAATGTCTGGGATATTATCATAACTTGATATTATTTCAATTTCATTGTTTTCTCGTTTAGAGTTTCCTACTAAAACACATGTGTCCATCATAACACCATTAAATATTCCCTCTCCTGGATACATAAAAACCTTTTTTAAGCCAAAATTATTTAATAAATATTTTCGTATAGCTTTGGCTTCTTCTCCTCTGGCCATTAAATGTGTTTTAGGAAAAACACAAGCAATAATTGTTCCCGTAGGAACTAAAGTGTTTATTAACTCTAAAAACACTCCTTCTAATGGCATTTGCCCAACATTTAAAACTGCTCTACTACCCTTTATTTCTTCTATTGAAGAATATAATATGTTTTTTCTGTCAACACAATTAATACCTGCTACGAATGGAGGGTTCATTAAAATAATATCTATTTTATTAAAAAACTCTTTTTTAAAATTTGCAATATTCCTGTTGTAAATTTTAGGCGAGTTTTCTTTATTAATAATATTTGCATATTTTAATCCCAATCTTAAAGAAAGCAATTCTAATAATTTTATATTTACATCATTTACAATTATTTGATTGGGTTTTAAAGAAAAAATATCAATTGCTGAACTTATTAAGTTTCCACTTCCAGCTGCAGGATCACAAATTATATTGTCATTTTTATCGGTCATTGATTTTGCAAGTACTGATACTAATCTTCCTAATTCTAAGTCAGTAGGAACTTCTCCGTAGTGTTCACGACCAGTTGATACAATTTGATGTAATATGTCAGCAATTGTATCCCCATTTATATTTGTTTTCCCAAGTTCATATAAGTCTATTAAAACGTTATTGGGTATCTGAATATCAGGAGCAAAATTATCTGAATCATATGAAAATATGTCTTTAAAATTAACTCTAGATGCTTCATTACATATTCTAGGAATGTTATTATTAAATACCCTTATATCATGTAAATCATTTCTTCTGATAAAATCAAATGAACCTCTAATATATTCATAAAGCATCAATGCAAGTGAAGATTTCCATTCTTTATGTTTTTCTTTTACTGTTGTTGCAATATTAGCAAATTCATCAAACGTAATTAAATAATCATAACTATCATTAAAAAAGCTTTGTAATTTTTCAATATAAAAATTGGTTAATAAATTTACAAATTCTTCTTCTGTTGTATCTTTAAATAAAGCAATCTTGCACAATCCGGGTTTTAATATTTGTTGAAAAACTTTATCTTTAGACGCATCATATCTTAGTAAATATGCATATTCCAAATTTGTAATAATATAAAAAGGTTTTTCAGTAATACCACTATTCATTTGAACATAAGACATTGCTTGATACTGATATCTAGCACTATTAACATCAGCTGGTGTTCTTTTTACTTCAACTACACATACATACTTTCCAGTTGACTTATTTTTAATTACAAAATCCATCTCTAAACTACCTGTATATTGATGGTGTATTATTTCATATTTATTATCTATTTTTAAGCTCTTAATTGCCATGTTAAGAGCTTTTTCGCAAATTGGATGAAATCTTCTTACTTCAGAATCTGAATATGATATCCACATATTAATCCTCCTCTACATATTTTTTTAATTGCTCAGCTATTATATTAGCCAATAAAGGTGGAACTGCATTACCAACAATTAAATTTTTTCCCTGCTTACTACTTGAAACTAAAACGTAATCATCTGGAAATGATTGTAATCTTAACGCTTCCCTTACCGTTATTAATCTATTTTCTTTATAATGTATATTGCACCCAACATTAGGTCTATTAAAATAGGTATTTATTGTATAAGATGGTAATTTTGGCTCTAATCTACCATAACAAGTTGTATGGCCACCACTTTTTTGTAATCTCCTAATTCTTTGAGAGTTTATATTCGATGGAATATCCATATAATTTCCACCAGGTTTAACGCTATTTACTATTATTTTATCTAGCTCACTCATTTGAGGCATTATATGATCTGTAATTACTTTATTGTTATTTCTTACCAATTTTTGATAATCATTTTTCGGTTTATATTTATATTCAATGTTACCATCAATAATATTTGGTAAATCATCTAAAGCATCCTCTACACTAACATATTTTTTTAATCCATTAGTTCCATCTTCATTATGAGTTGGTGATGGAAATTCGAAAGAATCATTCATCAATCCTACAATAATAACCCTTTTTCTTCTTTGGGGAACTCCATAATCAGCAGCATTTAATACCTTAGTATTAATGACATACCCAATTTTTTTAAATTCATTTTTAAGTAAATCAATAATTTTTTCTCCTGCACTATTTTTAGCAGAAAGAATACCTGTAACGTTTTCAAATACAAATGCTTTAGGCTTAATTTTATTAATTATTTTTAAATACCTCCAAACTAATTGACCTCTGGCATCTTCAACATTTCTTTTACCTGCTAATGAAAAAGATTGACATGGCGGGCCTCCAATTACAATATCAGCATTTGGTATTTCATCTAAATCTATTTTATTTATATCGCCTAATATGATATGATTCCCTATATTTTTTTTATAAGTTTCTACTGCATTTTTTTCATTATCTATAGCCCAAATAATATCATATCCAGCTTGCTTAAATCCTAAATCTAAACCGCCACCACCTGAGAATAAACTAACAACTTTATTTTTAGACATCTGGGGCCTCCAATCTATTTGTTTTTATTGAATTATATATTTCTATTATTTTTTCAAATTTAATATTCATATATTTACTTAATATAATTGAAATTTTATCAATACCATTTTTTTCTTTCCCATTTATTATGTTTTCAGAAAGTTCAATCAATTTTTCCTTATCGTCATTTACAATTTTTAAAGGATCAACGATATTTAGGTCATTGAAATCATATTTTTGAATTTTTAATAGTCCATTACCGTATTTCTTTCCTATCTTTTCAAGTTGGTAATAGACATAATAATTATTTAAGAGTGCAAAAGCTAATTTTTCATCTAAATTACAATTTATTATGTAAAAATTATCTCTTACTATTTCAAAACTTTTATTATATATAAATCTAATATCATTTCTAATAAAATAATTAAATATTATTCCTGTACAATTAAATGTTTTTATTTGATACCATTTTTTATTGCTATTAATTTTATTATAGAGAGTCTTGGGTTTACCATCTTTAAGTATCTTATTTTTAACTTTCAATAAATATTTACTACATACTTCTTCATCATCTACAATCAGAATACTATCATATTTAGAATTATTCGTCGAATAGCCTAATATTTGTTTAGGAGTTGAAATAATTTTTTTTAAGCTTTCTTCATTTTTAACAGAAGGGTTTATAAATGCATCATTATATCCAGTTGTTATTCCTCTTTTAATTTTAAAAATTTTATCAAACTTAATACAACTTCCAGATAAATCTTGATATTCGATGTTATCCTTATAATAAATTCTATTGTTTTTAAAAACCACGTTATATGTTTTATATTCAGTATTATCATCTAAACTTTTTTTCAATTTCATTATTACAACATCAGTTAAAACATTATCTTCAAATACATCTCCATGGACATTAATAATTTCTTCAATTTTACATGTACTATTTATTTCCTTTATAAATTTCTTCCCTGAACTACTTTTTTGCCAACTTCCAGGAAATATAACAACTAATTGCCCATTTCTTTTTAAAAGATTTATACTTTTAACAATGAAATACATATACATATTGGCATTTTTAGGTAAATTTGAATATATTTGGTTTGTCTGAATTAATGCTTTGTTAATTCCGTATTCTTGCAAATCATTTATTTTTTCATGTCTAATATATGGGGGATTCATAATTATCAAATCAAATTTTTTATTAAATCTTTTTGTTAGAAAATCACAACAATATAAATCATTATATTTTGAAGATATTTCATTATATAATTTAGGATCCAGTTCACACCCGCATATATTTTTATAGCCTTTTTTAGATAATTCTTCTATAAAAACGCCTGCTCCAAAGCATGGATCTAATATATAATCATTAGGTCTAATTTCACATAATGATATCATAAATTGTGCAACACTTTTTTTTGTAAAAACTTGTCCTAAGTCGGTCATATGAAATTACACCTCCGATATACTATTTCTCATATATAATTATATCATTAAAAAGATTGATTTCATAAAAAACTACAAAATATTTGTATTATTTTTAAAAATAAACTTGTATTATTTCTTATTTAGAGTGATATATACTACACGGAGGTGTTTATGTTGAGAAAATCTACTAATGAAGATATAAGCGATGAAGAATGTGAAAATGTTATTAATCCTTTTTATGATAACTATCGTATTTTTTTAGAAGAATATGTAATGCCTGAAGTTATAGCATATTATTTAGCTAATTCTTTTTATCGAAATGCTATGTGGGAAGCAACTTTTTTGCAACATTTTAATTCTGCATCTGATATGTTTAATTTAATAAGTGAAAACTATGAAAAAACTAAAGATGAAGTAATTAAATTACTTCGAATAAAATATGCTTTAGAAATAATTAGTGAAAATCCACTTGATTTTAAGATAATTGAATATCCAATGTGATATTCTTTTTTTACTATTTAATGTCCAATAAAAAATTGGAAATTTTCCAATTTGTTTTCAATTTAATTCCAATTATTTTCCAAAAAACTCACGGAAAAATCTATAATTGTGTGTATGTAGGTGGGCTGTGGGTGTAGAAAAATCATTATTTTTAAATGGTTTACCATCGGGGGGAGTTTACTCATATTCTCCTGTTCCCCAATCATCTCTATTTTCTAATATTCCCCTTACATATCCAATAGACATTTTATTTTTACGTGCAGCTTCATCAATACACAACTTTAATTCTTTTTTAGGATATTGATTTACCAATTCTTCTAATGACTCAATCTCATTAATTGATAAAGTTCGATTAAATTGTTCCTCAACATAATTCTTAAATGCGCAATTTAAAGTTAAATTTGAATTATCTAAATTTATTTCTAAATCTTTTTCTATATTATTATTTCTTATCTCTATATCTTTCTCTGCTTCTTGATCTATATCTATATCTATATCTGGTGGACAATTGTCCTCTCTATTCCTTCTTTGTTCTTCTTTCTTCTTAGCACCTATTGTTTGATTAGTAAAATTTAATGCTTCTTCTATATAAAACATGTTATCTTTTATTTCTATTAAACCAACATCTATTAATTTTTTTAATCTTCGCTTAAAATCTTCTAATTGTACATTTGTTTTTTTACAAAGTTCCTCCGCGGTATATGGTATCAATTCTCCTAATATGATTTTACCTAAATAACCGCCTTTATTTATTGCTAAATTAATTAGTTTAAGATATAAAACTATTATACTATCCCCTTCCGAATCAGAATCATTTTCTATAGTTTCTATCTCATCTTTTTCAAAGAATGTACTTGGAAATTTAAAAAAATATAATTCAGTTTTATTATAAATTGCCATATTTAGAAACCTCTTTTAAATAATTAATATCTATATTGAAATACTTTAAAACTTCAACCATCGGTACTAATCCTCTATTACGAACTTTAGAGTCATCTCCATATAATGATATAGCTATTTCACTTCTAATTGCATGGGCTTTATTTCTTCCTACACTACCAATTTTCATGATATCTGTAGCAGATGCCCATTGACTTGATACTACTTGTAGTAATTGTTCAGCTGTTAGTTTTTCACTATTCATATTCATCACTCTCCTTATTATTATCTAATAGTGTTTAAGCTTTGCTAGACTTGTAATTACCAAATATAATGGAAACAATCATAAATAGTCACCCTCTTTCTATGTTTGATAATTCTATTTTACAGTTTAAATGGAATTTTGTAAAGAGTTTTTAGTTAATTAGATTTGTTTTTTACAGTTTAAATGTAATTTTAGTTGACTTTAGGAAAAAAGCGGTGTATATTGGTATCAGAGGTGATAAATTATGAATAATAAAATTACTGATCCTAAAATATGCTTTGCTACTAACCTTAAAAGGTATATGGAAATACACCAAGTAAGCAGAAGAAAATTATCAGATGATATTAATATTAAATATTCAACAATATGTGAATGGTTAAAAGGTACAATGATGCCTCGTGCAGATAAAATGGAATTAGTAGCTAAATATTTTAATACTACTTCTTCAAAATTATTAGAAGATCCAAATGCTGAAGTATTAGTATATAGATATCCTTTTGTAACTAAAATACCCGCTAATTACACATTAGAACAAGCAGCTGATGAGTTTTTCTCTGGCTGGGGAGTAATCCAACATATAAAACAAGTACCTAATCATTATGGATTAACAATTACTCATGAATGCAATCCTATGCAACCTCGTTATGTTAAAGGTGAATCTGTTTCTTTTAAACTTACAAGTTATGTTTCTGATTATGATTGCGATTACTTAATCAGAAGAAAAGGTCATGATGCAGAGATAGTAAGAATTTATGAAGACCAAGAACCACCTTTTATAGTTGAAGATGACGAAGACGATGATCGTGAACTCATATATTATGTTATGATACCAGTTTATAATGAAGAGAACAATTATGAACCATATCACACATTTAATTTAAGTGCAGATTATGAAATAATTGGAAAAGCTGATTATTAAAAAAGACCTACTGCGCCAACAGTAAGTCAAATTGGATAACCACAAAGTCTAGCAAACTTTAAACACTATTAGATAATAATGTAATTGGGTTTCCTTTTACATTATATCACTTTATTGAATTTTTCACAAGAAAGGGTCGATATAATGCCAGTTTATAAAGCTAAAGATAAAACTAAAGATGGTCGTGCTTGGTTCTTTATGGTAAGATATCAAGATATGGATGGAAGAAACGATCGATATAAGTCTGGAAAATTTGCTACTAAAAAAGAAGCAGAAGAGGCCGAACTTGAATTTAGGTTAAAAATCCATAGGCATGAAAACATGGATAAAATAACTCTAGATGAGATGATTGATATTTTTATTGAAAACA
>JAEEGL016385384.1_pt1 | contig 11227 bp, 4 predicted proteins | sample 9134231 | NCBI WGS metagenome assembly JAEEGL01 (sample SAMN16246548, study PRJNA631951) | gut metagenome | biome: gut microbiome; feature: rumen; material: fiber-attached | host: Bos | place: Iran: Karaj | collected 2018-10
ACATTTAGCATATAACGGAGCCGAGTATCACGGCTGGCAGAACCAACCTAACGCAATAACCGTTCAGGAGGCGGTGGAGCGTGCCTTAAGCCTGATACTCAAAAAGGAGAAAATCTCCATTACAGGCGCAGGACGCACAGACTCCGGTGTTCACGCCCGCAGTATGTACGCCCATTTCAATATAGATGAGGCGGTGGATACGCAGTGGCTTACAGAGCGTCTTAACGCCTATCTGCCCAAGGATATTGTCATATTCTCAGTGTATGAGGTGGAGCCAGACATGCACGCCCGTTTCAGTGCCAAAAGCCGCACATATCGCTACTACGTCACCACTCAGAAAGACCCGTTTGAGGGCATTTACCGCATGAAGGTTAGCCCCGACACTGACTTTGAGGCCATGAACCTTGCTTGCCGCCACCTGCTTGAATTCACAGACTTCACCAGTTTCAGCAAACTGCACACCGATGTCAAGACAAACATCTGCCATATTACTGAGGCGTACTGGAAGCAGACATCGCCCGTGCACTGGGAATTTACAATAACTGCAGACCGCTTCCTGCGTAACATGGTGCGCGCCATAGTGGGCACACTGCTTGAGGTGGGCGCAGGAAAAATCACCGTAGATCAGTTTGCGGAGATAATTGAGAAGAAAGACCGCCGCTACGCCGGCTCCTCCGCCCCCGCTAAAGCGCTTTTCTTAGAGGATGTGAAATACTAAACGTCAGGCAATGAAAGCAAAATTCAACATATCAGTCCGTGAATTATGGGCAGAGTACAAGGCAGAGAGCCTGTTCTTTGTAGTGCAGGCGGCCGTAGTGGCATTGAGCACATGGCTGGCACTGTATATTCCAGAAAACATGTTTGATAATGTAATTACGCCTGTACTAAACGCATGTACGTTCACTGTGGCTTTTACAGGTGCATGGATACTGTTACGCCACTCCAATGGGATGCGTGTGCGCAGGTACTTTGCATACGCACTAATAACATGGGGAGTAGGCGATTTAGTCTATCTGATATGCTGGTCAGTAGCACCTATGCAGGTGATGAATATGGGAGCTTACGAGCTGTCAGTCCACGAGCTTCTTTTAGGGAACCTGCTTGGGTGGGTTATGTTGCTCTACCCCACAGAGGCGTTAAGGCCGGGATGGCTGACATGGAAAACAGCTTTATGGCAGCTACTGCCCATGTGCTGTTTGGTGGCACTGGATTATCTGGTGCCTGTAAACCTAAGTGCCGTTATTGCGCTGTATCCTTACGTATTGCTTGCATTACTTTTTACACACATGCGCAATTATAGAATATGGTGTGAGGATAACTACTCCACTCTTGATGACATTGACGTGCGCTGGCTCATCAGGTATTGTATTATGCTGTTTCTGGTAGGATTCAACTACGTATATATGTGCTATTCTCACGGCCACACCCGTGGTTTTACGCAACAGTGGTTTATTGTATTTATGATGATATATAGCATCGAGCAGATTCTGTTCCGTAAAGACCCGTGGAAGATGAATGGCCTAAGCAACAGCAATAGCAAGGAAGTTAACACTAACAATACCAAACCTAATATAGAACCTGTAGCCACAGACAAGGCCAAAGAAGTGTTGCAGTGGATGCAGGAGGCCAAGCCATATCTCAATCCTGAGTTCCAGCTCATGGACTTGTGGCAGGTGTTGCCTATGAACAGAACATATTTGAGCCACTTCATACGTGACGAGTTTGGCTGCACATTCTACCAGTTCGTCAACAAATACCGCATAGAAGAGGCAAAGCGGCTCATGACCGAACAACCGGAAATGAAGATGGCAGATATTGCCGCACAAAGTGGGTTCTCCTCACAGAGTGTATTCACACAAGCCTTCTCAAAAGAGACAGGAATGAGTCCACGAGAGTGGAGTAAGAACAAATAATTTTTTAGTTTAAGTAAAAAAGCGAACTAAATCTTTTAGTTTGCGTAAATATATATATGTATAATGCACGTGCGTATTGCGTACGTGCATTTTTGTTTGTAATTTCACACGATTCCCAAGCAAATCACTATAGCCAGTCAGGCAACTATTTTAACAAACCTAAATAAAATTACTATGAAAAAACTCAAACTTTTTGCACTATTTGGGGCTATGCTTATTGCCTCAAATCTGTGGGGGCAATCGGGAGAGATGGAAGGCCCATGGACCTGGTTGGACATGCGATCCGGATGCTGTGACCGCACGCAGAACCTTGCTATTTCGTTCAATGGTCTTAACAACTCCCACTGGGGAACCATCAACTTCTGGAACGATGGCGACGGTATAGGTTATACAGTCAAAGGTTCCAGTTCCACACAAAGTAAGAATGGTGTTTTCTCCACGTATTACATTGACCAAAGCTTGCCATCTTATACGCGCAAGCGCTTAACATGGAAGTTCAAATTGGGTTCCAAGGGCACAAAGCACTATTCCAACACGTGTCTTTATGCTCTCCAAAGTGGTTGGCAGGGTATAAATGCCCTTACGGTGGATTTTACGGAGGAGTATAATAACCAGTCAGGTTCTAATAACTTGTTGGCTCGAATCCGTAACACCTCTTTTACTAAGAGTTACACCGACGAGTACACCAAGACCTTTGATTTTGACAACCGTAACGGTAGTGGTACAGCCACAAAATCATGGTGTCTGCTGCTGACGCATGTGGCAAGTAGCGCTGACCCGATGTCTGATTTGCACGAATGGGGTGCATTCCTGAGTACCGGAGCAACGTGGACCACCTACTACTACAAGTACGTGAGCTTCAACGGAAACGGCTCCACAAGCGGTTCAATGGGCACACAGACTATTGAGAACAGCGGCAAGTTGAGCAATAACGCTTTCAGCCGCACAGGCTACACATACGACGGTTGGGCCACTTCTTCCACTGGCGGCAAGGCATACGACAACCAAGGTACAATAACAGCCAACTCTGGCAGCAAGGGAAATGTGACTCTCTATGCACGCTGGAATGCGAACAAATATACAGTTACCTTGGACCGTCAGGGCGGAACAACAGGTTCTACCAGCGTGACCGCCACCTACGATGCCGGAATGCCTTCCATCACCGTACCTACACGCGCAGGATACACCTTTGACGGTTATTTTGATGGCAAGAACGGTAGCGGTACCAAATACTACAATGCTAACGGTTCAAGTGCCAGAACTTGGAACAAGGCCTCCAACGCCACACTCTATGCAAAGTGGAATATCAACACCTATACTATAGGTTACGATTTACAGGGTGGCACAGTAGCTAAGGACAACCCAACAAAATACACTATTGAAACAGAGAGTTTCACTCTAAATAACCCTACCAGGTATCTTTGGATATTCACAGGCTGGACTGGCTCTAACGGTTCTACACCGCAAGAGGTGGTAACCATTGCCAAAGGTTCTACAGGGAATAAGAATTACACTGCCAACTGGGTGTACAACACACGCTTGGCAAACTTAATAGATCTGTATAACGCCATAGGTTCAGATGTTTGGACCGGTTATGGAGCTGCAACTGGTGTAGTAAGCTACAGCCGCGGTTCTCAACCTGAAACATTCGGTGCTGAGTTTATGGGCGGCACATTCAAGATTGACCTGCCGTTTGATGCCTTCACATCGGCGGAGAAAACAGAGAACCCTGACGGTTCGGCAACCTACAAGCTGGTAGCTAATCTGCCGCCGGTAACAGGCATGGAGACAGAGACCCTGTATGTGACTATGAAAGATGGTAAAATCACCGATTTGGATAGCCAGAACGCAGGTATAGAGATGAGTAAGGAGAGCGAGGTATCCGGCTGGGAGGCACTGCAAGAGGCAATGAACGCTGGCGGTGTAATTAAGTTGGCTGCCGATGTTACAGCAGCAAGCAACGAAGTAGCCCTTAACATTCCAGAGGGCAAGACCGTAGTGCTTGAGCTTAACGGCCATATTATCAACCGTGCATTGGCTGCTCCAGCAGAGGACGGAAGCGTCATCATCAACAACGGTACACTCGCTATTATGGAAGACGGTCAGATAAAGGGCGGTAATACAACCGGCAACGGTGGTGGTATCCTTAACAACGGTAACATAACTCTATATGGCGGTAAGATAACCGGCAACAAGGCCAAAGGCTTAGGCGGCGGTATATATAATAATAAGGAGAATACAGCAACAGAAGGATTCTGGATGACCGGCGGTCTTATTAAAGGCAACACAGCCATCAACTACCCTGCCATTGGTGGTCAAGTAAGTTTCAACAGCTTAGTAAATGTACAAGTGGACGAAACGGGCAAGCAACTGAGCGCCAAGACCGCTATAGCAGGTTTGAAGAAATATGATTATATACAACCAGTGATGATGGACCCTGTCAAGTTCGCCCTGCTGAGTGAGTTGCACGAGGCTCTTGGCAACGAGGTTTGGACAGGTTACGGCACCGCCACTGGCGTTATAAGCTACAGCCGTGGCACAGAGCCAAATGAGTTCAAGGCTGTATTTATGGGCGGAACCTACTCTGTAGATTTGCCGTTCGGCGATGTGATATCTGTCAATAAGAAAGAGAATACCGACGGTTCATTCACCTACACAATGGTAACAAACGTACCACCTGCAACAGGTCTGGAGACCGAGACAGTACAAGTTACTATCAAGGACGGCAAGATAACAGGTCTGGCAAGCGAGAACGCAGGCATAGAGATGGTGAAGGAGAACGACGCACCGCTCACAGACTGGGCATCGCTGAAGGCGGCAATGGAGACAGGCGGCGTTATTAAGCTGTCACAAGACTACGTAGCCAATGGTAATGACAAGGCGCTCGTAGTACCTGCAGGCAAGACTGTAGTGCTTGAGCTTAACGGACACACCATAAACCGTGCACTCAGTGCAGCCGTGGAGGACGGTAGCGTAATTATCAATAACGGTACATTAGCCATTATGGGCGACGAGAACAGCAAGATTACTGGCGGTAACACTACTGGCTACGGTGGCGGTATCTTAAATAACGGCACACTGACGCTCTACGGCGGTGAGATAACAGGCAACCGCGCAAGTGCTGGCGCAGGCGGCGTGTATAATAAGAAAGTTAACACAGAGACAGAAGGATTCTGGATGACTGGCGGTCTCATTGACAATAATGAGGCTGACACCTACCCTGCTATAGGTGGAGACGTTTACTTCAACACTCTGGCAGTAATTCAGATTGACGCAGAAGGCAATACAGCTAGTCCTGCTATGGCAATAATGCAACTGCCTAACCTTAACTACATCCAACCTGTAATGCCTGCTGACATAGATGAGTTAGGCAAACCTACAATCATGGTGAACTACCTGGGTGGTGAACATGGCGGGCAGTATGACCATGAGATAGCGGAATTGGAAAACCACGATGCTCCTGTTATTGAAGGATTCACCTTCATCCGCTGGGATTTTGTAGGCGGACTCTTAGCTGACGGCATCAAGTTGCAGGCCATCTATAAGAGCAACAATGAGAATGCTCCGGCACAAGTGACTGTAGGAGACTACACGCTTGTCCGCCCAAGCAATAATAATGAGTATATTCTTCAATAACCTGCAAATAATATATACTATGATAAAAAGATTTTATATACTCCTCCTTGCCATAGTGGCAAGCGTAGGAATGAACGCCAAAGATCCGGAGTTGCCGGGTGCGTTCTCTATCAATGCGAACGGAGATAAAATTGTCTTCTCCAGAGGTAACTTACAGGCAACAACCACCGACCTTGGTGCTAACTGGACTTGGGATTTTGCTCCTAACCAATGGAGTTTTATAGGCGACGCAGTAGCCAACACTTCACTCAACGGTAACAAGACCGTTTCTACGAATGGTACGGTAGATCTCTTCGGTTGGAGTACCGCTGCTACCTACTATGGTATTCACAATAGTAATAGCAATGCCGATTATTCCGGTGACTTTGTCAATTGGGGCAATACCATGACCGGAGAGTGGCGTACGCTGAGTAGGGCAGAATGGCGTTATATTATTTATGACCGAAAGAATGCGTACCAAAAACGAAGTCAGGCAACGGTGAACGGCGTGCAAGGCTATGTGCTGTTGCCGGACACATGGACTCTCCCGAGCGGTTTGAGCTTTACAAACAGCACCAATAATTATACCACAAACCAATATGAAGGTACCGATTGGGACGCGATGGAGAATGCCGGCGCTGTATTCTTGCCTGCCGGAGGCGATCGAACCAAAGCATCGGTATATCTCTATGGCTACGGTTGGTATTGGGCTTCTACGCCGAACGATGAAGATGGAGGCAAGGCGTACTACTTCTATTTCTATGAAACATCTATTGGTATAACCGAATACAATCGCTCAGACGGTCGCTCCGTTCGTCTGGTGACCGCTGCTCCTGTTCCAGCTTATGAAGCCGTTATGAATCTCATTGACGCTATCCCTGCTACTATTGAGAAGACAGACGCATGCAAAAACGCTATAGAAGCAGCACGTGCCGCCTACGATGCGTTGAGCACCGCTGACAAAGCACTAGTAACCAACTACAGCACATTGACTGCGGCAGAAGCTGCATGGGCAGCCCTTCCGCTTGGTAAATGGGATAGCGGCGACTGCGAGGTAATCCTCAGTCAAGGTGGAATCATGACTGTTAGCAAGAAAGCCGGTGAAGGCAACGGCGCAATGGATAATTATGCTAAAAATTCTGAACAACCATGGAAGGACTACAGAGCAAACGTCAATTCCCTTGTGATTGAAAGCGGCGTGACAGAATTAGGCTCGTATGCTTTCTATGGGCTTACGAAAATTGAAGGTGATATGGTTATTCCTGAGGGTGTAACGGCACTGCACGAGAATACATTCTACGGTAACAATAAGCTGACTTCCGTTACTCTGCCTTCTACTACCACGCTTCTTGGCGATAAGTACAATGCCTTCTATGGTTGCGTAAATGTGACGGACGTATATCTCCCGGCTAATCCGGTTAATTTGGTTTGGAACGAGGATAAGGATGACTTCAAAGCAGACGGTTCAACCGTTTGCCACGTGCCTTCTGACTTCTACGAGTTATCTGTAGCCAAGTTCATTACCGGCGTAGAAGAGAGTAAACAGCCGAACGTAACATTTGTAGGTGATATGGATCCAGGATTGACGGAGGCACAGCACCAGGCAATCAATGATGTTAAGGGCTTTATTACTGCTATTCCGCAACCAGTGGTTTACAACGAGGCTTGCGACAATGCCATTACAGATGCCCGCACAGCGTATAATGCATTAGATGAGGATCTGAAGCCATTCATAATCAACTACACCACACTGCTCAATGCAGAGGATGCGTATGCAAAAGCTAAAGCAGACACAGAAGAGGCTGTTGAACATGCTATAGGTAAGATTGATGCTATTCCTTCAACTATAGCTTATAACACTGACTGCAAAGAGGCTATTGAAGATGCACGCGCTACGTACAATGCTTTGGACGATGAGCAGAAAACAATGGTACCTACAGAAGAGTTGAAGAAGCTAACCGATGCAGAGACTGCTTATGCAGCACTTGCAGCGGAGATTGAGTACAACGTACAGTTCTTAGGCAAGAGCCAGAGTGTGCTGTACGAGGAGACCATAGCACTGACCAAACTGCCAAACGGCGCTCCTGAAGTGAACGGCTTTGCATTTGACCACTGGGAGGTTCTTCCTACTCCAATGGCAGCTGGTTTGCACCTGCAGGCTATCTACCGTTCACTTATCACTGTGGACCCAGTTGCATTTGATACCCTTATGTATAACGGTATAGCACAGAACCTGATTAAGGCTGGTGAGGCTGAAGAAGGCCACCTGGAGTACCGCATCGGTGAAGGCACTTGGGGTACAGCTCTGCCACAGGCAACTAACGCAGGCTCTTACGCTATACAATATAAACTTGTGCGCGATGGCAAACCTGATTATATAGCTCCTGTTATCCTTACTGCAGACATTGCTAAGGCACCAGTAAGCTATGTGGCTCCAGTAGCATACGACACACTGGTTTATAACGCAGCTGACCAGACTCTCATTGAAGCTGGCAAGACAAATGATGGTACATTTGAGTACAGTCTGGAACCTCAAGCAGAGGACAGCTGGAAACCAGCTCTGCCACAAGGTCTCAACGCTGGCGGCTACGCCGTATCATTCCGTGTTATAGGTGATGCAAACCACCTTGACTCCATTGCTCCAAACCCTGTTGCGGTAGCTATAGCCAAGGCTGAACTCACCGCTACTGCCGATGACAAGACAGTGACCTACGGCGATGCAGTTCCTGAGTACACCGTTACATACGCAGGTTGGCAAGGTGCTGACGATGCCAACGTACTTACTGGAAAGATTACCTTTGCTTGCGAGTACGCTCCAACAAGCAGTGTAGGTGACTACACTATTGTTCCAAGTGGTGTAGATGCCGCCAACTACTCTATCACGTTTGTAAACGGTAAGGTTACAGTAAACCAAGCTCCGCTTATGATTACAGCAGAGGATAAGACCGTTACCTACGGCGATGCTATCCCAACTTATACGGCTACGTATGAAGGATGGAAGAACCAAGATAACGAATCTGTAGTAAGTGGTCTGACCTACACCTGTGAATATGCTCCTACAAGCAATGTAAGTGAATATACAATAGTTCCAAGCGGTGCTACTGCACTGAACTACTCTATCAGCTTTGTAAACGGCACATTAACTGTAAGCCAAGCTGCTCTAACCATTACAGCTGATGATAAAGAGGTTACTTATGGTGACGAGCATCCTGAGTTTACCGCTTCTTATGAAGGCTGGAAGAACAACGATGATGAATCAGTAGTAAGCGGTCTGATATTCACCTGTGACTACCTTGTTACAAGCAACGTAGGTAACTACGATATCATACCAAGTGATGCAACTGCAATGAACTACTCTATCAGCTTTGTAAATGGTACACTTAAAGTTAACCAAGCTCCGCTTATGATTACTGCAGATGACAAGACTGTAATCTACGGCGATGCTGTTCCTGAGTACACACCATCATACGAAGGCTGGAAGAACAATGACGGCGAGGAGGTTCTCAGCGGTCTGACATTCACCTGTGAATATGCTCCTACAAGCAACATTGGTGAATACCCAATAGTTCCAAGTGGTGCTACAGCAACTAACTACGCCATCAGTTACACTAACGGCAAGGTTACTGTCAACCAGGCAGCCCTCACCATTACAGCTGATGATAAGAGTATGATCTACGGCGACGAGCATCCTGAGTTCACCGCTTCCTATGAAGGCTGGAAGAACAACGATGACGAATCAGTAGTAAGCGGTCTGGCTTATACTTGCTCTTACGCACCTGGTTCATATATTGGCACATACACTATTGAACCTAACAGCGCTACCGCACTTAACTATGAGATCACATTTGTTAACGGTACACTGACTGTAAACAGAGCCGTAGTTACAGTAAGCGACGCAGAGGCACAGATTGCCAAGTTTGCTGACGGTCATGCAGGCGCAGTTGTACTGAACAACGGTAAGCTCAACGGCATCAAGCTCAATGACCCGATATCTCACATTACTACTGCCACATTCAGTTCAGCAGAAGTAAGAGAGCACCTGACAATCACCCTATTCTATGAATTGACTGGTGACGCTGCACTTCTCAACAACTATGACCTGCAGCCTACATCAGAGATATTCACTACTGAAGGTGTGATTATAGAGCCATTCATCCCAGATGAGGACCATAAGCCAGGTGAGGGCGAGCAAGTTGATGTTAAGGAAGGTATTGACGTATATGCTTACGGATATTGCGATGGTAACGGCTACAGCCTCAAGTATCACTTGAACAGCGGTAACCCAGACCAGTATAAGATTGACTTTGAAGACAGCCGTTTCTACAATGTAGACTGGACTGACCTTGTGAACGCAGGTAAGGACGGAACTATTGACTTAGATATTCCAGATGATGTTCCAACTGGTGACTACTCTATGACCGTTTACTTCCGTGACAGCCGCTTCCCATGGCTTGAGAGCCGTGCTCTTACAGTTACATTCCACGTCAACATTCCGGAGACCTACGTAACTCCGTTGTTTGAGAACATTATTGCACTGGTTGACACCTGCAATTGCTTCACAGACATTCAGTGGTACTACCGTGCTAACGACGGCGAACCTTGGAATCCGATAGAGGGTGCTACAGGCTTCTACCACCGTGTTAACGGCAAGCTGACAGGTCAGTACTTTGTTAGTGCCAAGATGAACGGCGAACACACGTACACCTGCGGCCAGACTGATATGGAGACTCTCTATGGCGCAGACAAACCGCCAGTTGTTACAGTACATGCATATCCTAACCCTGTGATAACAACCACAACGGTGACCATCGAGAACTCTGAGAGCAACGAGCATGACCTGCGTATCGTTAACCTCAAGGGTGTGGAGATGTTCAACACCAAATTCCAGGGCAACAAGACTGTAGTTGACATGAACGGCTACCTGCAAGGCTACTACATGATTTCTGTAGATGGTGTTACGGTTAAAGTCCTGAAGAAGTGATAATCTTGCAATAATATTATTATGAAAACAAATCGAATTTTTTCAATCATCGCAACTGCGGCACTGGCTATCACAGCCAGTGCACAGCAGAGTGCGCACGACAACTACATAGGAGTTAATTTTAGTGGTGGGCTCAATACCATGCTGTACCAACCTGCTAACGGGAAGCAGGCTGTAGGAATGGGTTTTGATGCCGGCATCCACTATGCGCATTTCTTCAACAAGTGGGCTGGTCTTGGCATCGGGGCAAAGTACTCTTGGGCAAATGCCTACACCACATACAACTGGAACGAGGTGACCACAGGGCTCACGCATCCATCAAGCCCATATACTCCATTCAACCTTACTACCGGCTTTAACCAGTTTGTGGAACGACAGAACGTGGGAGTTATCAGCATTCCTGTAGAGGCTCTGTTCCGTAAGGTGTTCAATGACCGCATAGCCCTCATAGGCGGTGTGGGACTATCACTTGACCTTCCACTGCATGGAGCGTACACAGCCCAGAGTGGTAGCTATAGCACTACGGGAGTATTCTCTAACCTTTGTCCCTACAGCATCAGCGATGCACCGGAAATAGGTTTCTCAACCTATACAACCACTCAGGACGCCAAGTTCAACAATCGTGCTAAGGTGGGCGGTTCCGTTATATGCGATTTAGGCACACGCATAGCTTTCAATAACAACTGGGGCATGTACATAGGCGTTAGTTTTGGCTATG
>JAEEGL010561130.1_pt1 | contig 11226 bp, 5 predicted proteins | sample 9134231 | NCBI WGS metagenome assembly JAEEGL01 (sample SAMN16246548, study PRJNA631951) | gut metagenome | biome: gut microbiome; feature: rumen; material: fiber-attached | host: Bos | place: Iran: Karaj | collected 2018-10
AATAACGGTCTATCTCCACGGTCTCCATCCAGTCGGTTATCACCTCCTCAAAGAGATTCCCCCACTGACGGTTATCGGAAGATGCTGCCGTGAGCAATGGCTGCGGTGCACTCTCCTGCTGAGGACGGTTCACGATGATTGTCTGTTTCTGTTTGTCGGTACCCAACGTTTCCACATAACCGTAACCCGTATTCTGTCGTAAGACGATCTGCAGGGGACGCGTGAAGTGCTGCTCTATCTCATACACCTCCTTGTTACCCTCCCGGTGGAAGGAGTATTTGAGATAAGGTGTTGTGATGGCGGCATGATCCCACGCTGCCGGGAAGCCCGGCCGGAGGATACACCGTCCGTTCAAGGCATCGGGGATGATACCGAAGAGTCCTTGTATCAGCGTACGTGCCGAGATACCGCAGTTGTCGGAGAAATCACGGTAGATCTCCCCACGAACCTTATCATAGTAACTCACCTGTCCGAAGTTGCCGGGGCTGTCACCCAGGAATGCCTGATCGAGGATATTCGCCTTTACCAGTTGGAATCCTTCCTTGCTGCGCCCTGCCTGGAAATAGGCCAATGCCGTATGCATCACCTCAGCCGCCGCCACATTGTTGATGCTCCAGTCATACGGTTGCCAGTCGGTAGTCGAAAGGGTGTACAGACCGCTATCCTGCCCTTCCGTCACCACAGGAATATGGGGAATACAACTGTCCACATACTGTGTGGCGCGGAAAGCCTGTTCGGGGGTGGCAGCCCCACAGTCGATAGGTGTATAGATCGTCCATAGTGCAGCATGCTCATGCAGACGTTTCAGTCCCATGAAATCCTGGTATTCCGCCCAGTGCCCGCGGTCGTTCATCCACAGCCTTTCGTTCATCGCCCTGAGCGTCTTTTCAGCCTCACGACGGTAGTAGGTAGGATCCTCCCCGATCCTCTCCGCAATCTTCGCAGCCAACGAGAATCCGCGGTAGTTATACGCTGAGGAATGCGTCACCGCCCCACTGTTGTAATAGAGGGCATCACTCGCCCAGATACAACAGTAAGCATCGTACAGCCCGTCATCATCGGGATCGAAATTACGTTTCTCCCACGCCAGATGGCGTTGCAGCACCGGCCACATCCTGCGCATATACGCCGTGTCGGCATCATACTCGAAATGCCACAGCAGCTCATCGATATAGTTCAGGTTCATGTCGTAATGATGCATCTGGTCATTACGGTGGGGATTCCGGCAGATATAACCGTTGCTGTACATCGGTGTGCCCCATTGCTTGACAGAGCGTGCCAATGCCTTGTCAGGGTCTTGGGCTGGATGCGGAAGGACCGGTGCTTTGTCAGTCACCTGACTGGCGGCATAGGCAGAGAAATGAGAACGGGCACGTTCGGGCATTCCTAACACATCACCTAAATACCCGGCACGCCATCCGTTGAGCGGCATACGCCAGGCCACAGCACCATGCATCCATACCTCCCCACTCCATGCTCCATCTGCAGCAGCCATCAAGTTTCCACCCATGGTATTGACATAGGGATCGGGAGTGTCGAAGACGATCCTGTCAGCCAGCCACTCATGATGCTTCCGCGCCTTCTTCCACAAAGGCTGTCCGATGGCGCCATTGACCGTCGTAAAGGTATATTGCCCTTCGGGTTCGGCAGAGAAGACCACATATGTAGCATCCTTCCCCACGCGCCATCTCACTGTCTGCCGGTGGTTCTCATCGGGTGCAGGATCGAAGCAGTCAGACGGATTGACATTCATGTCACCGCTGCGGTTAAGCTTGGGCTCCTTGATGCCGCACATCATCCCCTCCAGGATAGCATCGGCAGGGATATCCTTCGAAGAAAACTGCCAGAGAGCCGTCTCACTGTCAGGCATCATCAAGACTGTGATGATCAGCTGCCCATTACCCATGAGCGGGTCTTTCAGATAATAGGTACGGCATCCCGCCTGATAACGGGCTTCGCAATGAACCGTCTCTTCCAGCGGCAGCACCCTCCCGTTGAGGAGCAGACGGAAATGGATATTACGATGCTCCTTACCTCGGTAGATACCGAAGATCGGACGATCGCTCGTCTCCACCCGGAAGTCGGTATAACTGCCGTACAGCGCACGGGTATAACGGTTGTCTCCGTTGACACAGACGATGTCACGGCCTTCCGGATAATATTGGAGTTTCCTTGGTTTTTCAACAGCATTAAGCATAGTAAACCAGGAGAGTAATAATATTGTGAGGATATATCTGCCTCTCATCGTTGCAACTTAACTAATATTAATAATAACTATCTCAGATAATTCTTCCACGTACTAGAAAACATCTGATACTCATGATAATTTACAATGTTTCAAAAATTGTTCTGCAAAGATAATTAATTATTATTTGTTTTTTTATATTTTTGCAAAAAGTTTCTTTATTAACGACATGGGGCATTCCACGAATAATACAAATGCTTTTGAGAAGGTATACCGTGAATACTATTCGCGGCTATACTACTTTGCGTATGATTTCGTAGAGGATGTTGATACCAGCAAAGATATCGTTGGCGATGTGTTCGAATCGGTGTGGAACAATTGGGAGCAGATGGATGTTAAACGTATTGGCAGTTATCTGTTTGTCAGTGTAAAGAACAAATGCATCAACTATCTGAGGCGCAACCGACAAGTCGCGAGTTATGAGGATTTCATGAATACCATAGCCGACGAGAATCCTGAATATTGGATGGATATGGAAGAAATGATACAGGAAGTGCTGCAAGAGATTGAAAAGATGCCGTCCAAGACTCGCCGAGTGTTTGAGGAATGTTATTTCAACAACCACACCTACAAGGAAGTTTCTGACATCATGGGTATCACACCGAGCGGCATCAAAAAACATATCGTGACTGGTCTTGCCACGCTTCGTGAACATCTTCAAATAAAAAAGAAAAGATAAAAAAGGTAAAAAAAGTACCTCATAAGCCATCTTTTAAGTAATACTTATAAGAAGTCATTCTATGAACGAAAAAGAACTGAACATAAACAATATTGACGATGAGCAGCTGCTCACCGACCATGAGGCCTTGGTCATAAGACGTGCCCTGCGAAGGAAACATATTCCCGCACCTGACGTTGACCAAGAGTGGACGAAGTTTTCCGCCGCCCATGGAACAAAGGCACAGAACATAACGATGACCATGAAGGAAGAAACGTCTGCTGCCACATCCTCTACACGACGGGCACATATCGTCGGATTCCTTTTGGGTGTGGCCGCATCCCTAGCCGTGCTTTTGGCACTCTATCCTATTTTGAAATCACAGTTCATGCAACAAAACACCATTGATGGTGTCCAGATATTCAGTGCCAACGATGATCCTACCGAAGTAATGCTTACACAAGATAACGGTAAACCGATGACGGTGAGAGACGATGCTTTGGTGTTCGGAGAGGAATCAACAGAGACTCCGTCTGTAACAATGAAAAACTCCCCTCAGAAACTCCTCACCCTAACCACACCCCGTGGCAAAGACTACCGTATAACATTGGCTGACGGCACAAAGGTATGGATGAATGCGGAGAGTAAACTGGAGTTCCCGGAGACGTTCAACGGCAACACACGTGAGGTGGCCCTTCACGGAGAGGCTTATTTTGAAGTGGCCAAGGATGCCAAACATCCGTTCATCGTCAAGACAGATTATTTCAACACTAAGGTGCTCGGAACATCTTTTAATATCAGGGCATACTCTGAGCGTGATGCCAATGTGGTGCTTGTAGAGGGTAGCGTGAAGGTTGGCATGTCTGGAAAGGAAACAGAACATACCCTTAAACCAGGTCAGCAATTCTCAATTCTCAATTCTCAATTCTCAATTAAAGACGTGGATACCTATCCTTATACTCAGTGGCGCGACGGTTTCTTCTATTTCGATGATACTGCCATGATTGAGATTATGCAGGAGTTAGGTCGCTGGTATAATGTGAATATCATCTTCGAGGAAGCAAAATACATGAATACCCATCTGCATTTCGTCGCTGAACGAAGACTCTCTTTATCCGATATAATCAGAAACATCAATGATCTGGGTATCGTAAACGTTGAGATACAGAAAGATGCCTTAATTGTTAATTAGTGTTTATTTAGTGCCCTTGGCTTTCATCCTTGTGTACTAAAGTTAGAAATTTGTATTAATAACTATTATGCACAAGATCATGAAAAAAGAAAAGACATTGTTTGTTTGGCTTTGTTTCGCCATGCTGTTCTCTGTGAATCCCATACTGGCACAGAACAAAGGAAACAAAGTGACTCTGTCGTGTAACGACATGCCTTTACCCACAGCCCTTCGGAATGTGGAGAAACAGTCGGGGTACTACAAGATCAATTTCAATCAAGATGATGCCCGTCAATACAAAGTGACGGCCAACATCAAGAATGCTTCGGCTGAGGATGCTGTAAAGAAGATTATTTCAGGTCTTCCTTTCACCGTCTCCGTAAAAGACCGTTATATCCAGCTAAGGCGTTCCGCTCAGCTGGCTGTAGCTCCTGTCAAAAAGAACCAAGCTCGTGGTAGGATTATTGATGCACAGGGTGAACCGCTCATCGGTGTTACCGTGCAGGTGGAAGGAACACAGAAAGGTGTCATTACCGACTACAATGGGAATTTCGTACTTGATGATGTGGAGGAAGGCGATATCCTTACTTACTCATACGTTGGCAAACGTTCCCTGAAGCGTAAAGTATCAAAAAAACCGGTAGTGGTGATCTTGGAAGACGACACCAACCTGATGGATGAGGTAGTGATAACCGGTTACCAAACCATCTCCCGTGAGCGTAGTGCCGGTAGCTATGGCATCGTCAAAGGTGATGACATCAGCAGTAAGGTGAACATGACCAACAATATCGTTGCCAGTCTGGAAGGTATGACCACCGGACTACAGGTGAACAACGCCGCAGGTGCTGATCAGTTCACCATCCGCGGTATCACCTCCATCAACTCTACCCGCTCTCCTTTATATGTGGTTGACGGTGTTCCCTTGGAGCAAGACCAGTTGGAGAGTCTTCTGAACAACAACGACATAGAAAGCGTCACTTTGTTGAAGGATGCGACTGCTGCCAGCATCTGGGGTTCCCAGGCAGCCAACGGTGTGGTGGTCATCACGACAAAGAACGGCAAGAAGAGTGATAAGGTGCGTATCAGCTACAACGGCTCATACACACACTTCGGCAAGCCCGACTATAGTTATCAGAAGATGATGGACGGCGACCTGTTCATGAAGAATGCACAGGAGATGTTCGACCAGTATAAGGACACATATACCTACGAGCAGGTGAAGACCGGCTCTGCCAGTCTAGTGGGCAACAACAACCAATATGCCGTTGTGATGCCTCACGAGCGCATCATGTATCAGTATGCCAACGGTGAGATCAGTCAGGCCCAGCGTGATGCCGCCCTTCAGTATCTCATTGCACAGAATGGCAGGAAAGACTATGAGGATCATTTCATGAGCAATAAGATGATGACACGTCACTCACTGTCGTTGTCGAGCGGCACAGACAAGGCATCACACTATATCTCTTTAGGCTATGTGGGAGACAAAGGCACCGAAAAGAACTGGAGCGACCGTTTTACCTTCAACGCCAAGGAGGAATACAAACTGAACAACAGAATGAAGTGGGATATCACCCTCAATGCTTCATACGGGAAGGCAAAAGCCCATCTCACCCCATGGAGTGACTTTTCCGTTGACAGACTGACCTCGTATTGGACATACCAGACAAATCTTCCATACGCCACATTCTACGATGCCGCCGGCAATGCACTTGACTGGTCGGTATATGCTATCTCTGCCGAACTGCGCCAGCAGGCTGAGGGACAGACAGGTATCGACATGTCGTTCTACCCCGTGAATGACTTCGATGCCTCTACCAATAATACCATCAACACCAATATCCGTGTGAACACCGGACTGACCATCGATCTCTTGAAGGGACTGCGCTATGAGGGGAGAATACAATACAGTCGCTTCCATTCAAAGAACGAGCGATTCTTCCCGGAAAGCACATGGCGCGTTCGTGAGGAGCTGCTCTGCTCCACAGATGCCACTACACTGAAGTCCAGCCTGCCCACCTCAGGCGGCTATTTCTATCTGGATAACAGCGTGACCTCCGACTGGACCGTTCGTAATCAATTATCTTATAACAACTCCTGGGATGACGGCAATCATCAGATTGTCGCACTGGCAGGTACTGAGGTTCGTGAGTACAAGATGACATCCTACGACAATTTCCTGCGCGGCTACGATATGCGAACCATGCAATTCAACCCTTACGACGAATATAACCTGAACCGCGTGGTGGGCGTGCTGAACGTAGGTTATGGAAACAGTTTCAGCAAGACTCACTATACACAGTCAGAAGCCATGCGCCGTTACTTCTCACTCTACGGCAATGCTGCATATACGCTGATGAACAAGTACACCCTGAATGCCAGTCTGCGCTTCGATCAGTCGAATCTCTTCGGCAGCGATCCCGACACACAATACAAACCGATATGGTCTGTCGGAGGGGCTTGGAAGATTTCTGAAGAGTCGTTCATGAAAGACTATACCTGGTTAGACCGTCTTACCCTGCGTGCCACCTACGGTTTTGCTGGTAACTCACCCAAGCCCGGCCAGGGAGGTAAGTACGATATCCTGTTGGCTACCCCTCAAAGTTCATTCTTCGAAAAGGTAGGTATGAGCATAGAGACACCCGCCAACGAGAAGATCACCTGGGAGAAGACTCGCACCTGGAACTTCGGCTTCGATGCCTCACTCCTGCGTAATCGCCTGAATATCAGTTTTGATTATTACGACAAGAAGACCACCGACCTGATCAGTGATATGATGCTCAACCCGTTCAGCGGTTGGCTGTCAACCATCGGCAATATGGGAACACTGAGAAACAAAGGAATGGAACTGACGCTCAATGGTCACATCATCAAGACTGCCGACTTCAACTGGCAAACTACCCTCACCCTTACGCACAACAAAAGTGAGATTGAGAAACTCGATGTTGCCACACCATACACCGCCTACTCCCTGATCACATGGGGAAGCAAGAATGTGGAAGGCTATCCCGTGAACTCACTCTTCTCTTACCGCTATGCAGGTCTTAACGATAAGGGTGAGCCTATGGCATACGACAAAAGCGGAAAGGTTGTCGATGGCGCTGCCAGTCACAGCATGGAGAAAGACGATGCCGTATTCAGCGGAACAATCGTGCCCAAGGTATATGGAGGTCTCACCAATCATCTGAGCTACAAAGACTGGGATCTGTCATTCATGTTCATCTATAACTTCGGTCATAAGATGCGCAGACAATGCGAGACCCATGCCTACGGCCGTGTGACAATGAATATGCTGAGCGAGTATGACAACCGTTGGCGCAAGGCCGGCGATGAGAAATTCACTGATATCCCCGGATGGAGTGTCGGCCAGAACACCACAGCCAACTACAACCTCTACTATTACAGCGACACCAATATCCTGGATGCCTCATATATCAAGTTGCGCGATATCACACTGGGTTATACACTGCCCCGTGAATTCTGTCAGAAGTTGTCTGTTCATGACATTAAGGTGAAACTGCAGGTAGACAATCTCTTCTGCTGGCAAGCCAACCACGAAGGCATCGATCCCGAGTATTATCTGCTCGACGCCTACTACGACAACCGTCAGGACAAATTTGGTCCTTCATACGCATTGGAACTGAATATTAACTTTTAAATGACTTTGAGACAATGAAAAAGAATACAATATACGGGCTGGTCATGATGCTTGCCATGATTTGCACCAGCTGCAGCGATTTTCTTGATGAGGCACCCCGCGGCAACGCCATTCCCGAGGATGTAGAAAACTTTGAGGCCATTTTCAACGGAAGTCAGAACTTCAACCTGTATCTTAGCGACCAATATTATACCTTGTGGAAAGGCGACGACCTGCTTTTCACTGATGGTAGTCTGAACACCATCGCCAGTTCGGTAGGCCAGTTCTCCACCTCCGTCGTGTCTGCCTTGAAATATGAGGATAAGATCTACCGCGCTGATGAGACCACTCCCGAGACAGAGAACCTCTATCAGCAGATATACATGTATAACGTGATTGCCAATAACGTGATGGATGCCACCGGCAGTGAGATCGAGAAGAAACACCTTGAGGCCGAGGCCCGTGTCAGCAGGGCTTATCTGCACTTCTGCTTAGCCCAATGGTATGCCATGCCTTACAGCGATGCGTGGGCATCGACAAAGGCACTACCCATCATCGACAAGGCCAACACCCAACAGATGGAATACGTCCCCGCCACCGTTGAGGAATACTATCAGTGGATTGTAAAGGAGATGGAAGAGGCCTGTCCTGATCTGAAGGAGCGCCCAGAGCACAGGATGCGCTGCTACAAGGCCACCGGCTATGCCATGCTGGGTAAGGTATATTTCTTTATGAACCAATATGACAAAGCCCTGGGCCATCTGCGCACTGCGTACAATATGCTCAAAGGCGATCAGAATGTCTATCTCACCGACCAAAACGTCAAACAACAGCCTTACGGGTATAAGGAGCTCAATCTATGGACACTCATGTCGTTTGTGCCCTATCCCTACCGCGATAACGAAGTGCTCTTCTGTAAGTTCGGCTCCAGTATGCGGAGTTGGCAATTGTACTCTCCTAATGTCGAGCCTACCGATTATATTAAGCCCGAGGTCTATCATCTCTTCAACGATGGTGATCTGCGGCGCAACGTTATCGTCACAAAGGATATCTCAGGCATCGACCTGCCCTACCCCTCTGCCACCTTCTTGGGATGTATGACGAATATCGGCATATCCCTGCCCGAGGTCTATCTGATGTTGGCTGAGAGTGAGGCACGCGTTGGCACAGAGAGCAATGCCCGTGAGGTATTGAAGGCGCTTCGCTCAACCCGAATGCGACCTGGTTATGAGGATGTACCTGAGAGTGTACAGACCAAGAATGACCTCATCAAGTTCTGTATCGATGAGGAGAGCCGTGAATTCGTTGGCACAGGCTATCGTTTCTACAACGTCCGCCGCCTGTGGAACGATCCCATTTTTCAGGATCAGAAACCTATCACCCATAACATCGGCAATCAGGTGTTTACGATGAAGGAGTCGCAGTTGAAGACCGATCTCCCCGAGACCATCCTTATCTGGAATGAGAATATGCGATAAGAGATAAGCAAAACAAAGATTCTGGGGACAGGGCATGCTTCGCGAAACCTGTCCCCGTTTGCAAATAAGGACGGGAAAAATATACATCAAATGAAAAATTTATTCTTTTATACTACATTATTAATATGGTATTTACTGACGCCCTGTCAGCTATCAGCCCAAGAGCGCTTCCATCTGGAGGCACAGGTAAAGAACTGCCCCAGCAAGTATGCCGTCTTCTATGATGAAGAAGAAAACGACACCATCCCCATTCAGAGCGATGGCACACTCAAATTTGATAAGGTGATGAAAAAGCCCTACTATGTCTCTTTCATCATTCCCAAGGTACAGATGTTCATGGGTATCTGGGCTGAAAACGGTAAATATGCTTACGTGAATGTGGATGCCAACAATGCTGAGGGGGCTGTCTTAACTGGCAGCACACAGAAGGAAAGTGACTTTATGCGGGAGGAGCTTACCACCATGGCAAAATGGAATCCCATCGCTTCTTCTTTCACGGAATATCAAAAGGCATGGAGCTTGTTTACAGACTCCATCAGTCAGACCGCTCAAGCGTTAGGTAATAATAAGTTTCATCACTACATTAATTCGTATATGGAAAACCAATATCGCAACAAGATGACAAATTATTACCGCCAGCTCGTAGAGAAAGGACTTCAGGCTGATGCCGATGTCGACTTCAATGGCTTCATGGATACACAGGACATCTCGGCAATAGATAATCCCAACGATGGTTTCCTGTTCAGCTACCTTGTATGGAAAGCCCAATGCAAGCAACCGTCCAAAAGCATGGATTACTATGCCATGCTGCAGGTACTCGCTGATGAGGTAATTATTCCGACCGTTAAAGACGATCTGGCCATGCGTCTGTTCAGGATGTTGATGACGAGTAAGCAGACGGAGCATGCGGAGGAAGCATGTCAGTTAGCGATGGGTATGACGACACCTGAGGCACAGCAGTATATACAATCCTTCTACCTGAGTTCTTCCCGCCTGGCAGGCAGTGAGATAGAGGATTTTACCGTACTTGATATCAAAGAGCAGTCATTCAGCTTCAAATCTGTGTGCGACAGAGCGGTTGTCTATGTAGATGTATGGTCCACCTGGTGTATACCTTGCAAAAAAGAGATTCCCTTTGTTGCCAAACTTGTAGAGAGATATAAGGGAAATCCAAACATCAAGTTTGTTAGTCTGTCAATCGACAAGAATCGCACCAACTGGAAGAACTTTCTCGCCAAACAAAAAGATAGCTGGGAACAATACCTTGTGCCTGATGAGGTGCAGCGCCAGTTTATGAACACCTTTGCTATCAACGGCATCCCCCGTTTCATGGTGTTCGACCGTCAGGGCCGCATCATCAATATCAATGAGGAGCGTCCGTCGGCAGAGAACATCACAGAGATCCTCGACGGTTATATTAGGAAATATACAGAATAACAAACCATAATATATACCATGAGATGGCATCCTCAGTTGGTTGCCATCTATAATACTCTCGTTCGGAAATGCTTAAATAAATTTGGCATTTCGCTCACTTTTAGATAAAATCTTCACGTCCGAGAAAAGAAACATTATTCTTTTCTTCTCACTTAATAAGTATTTCTGTATCTTTATCCCCGATTTATAATCTTTCGGAAGATGAGATACTTTCTTTTTGCCGCCATATCCGTGATGTCACTGTTCATCAGCTGCGGGAGAAATCCTGACGCCACACCGGAAAGTAGCTCCAACACGCTGGAAGACAGCATCATGATTTTGCAAGGCTATGAGGCATTGGATCTTCTCATCACCCCCACCGGACATATCACCGTGGCAATCCCCGTCAACGGCAAACCATGCCTGTTTATGATCGACACGGGAGCAGGGGCTACGGTCATCGACCGCAGGAAGCAAGACCGCTTCGGACTGAAGACCACTCGCACGGCTGACTATGCCGCCGGCATCGGTTCTTTCTCCAGGCTTACCGCCACCACCGCTGTCATGAACATCCACGGGCATGAGATCAAGGCAGACAGCCTCTATCTCATGGATATCTCCTTC
>JAEEGL010939992.1_pt1 | contig 11226 bp, 9 predicted proteins | sample 9134231 | NCBI WGS metagenome assembly JAEEGL01 (sample SAMN16246548, study PRJNA631951) | gut metagenome | biome: gut microbiome; feature: rumen; material: fiber-attached | host: Bos | place: Iran: Karaj | collected 2018-10
ATGGCTTCCGAAGACTGCCATCTGCTCGCCGTGACCGCCATAGGTGGCACAGCCGGTAATCTCGTTCTGCATTACGCCGAACTTCTTGGCCAGTGCCGACTGCAGACGGGTTGTGTCGAGACCTGCAAGGGTAGTAAGCTGTGAGGGTTTCAGTCCGCTATAGAGCAGCGTGACGAGACCTGTGAGGTCGGCAGGGTTGAAGATGATGACGACGTGCTTCACGTCGGGGCAATACTTCTGGATGTTCTTACCCAGTTCCTCAGCAATTTTGCAGTTGCCAGCAAGCAGATCCTCGCGCGTCATGCCCTCTTTACGGGGAGCACCACCAGAGGAGATAATGTACTTGGCACCACGGAAAGCCTCTTCGGCATCGGTGGTGGCGGTGATAGTGGCTTCGTCGAAGCCGCTCTGGCGCATTTCCTCGGCCACACCTTCGGGTGAGAATACGTCGTAGAGACAGAGGTTGCTGGTAAGGCCCATCATGAGAGCCGACTGAGCCATGTTGGATCCAATCATGCCGGCTGCGCCGACGATGACAAGTTTTTCGTTAGTTAAAAACATACTGATTTACGATTTAGATATTTATTGATTACTGATTCTTTTAATCTGGGAGCGTAGGAGTTTAGGCATTTCTTTTTGTACTTGCAGCTCCATCAGCCTCCCTCTTTATTTCGACTGCAAAGATACAAAAAAGATGAAAGACGAAAGATGAATGATGAAAGTTTTTTTGTACTGAAATGTTATTTATTCTAAAATCAGATTTCTTCGAGGGCGTAGTATTGATAGTCGCGAACAAGTTGCCATAGGAAGGACATGTCGCTACGCTCATGAACAGTCTGAATACCAAGCGTGGAGCGAACTTTCGCGGCGAGTGCTGAGATGCGTGGGTCGTCCATTTCGAGTTCGAGGGTCTTGCTGATGAGGTTTACCTGTTCGAGTGACAGGTCGGCAGCCTGTGGATAAGTGGGGCGATAATTGCTGCTGAGGTAGTCGAACTCATCGAGCGACACTTGCAGCCGCGAGTAACTGTTGAGGCGTATGACCATCGTGCCTGCGGCGATATCACCGATTCGCTGGTTGTGCTTGTTGATAAGGATGACGAGTACGCCAAGAAAAGATAGGGTGGGGCCGTCGACAATCCAGAGTAACCAGCGAAGCAGGTAGCTGCCGAGGGAGGGAGTGGTGCCATCTTTCATCACGACGCGCGTCTTCATGAACCACTTGCCAATGGTCTGTCCGTTGTTGAAGATTTCGCAGAGCAGCGAGTAGAACAGAATGGGCAGGATCAAGAACAGCAGGACGGCAGTGGAGCTTACCCAACTGAGCATGTCGAAGATATAGTAGGAGAGGAAGTAGTAAGCCACCATCACTACCCAGTCAATGAGTTGGGCTGCCATGCGCTCGCCAATGCTTGCGGGTGTCTGCATAATCTTGACGTATTGCCCGGTGATGATGTCAGCCATAAGGATTTACTATTGATTTACGATTTTTTCTGTTTCGCTTGCAAAGTTAAAGGAATTTTCCTACTTTTGCAATGAAATAGGTGAAAAAACATGAAGGAAGTCGTTTTCATCAGGCAAAACATAGAGAAATGGCGTGCAACCGAGGCCATCATCGACGATATAGACAACATGTCGCCCGACGTGTTGGCCGATGCTTACGTGGAGACTACTTCCGACCTGGCGTTTGCACAGAGCCACTACCCCCAGTCGCGCATCACGATGTACTTGAACAACCTTGCTTCGGCCTTGCACAACGAACTCTATCGTGCTAAGCGTGAGCAATGGACCCGGCTCATCACCTTCTGGACTCGGGAAGTGCCTGCAACGATGCGTCGCGAACGGCGGGCTTTGCTGGTGTCGCTGCTCATCTTTGTCGTGAGTGCCTTCATCGGCGTAGTATCGCAGTTAGGCGATGCGGAGTTTTGCCGGTTGATTCTTGGTAACGGATACGTCGATATGACGCTCGAAAACATCGAGAAAGGAAACCCGATGGGCGTCTATGGTAATGACGATGAACTCCCTATGTTCCTCGGCATCACACTTAACAACATCTTTGTGTCGTTCGTGGAATTTGCAATGGGCATGCTCACAACATTTGGCACAGGTTTCAAACTCTTCCAAAATGGTGTGATGCTGGGTTCGTTTCAGACATTCTTCTTTCAACAAGGTGTTGGTTTTGAGTCAATGCTGGCTGTTTGGTTGCATGGCACGCTCGAGATTTCGGCCATCATCGTGGCAGGAGCCGCTGGCATCGTATTGGGTAACGGCTGGTTATTCCCAGGTACGATGACGCGATTGGAGTCATTCCGCCAGGGTGCCCGCCGCTCATTGAAGATAGTAGTGGGCACGGTACCGCTGTTTATCGTGGCAGCTTTCATCGAAGGATTCTTCACCCGGCACACGGAATGGCCTGATGCGGTGCGGCTGACCATCATCCTTGCTTCTCTCGCGTTTGTATTATATTATTATGTCTACCTCCCTAACAGCAAGAAGTTTAATTAAAAAAATATATAGATCATATGGAAAGACAAAGAATCCCATTGTACAAAGTCCGCCAGTTTGGCGAGAAGATTAACGACACGTTCTCCTTTGTCAGCGAGAACTTTAAGCCTCTGCTGAAGTATGTCACCTACTTCATGCTCCCATTAGCCTTGCTCATGGCTCTTGCCATGAATGGCTATATGGATGGAGTCTTGCAGACGGCTCGGAATCCTGAGGCGATGTCGGCCGGCGTCATAGCAAACTTCGCAGTCGGCTATGGTGGCATCATTTTGCTGAGCCTGTTGATGGGCATCATTCTGCCCGCTCTCATCTACGCGATGATGCGTATCTATAGCGAGCGAGAGAATGGACTGAAGAATCTCACATGGCAGGAACTGAAACCTACAATGATGCACCTGTTAAAGCGAAATACGAAACTCATGCTGGCATTCCTCTTTTTCGGGTTGTTGTTGTTTGCTGTTTTCGGTGTGCTGGTTGCACTATCTGTGGCCATCTCTACCAAAGTGGTAACCTTAGGTATACTATTCATAATAGTGCTGATTGTAGGCATGGTGGTTATAACAGTGCCCTTCTCGCTGGCGTCGCCGATCTATCTTTTCGAAGAAGATATGACCTTCATTGGGGCTTTGAAGAAGGCATTCCGCCTGGGCATGCGCACATGGTGGGGCATCTTTGGCGTGACGTTGGTGCTTTACATTATTATTGGTATCGTATCAGGTGTCATTTCCATGCCTTGGTATATCGCAACCATGGCGAAGACTTTCTTTGGGCTTGAAGGCGAAGGTGCAGAGGACAGCTTCGTGAATGGCACGATGTTCAGTTTCATCACTTACTTGCTCGGCGTCGTCCAGGCTTGGGTGGGTTATCTGTGCTATTCTGTGCCCGTCATCGGTATGGCATATCAATATGGACATGCTTCTGAGAAGGTTGACCATGTCACTGTGGCCACTGACATCGAGCAGTTCGAAACTTTATAAGAAAAGATAGCGCAAATCCTTAGATGATTTGGCCAGATACCCTTGTCTGCGACACGTTGCAGATTCATGCGTTGCAGCAGAATCCTGCCTACAACTATAACCGCGAGCTGATGGCGCGGCAAGAAACGTTGTGGGACTGGCTGAAGATGAAATTCGCCGAATGGCTGAATGAAATTTTAGGCAACAGCGTATCAGTGGGCGTACGGAACGCCTTGTTGGCATTCATTGGAGTCCTGGTTGTAGGACTCATCGTTTGGTTCCTCTATAAATATCGCCCTGAATTGTTCATGCGAAGCAGTCGTGATGCTAATGAGGAAGATGATGATGAGAATGAAACCATCTATGGCATCGATTTCGATACGGAAATTGCTAAGGCACTTGCCGATAGCAACTACCGACAGGCCGTGCGCTATCTCTATCTGAAGACATTGCGGCGGCTGAGCGATGCAGGACGTATCAATTGGCAACCATCGAAAACTCCTTCGCAGTATGTCTATGAGGTGCAACGCGACGAATTCCGGCAACTGACACAGCATTTCCTGCGGGTACGCTATGGTAACTTCGAGGCAACACGTGAGCTCTACGACGAGATGCTTCGTCTCAGCAAGGAAGGAGGTGGCGAATGAAATTTTCGCGCCTTTACATCCTTGGCATTGTAGGGTTCCTCCTGCTAGTGTTTGTCGTGGAGTATCGCATGCCGCGACGCTACAATTGGAATCCTACGTTTAGTGCCCGTAGCGAGCAACCCTTCGGTTGTCAGCTTTTTGACAGCGTGCTTTCTGCAAACATGCCTAACGGTTATCAGGTGACACGACAGACATTGTATCAACTACAGCAAGCCGACTCCGTTCATCCGCGGGCAATAATGATATTGGGTGAATCTCTTTATGACATGGAGGATGTCGATATCAAGACTATGTTTCGGATGGCTGAACGTGGAAACAGATTCCTATTGGCAGGCGAATCCTTCAGCCCACAGTTGAAGGACACATTGGTCATCTATACGACAATTGATTGGGATACGCAAACCCAAAAGATGGGATTGCCCCAAAACTACACACGCGACTCGCTCATTGCATGGGTGGGAGGCAATTCTGCTTACCCTCCTCGCACATTCATGCTCTATCCGCAGATGGGAGAACACCATATCTTGATTGATACCGAATCGGATGCTATTCAACGTGTTTACAATGCGTTGGCCATCAGTCCGAAGAGCGACACATGGATGACGGCTATGGAATTCCCGATAGGCAAGGGTAGCATCATCATGGTGTCAACTCCACTGCTGTTTACCAACTATGGAATACTCGACAATGAAGGTCGCGATTACGTAATGCGTATACTCAACGGGTTGAAGGACTTGCCTTTGGTACGTACTACGGCTTATTTGCCTACTTACGACCGTGGGGTGGATGATTCACCGCTACGCTACTTCCTTGCACACCCACCTTTGCGTTGGGCTATCTACCTCGCGATGCTCACAATAATAGCATTCATGTTCTTTACGGCTCGGCGACGTCAGCGTGCCATCCCTATCGTAAAGGAACCTGAGAACCGGTCGATGGAGTTCGTTGATTTGATAGCTAAGCTCTACGAGCAGCGCCGTGACTATCGTGACATCACATTGAAGAAGTTTGTCTACTTCGCCGATGATTTGCGGCGGCAGTTGCACATAGATATTACCGATACTGCAGAGGATGTCCAGAACATCGGCCTACTGGCACAAGCAACAGGGTTGGAGGGTAGTGATATTGCCCTATTGCTGAGTGAACTGCGTCGTTTACATCTTGACGAGTCGCCGATTACAAAGAAACAGGCGGCCCTTTACATCGGCAGAATGAATGAAATCGTAAAACAAATAACATAAATGGAACAGCAAGTAAGAATCAATCTCGAGCAGTTTGCCGAGAAGATGAATGCCTTACGGCAGAACATCGGACGCGTCATTGTGGGACAGGAGGAGACAGTCGACCTTGTCCTCACGGCTATTCTGGCCGATGGTCATGTGCTCATTGAAGGTGTACCAGGTGTGGCAAAGACATTGTTGGCACGACTCATTGCCCGACTCGTCGATACACGCTTCAGTCGCATACAGTTCACGCCCGATCTCATGCCGAGCGATGTGCTTGGAACGACGGTGTTCAACATGAAGACACAGTCTTTCGATTTCCATCCGGGACCCGTGTTTGCCGATGTCGTGTTGGTCGATGAGATCAACCGTGCTCCTGCCAAGACTCAGGCAGCTTTGTTTGAGGTAATGGAGGAACGGCAGGTGACCATCGATGGTGAGACGCATCGCATGGGCGATGTATACACCATCATTGCCACGCAAAACCCAGTGGAACAGGAGGGCACTTACAAGTTGCCAGAGGCGCAAACCGACCGCTTTCTCATGAAGATTACGATGGGTTATCCGTCAATCGATGAAGAAGTCGCCATCCTGGAGCGCCATCATGCCAATGCAACTTTTGTGAAGTTGGACGACGTGAAGCCCGTGATTACTCACGATGAACTGTTTCAGTTGCGCCAGATGATGCAAAAAGTTTTTGTCGAGCCATCGTTGTTGCACTACATCGCTTCCATCGTTCAACTGTCACGACAGTCGAAGGCTATTTTTCTGGGCGCCTCGCCCCGTGCCTCGGTCGCTATGTTGCAGGCCTCGAAAGCCTATGCGCTACTGCAAGGACGCGACTTTGTAACGCCCGACGACATCAAACAGGTGACGCCCAGTATTCTTCAGCATCGTCTTATTCTTAATGCAGAGGCTGAGATGGAGGGGCATACTCCATTGAAGGTTGCCCAGCGACTCATTGAAAAGGTGGAAGTGCCAAAATAAATCGTAAATCTGTAAATTGTAGATCTATGAATTGTAAATAGCAACATGTTTCTGGCGCGAAGATTCTATATGGCTATGACAGTCGTCATCCTCACGATTGGAGGCGGCTACCTCTGGCTCCCGTTGTTCACCATCGGGCGCTGGATGCTCTTCACGCTGTTGCTTTTACTCGTGGTTGATCTTCTGCTGCTCTATTGGCCGTGGACAAAACAATCCCCAACACTCTCAGCCAAGCGCCACTGCGCTGACCGCTTCTCGAATGGTGACGACAATGCAGTCAGCATTACTGTTGAAGACCATTATCCCTTTCCTGTCGCAGTCGATATTATCGACGAGGTGCCTGCTGGGTTAACCCCTAACTGGTCCGTGTCCAAGGGAATTGGGCTTTATTCACTCCATCCCACGCGGCGAGGTATCTACTCCTTTGGTCATATCTGTCTCTTTGCCCACACCAGAGTTGGCTTGGTGCAACGACGTTTCACCACGGGCTATCCTCAAGAGGTGAAGGTATACCCCTCCTTTGCACGACTCAGTCAGTATGAGTTCCTGGCTATTCACAATAACCTTACGGAACAAGGAATCAAGCGTATCCGTCGAGTGGGGCATCATACCGAGTTTGAACAAATCAAGGACTATGTTGCAGGCGACGACTACCGCACCATTAACTGGAGAGCTACTGCGCGCCGTCATCAACTCATGGTGAATGTCTATCAGGACGAACGCTCCCAGCAAATCTATAGTTTGATTGACAAAGGTCGTGTCATGCAACAGGCCTTCTATGGCATGACGCTGCTGGACTATGCCATCAATGCCTCGTTGGCACTTTCCTATGTGGCCATGCGCAAAGACGATCGCCCTGGGCTTATTACCTTCGCCGATCATGTAGACACCATACTTACTCCTCCTACGGCTAGGATGGGTATGGGGCCGCTGATGGAAAGACTCTATGCGCAACAGACAGAGTTTGGCGAAACAGACTATAGCGCTTTGTGCGTGAGTGTGAACAAGCACATCACGAAACGATCGCTGCTCATACTATACACCAACTTTACTACGCTTGTGGCACTTCGCCGGCAGTTGCCTTACTTGCAGCAACTCAATAGTCGTCATCGGTTATTGGTGGTGTTTTTTGAGGAATCCAAGCCCGCTGCCCATATCACATCTCAAGCAAAGTTCGCCCCCACATATTCCTCTCCTATTGAGGAGAGGCAGACCTCTGGCCTCTTTCACTCTGTCATTGCTGAGAAGTTTGTTTACGAAAAGCGGCTTATAGTATCGTTGTTGAAACAACATGGCATCGCCGCCCTGCTAACCTCGCCCGAGAACTTGTCAGTTAATGTCATCAATAAATATCTTGAGATCAAAAATACTTAATCAACAATCGTATATCTGTAAATTGTAAATAAACAAATGCCTATGACTATCAACGAACGAATCCAAGCGTTGCGCACAGAGATGCAGCGCGAGAATTTGGCAGCTTACATTTTCACAAGTACCGATCCTCACAATGGTGAGTACGTGCCCGATCATTGGAAGGGCCGCGAATGGATCAGCGGTTTCAATGGTTCGGCTGGCACGGCTGTCGTTACGATGAATGCCGCCGCACTATGGACGGATTCCCGCTACTTCCTCGCTGCAGAGGAGCAACTCAGCGGTACAGAGTTTCAACTCATGAAGCTGAAAATCCCTGGCACGCCTACTATCCCAGAATGGCTCGGCCAACAGTTGCGCGACAGTCGTTCTAAGGAGGTTGCCGCAGATGGAATGACCAACTCGGCCGCCTTTATAGAAGACCTAATCCTTGACCTGCGGAAGGAGGGAGGACTCACACTGCGCACCAACTACGATCCTTTGCGCTTCATCTGGCCCGATCGTCCGAAGATTCCCATGAATCCCGTGGAGATACATCCGCTGAAATATGCTGGTGAGGACACGGTTTCGAAACTCCGTCGCATTCGTGAAGCCCTGCGACGCCAACATGCTGATGGTATGCTCGTTTCTGCCCTCGATGATATTGCTTGGACTCTCAACCTACGCGGTACAGATGTTCATTGCAATCCTGTCTTTGTCAGCTATCTACTTATCTCTCAGACAAAGACAACCTTATTTATAAATAAGGAGAAACTGCCTGTTGATGTGCAAGCCTATTTGCATGACTGTGGCGTGGATGTCGATGACTACCAAAACGTATCGCGCGGCTTGCACGACTATTTTGAGTACAACATACTTCTCGATCCCAATGAGACCAGTTACTCGTTACTTAAGGCTGTGCAACGTGAGATTGTGCGCGACTCATCGCCCATTGCCTCAATGAAGACCATTAAAAACCCTACTGAGATAGAAGGCTTTCGTCGTGCGATGATCAAGGATGGCGTGGCAATGGTGAAGTTCTTGCGCTGGTTGCAGCCTGCCGTGGAAACTGGTGGGCAGAGTGAAATCTCCCTTGACCAGAAACTTACTGCCCTCCGTGCCGAACAGGAGGGATTTCGCGACATTTCCTTCGACACCATCTGCGGTTATGAGCATCATGGGGCCATCATTCATTATGAGGCAACACCCGAGACGGACATCCCGGTAGAACCACATGGCTTGCTTCTGCTCGATAGTGGAGCGCAATACCTCGATGGTACCACCGACATTACGCGCACCATCGCCCTTGGCCCCATCACTGAAGAACAACGTCACATCTATACTCTTGTTCTGCGTGGCCACATACAACTGTCGCGTTGCATTTTCCCACGAGGGGCCGCAGGCACACAGATGGATGTCTTGGCACGACAGTACATGTGGCGCGAAGGTATCAACTACCTACACGGCACAGGTCATGGCGTGGGACAGTATCTCAGCGTTCACGAAGGTCCTCACCAGTTCCGCATGGAATGGAAACCAGCCCCCTTCGTCGAAGGAATGACTGTCACCGACGAGCCTGGCATCTACCTGCCTGGTCGCTTTGGCGTTCGCATTGAGAACACCCTGCTTGTCGTACCCTATATGGAGGGAGAGTTCGGGCCGTTCCTACAGTTCGATCCTCTCACGCTTTGTCCTATAGACCTGACACCTATCGTGCGTGAAGAGATGCTGCCTGAGGAAATCAGTTGGCTCAATGCCTATCATCAGCGCGTTTATGACACGCTTTCTCCTTACCTCGATGACGACCATCGGGCTTGGCTGCGCAACGCATGCAGGCCTTTGTAAATCAATAGCGTCAATTAATTCTTAGAGTTTTTAACCCCTTAAAACAAAAGTAACATGACTAATTTTATTGTTGCAATCGTAGTAGGAATCCTTGCTGGTTTTATCGCCAGCAAGATCACAGGCGGCGAAGGTAAAGGCTGCTGGATTGATTTGTTCCTCGGACTCGTCGGCGGTGTCGTTGGCAAGTGGTTATTTGATCTTCTTGGCATCCACTGGGAACCAGGATGGTTGAGCAGCATCGGAACGGCTACCATTGGTGCCGTCATCGTGCTGTGGATTTGGAATAAGCTTAAGAAGTAAACGTCACAATCCTAACGACGAGTTTTTTTCCGAAGTGATACGGAGAAAGAAATTCGGGAAAGCCCTGGTGGCATGGCTGTTGTCGGTCTTTATGACAATGGCCATGCAACTATCCTTTTCTGCCTGCAACAGTCGTGGCGATGCTGAAACTCATTATGCCGAGGCTCGCCAGTTGGAACAACAAGGACGTAAGGCTGAGGCCATGAAGGCCTATAAGTTGGCACAGAATGAGGGTGGTACATCTGAATGGGCTGTTGAGTCCTCTCTTGCCATGGGTAATTTGCAACTCATGGCAGGTAATCGCGACGAAGCCCTGACCGAGTTTCGGCGTGCATTCGACTTGTCGCAGGCAGGTCGTGACACATTACGCATGGTCTATTCGCTGCGCGACATGTCACGTTGCTTGCGTTCACCTGAATGGATAGCTTCTGCAGCCAATTGCTTTGCTAAAGCAGATGCGTTGGCGCAAGCAGGCCGACTGAACGATGCGCGTGCAGACCTTTGGCCCGAGTGGGTAGACGTTGCATTGCAGCAGGGTGACACGACACAAGTGCGCAAACTGCTTGAGAATATTGAAAAGTTGGAGAGTGTTGGCACACAAGTGGCAACAGGGAAGCAGGCCGAAGAGAGTCTTGGGGCTATGTGGTTGGCTCGGGGACGTGCATTGATGGCGCTAAACCGATACGATGAAGCTGAAGAGGCTCTGTTACGAGCTAGCGAAAGCCAAAACGTGAAGACACATGCCGCTGCTACGATGTTGCTTTCACAGATGGAGAGCGGCAATGGCCGATACGAGTCTGCATGGTTAAGTGCCATGGAGTGTGTGGCAATGATGGATAGTGTGAACCGCCAGACCGTGCGTGAGAATGGCGATTTGGTTTCGTCGCTTGAAAGTCAGATTGAGATTGAACGCGAGAACGGACGATTGCGGCTTCGCCTATGGGGCATTGCCTTGCTTGCCCTGCTGTCAGTGGTTGCATTGGTGATCTTTTTCCGTTGGCGGATGCAGCGGTTGCAGGCGCAAATGGTAACCCAGAGCCGTCAGCAGGAGGAACAACGATTGGCCGCTTCTGAGCAAAACCGCTCACAACAAGACCATTTGTTGGCAACATTCCGCCAATCTGCCGTCTATGCAGAATGTGAGCGAATCGGACAGGGTGGCAATGGAGACTTGAGTGATGATTCCTGGGCACAGTTACAGACTCTTCTAAACGAGCATGCTGATGGTTTCGTGAATCGATTGGTGGTATTCTATCCTTCTATAAAACCTGCTGATCTACGCATGTGCTGCCTTATTCGGTTGGGAATGGGTAATCTTCAGATTTCAAACATCTTTCATCGCACACAACAGGCAACGGCCAATGCTCGTAAGCGTCTTTTCCAGCGCATCTTTGGAAGGGATGGATCGGCTGAG
>JAEEGL011066061.1_pt1 | contig 11226 bp, 9 predicted proteins | sample 9134231 | NCBI WGS metagenome assembly JAEEGL01 (sample SAMN16246548, study PRJNA631951) | gut metagenome | biome: gut microbiome; feature: rumen; material: fiber-attached | host: Bos | place: Iran: Karaj | collected 2018-10
CGTCTGGTCTTGGTGTGATCTTGTCTATCATTGACCATGGGAAGGATACTAAAGACTCGTCCTCTATGTATGTAAGGAAGCCGGCTTCTGCCTTGCCGTTCTCTGTCCATGCCTTGGCAAAAGAACTTACGGCAGCAAATAACTTATCCCCATTGTGGGAGCAGTTATCTGTGCTGACGATGGCAATTTTCTTTTTACCTGCAAGATATCTTGCATACAAAAGAGCCGAAACCTTACCGATGTAGCTCTGGGGCTTCTCCGGACCATTCTCAAAATCCGCAGCAACAGCTGGAAGGGTTTCCCCTGCACCGTTTACAAGACTGTAGCCTTTCTCTGTGATTGTGAAGGTTGCAAGCTTTAGAGAATCTGCGGAAAAGATATCCTTAAGACGTGCAAACTCTTTTTCATTGTTAGAATCCAAAATGCAAGACTCTGCAATGCTCTCTATAACAGACTTTTCAACGTTTCCATCAGCCTTTAATGTAACAAGGATAGACAGATCGTCGTGTGGTCTGTACATCTTTTCAATGATTTCATAGTCAAAGCCCTCAACTACTGTTATTCCCTTGCTTGCAAAGCCTTCTTCAAGCATCCTCTGTGAAAGATTTGCCTGAAATGCTCTAAAGATGTTGCCGGCGCCAAAGTGCACCCACTCTGGATTTGCCTTGGTTTCTTCTATCATTTTATCTCTGTCAAAAGAAGGGAGGTAGTAGCCTTTCTCTTTCCAGGAATCATCGTTTTTAATGCTTTCGTAGTTTAATTTCATATTGTTGTCCTCGCTTTATCCTCGTCTGTGGTCCTTGGGGACGGAGTCAGTGGACCATTTTGCAAAAATGGTCCACTAACCCCGTCCCTGGGGCTCACTTTCTGTTATGGTTTTTCTCGATTGCTTCCCACAGGCCATTAATGTATGTTGCGCCCAGAGCTCTGTCGTAAAGGCCATAGCCTGGCATAGCAACTTCTCCCCATATCATTCTGCCGTGGTCAGGACGGATAGGGCCGTCAAAGCCTGTCTCATAAAGTGCCTTAACTATCTCATACATATCAAAAGTGCCATCAGATGAAAGATGTGCTGACTCCTCAAAGTTTGTAGGAGAGATGAATCTAAGGTTTCTTACATGTGCAAAGTGGATTCTGCCTTCAAGGGCTCTGATCATGTGTGGAAGGTCGTTCTCAAGGCTTGTTCCATAAGAGCCTGAGCAGAAAGTAACACCGTTGTGCACATCATCAACAGCCTTCATGAGCTTAAGGATATTCTTTTCGTTGTTGATGATTCTTGGTAGGCCGAATACTGACCATGCAGGGTCATCAGGATGGATAGCCATCTTGATATCATATTTATTACAAACTGGCATGATTGCCTTGAGGAAATAAACGATGTTCTCAAAGAGCTTATCCTCGTCGATTCCTTTATAGATTTCAAAAAGCTCTTTTACATGAGCCATTCTCTCTGGCTCCCAGCCTGGCATTACTGTTCCGTTTGTATCGCCAGAAAGTGATTCGAACATTTTCTCAGGATTGATGGCATCAACAGCTTCCTGAGTGTAGGCAAGAACTGTTGAGCCGTCAGCTCTTTTTCTTGCAAGCTCTGTTCTGGTCCAGTCAAATACTGGCATGAAGTTGTAGCACACCATGTGGATATCTTCCTTACCAAGATTTTCCAGGGTGTCAATGTAGTTCTGGATGTGCTCATCTCTATCTGCTGTTGCAGCCTTGATCGCGTCAGATACGTTCACTGACTCAATTCCTGCAATGTGCATATCTTCTGCAGCCACATCTGCCTTGAGGGCCTTGATCTCGTCCTGAGTCCAGAGCTCGCCTGCCTGTTTATTATATAGAGTTGTGATAACTCCCTTTACTCCTGGGATTTGTCTGATCTGCCATAATTTTACTGTGTCGTACTCTTTGCCGTACCAGCGAAGTGTCATTTCCATGTGATTGTTCTCCTTTTGTGCATACCTGCTATTGTCCCCCACAGACCTGTTTCTTCTGCATTTTTGTAGTTGCAGAAGTTCTTGTCGTTGGCATATTTCTTTTTCAATAACACTTTACTTTTTTAGGGAGGGATTGGGAATTGACGGTCTTGTTTCTTATATTGCAAAAGTTGCGGTGCACAGATATAATTATGGCTGTAGTTTTCCTGCAGGGCACCTATAAAAACATGGGTTTCTACAATTTTATATGCTTTTAAGGCAGCTATAACTACAAATGTTACTCCAACTAGTCCACAACCAGAAGGATCACAAGATATGAAAAACAAGCTTCGTTCTTCTTTTAACTCCAGACAGTACATGCTTTCCTCTGACTTTGAGGTGTACTACTACTCTGACAAGAATTTCCGAACTCTTCAGCCACATGCCCACGATTACTATGAATGTTACCTCTTTCTAGAAGGGGATGTGACCATGGAAATATTTGGAAATCGCAATTTGGCTAAGGATGAAGATAATTCTGGAAAAGAGAATGATGTTTCCGGAAAAGAATTTTCTGTTTCCGGAAAAGAAAGTGCTACCTCCAGAAGGGGACAAGATAATTTCCACAATTCATCAAAAGTCCAGCAATACAAAATGACCCCGGGGGATCTGATGATAGTTCCTCCAGGGGTTTCACACCATGCTATTATGCACGAATCAGATAAATACTATAGACGATTTGTCTTTTGGATCAGCAAGGACTGCTGCAATAGTCTGATAAAAGAATCTGTTGATTATATGTACCTTATGCAGAAAGCGGAAGCCTTCAAGAAATACATCTATCACTTGGCTCCTGCTCAGTTTCATCAGGTGGAATCTAAGTTTCTGCGCCTCTTGGAAGAGACAAGTCAGGACCGTTATGCCAGCGATGCATTTCGTCATATTTGTCTTTGTGACCTGATCCTGACTATCAATCGCATAATCTACGATGAAGATCACAATAATGCTGGCAGCGATGAACTGACTCTTTTCCAGAACATCCTAAGTTACGTAGAAAATAACCTTGAAGAGAGCCTTAGCCTCGATGATGTAGCTGGGCAGTTTTTTGTCAGCAAGTATTATGTTGCACACCTGTTCAAAGATACTCTGGGCATCTCGCTTCATCAGTACATAATAAAAAAGAGGCTTTCAGAGTGCCGTGATGCCATAATAAGTGGAAAGGGCATCACCAGCACCTATGAGCGCTTTGGTTTTCGCGACTATTCTAGCTTTTTCAAAGCCTTCAAAAAAGTATACGGTATGTCTCCCAAAGAATACCAAAACATTTACATGAATAAGCTCCCTACATGAATGAGTTTCCGCTGATCAAGCACTCTGACATCTGCTCTAAGCGTCACATTCAGCCCTGAAGGCCATTGGACTGTCTGATCATATCTTCTACAACGATGTCGTAGATTTCGCCCACTGTATTGCAGTATTCAAGCACCTTCCAAGGCTCGTTGGTATGGAAGTGGATCTTAACAAGATCCTCATCTCCTGCTGCAATAAGTGAATTTCCTTCGAAGTTTTCTGTGATGTAATCTGAAATCTCGTCCTCATCAAGATCCTTGTCTCTACGATCTATGAGAAGCTGAGTATCATAGCGATACGCAAACTGATCGTCCTCTGCATCAATACTGTTTACTGCCATTGTTTTGTCCTCCATTCATTGCAATTATTGTTGTTCTTCCCAATTAGCAAGTTATATAAAGTCTGTTCTGTGTGGAATTCCTTCATGAGGCTTTCCACTTCATCAAGAGCCTTCTGTCTTGCGCCCTTGGCGCCCATTGGCTTCTTGACGGCCCTTATCAGGATATTCTTGGGAGTATGGGCGAAGTCTACAAACTCAAGAAGCTGCGTTCTATAGCCCATATACTCCAGAAGATTTCCCCTTATGGCATCTGTAGCCAGGGCTGCAAATCTTTCTTTTATTATTCCATACCTGGTCAAAAGAGCTAGATCATCGCTTTCTATCTGCTTGTTAAGCTCATGCTGACAGCAAGGCACGGAAAAGATCATTCTGGCATTCCACTGCACTGCGTTGTACAGAGCGTAATCAGTGGCTGTATCGCAGGCGTGGAGCGTAATTACCATATCCACATCAAATGGTGCCTTATAACCATTGATATCCCCAAGCTCAAAATGCAGATTCTCATAGCCGTACTTCTGAGCAGCCTGATTACACTTTTTTATCACATCTGCCTTAAGGTCAAGACCTATGATGTTAGCTGTAATACCCTTTATCTCAGTCAGATAGTAGTACACCACAAAGGTAAGGTATGACTTGCCGCAGCCAAAGTCAATGACGTTTAAATGCTGAAGTTTCCCGCTGTCTATCTCATCATCAAGGATCTCCAGAAAGCGGTTTATCTGCCTGAACTTGTCATACATGGACTTAACAACCTTGCCATCTTTGGTAAAGACGCCCATATCTACAAGTGGTGGGACATCTGAGCCCTCACTGATGATATAGTTCTTTTGCCTGTTGTGAGAGGTGCTGGTCTGGACCTTCTCCTCTGCCTTCAGGGCTCTGCGCTTGGTGCTAAGTTCGCCCTTTTTAGACAAAAGAAATATGTATTCATAATTATCAGTCCAAAGGCTCATCTGCCTCATCTCAAGGTCAGTTATGATCTCTTCAATCCGGCCTGCAAGGTCAGATGCGCTCACATTCTCGTGGAAAACCTGCTTCTGAGTGTACTTGGAAATCTGATAACTGCTCTTTTCCGCAATCAACTGGATATCTATTTTCCTGTACTCAGATGATTTTGACTTGGGCTTACTGATTATTCCCCTTAGAATAACCTCTTCTTCAATTATCTTTTCTATTTTTTCTCTTATCACTACTTACAATCCTATTCCTTAAATCAAGACAGGGTCTCTATCTCGTCAATGATACTTCCGATGTAGTCGATGGTATCTAGAAGAGCTGCATCAGTTGTTACATCAACGCCTGCCATCTTGGCAAACTCAACAGGAGTTACGCTTCCGCCAGCTTCAAGGGTCTTTTTCCAGTCATCTACTGCGCTCTGTCCTTCACGCCTGATTCTCTTCATGACCTGAGTTGCAATTGTAAGGCTTGCGCTGTAGCTGTAAGAATAAAGTCCCATATAGTAATGTGGCTGGCGCATCCAGGTAAGTTCACAGCCTTCTGTAAGCTCAACTTCATCGCCCCAGAATATCTGCAGAACCCCCTTAAATATCTCATTTAAAGTTTCAGCAGGAACTGACTCGCCCTTATCAACACGCTTGTAAACTTCTCTCTGATAAGCAGCCTCTAAAAGGTGGGTTACAAAGTTGTGGTAGTAGGTATTTGAAATCTGAGAAGCAAGTACCCATCTGCGGAAACGCTTATCCTCTGTATTCTTATCCTTGAGATACTCAGCCATGAGAAGCTCATTTATTGTAGAAGGAGCCTCAACCACGTACTGTGAGCATTCGTTGTCAAAATAGCTCTGATGCTGCTGGCAGTTGTAGAAATGTCCAGCGTGACCCAGCTCGTGAGCAAGGGTAAAGACATCACTCATTCTTTCATTCCAGGATAAAAGAATATATGACCCCTTCTGGTATGGGCTTGCACAGAAACCACCCGTTGATTTACCAACGTTCTGGGCAAAATCAATCCATCTCTCGTCGTAAGCTCTTTTAAGCATTTCCTGATACTCTGGGCCCATTATAGAGAGTCCGTCAAGAATATACTCCTTGGATTTCTCAATAGTAACCTTTGGGTTGTACTCTGGATCAAGAGGAAGCTTAAGGTCTGCATAGGTCATCTTATCAAGGCCGTGAGCCTTCTTGATAAGCCTTGCATATTTTCTCATGTGTGGAGCAAGTTTCTCCATGATAAGATCAATCTGACGATCGTACATTTCCCTTGTAACCTTCTGGGAAAAGAGAAGGTGATCAAATACACTATCAAAGTGTCTTATCTCAGAAAGTATCTTCTCAGAACGAACTCTTGCGCCGTACTGAGCTGCTGTAGTGTACATATAGTCTCTTAACTTCTCAGAGAAAGCCTTAAATGCAGTTCTTCTGACATCAGTGTCCTCTTCATACTCGTAGTCATCCTCAAAAAGAGAATAGCCAAGAGGATATTTTTTTCCATTGACCTCAAAGTCAGGGAATTTCATGTCTGCAAGCTTGGTCTGCTCGTACATCTGATAAGGAGCGCTTGTTACCTCCTGCATTGAAACAAGAGTAGCCTCTGTCTCTGCGCTCAGCATATGTGGTTTAAATCTAAGAACGTCCTCAAGATAGTTCTTTGAGATAGTAGCGGTATCAATTGCCTCTTTTATCACATTTTCAGGAGCCTGATCTATTTCACTGTCGATAAAAGAAAGCCTAGCAAGCTCCTTCATGTACTCGCCAGTTACAAATGCGTCTGTCCTGGCGTTTTCTGCGTCTGTATAATCCACTGAAAGGTTGAGGTTTGCATAATTTGATACGTGATCTACCATGATCAGGAAATCATTGTACTTTGAAAGGCACTCATTTATTGTCTTACTGTCAGTGAGCTTTCCTTTGTAGTTTTTCTCAATCTCAGCGCTAAGGCTCTTTAGAGCATCAAGCCCTGCTTTCATATCTTCTTTTGTCTTATAAATTCTGGAAGTATCCCACTTTAAATTCTCTGGTACTTCGCTTCTTTTCTTTAATGTCTCTGCCATCTGGTCTCTCCATTCGTCTCATGTTCTATTATCAAAAGTATTGACTCCTGCAGCATACACTGTATGAGTATTGTTTAGCACTCATATCTTTTTGCGCCGCAATATCATCCCAGCGCAGCCCTGTATATCTTTTCAACCGCTGCCGCATCAAGTGGTCTGATACGGGATAATTTTACAGCATCATTCATTGTAGCATCAAGTGAAAGAGCCTTCAAATCCTCATCAGTGGGGTTAACACCCAGCTCTTTAATGCTTGTTGGCATTCCAATTGATCTAAAGAAATCAACAGTCTTCTCAATTCCTTCAAGGGCGGCCTTTGTATCATCTTCCTCTGTTACATTCCACACCTTACGTGCAAATCTTGCAAATCGATCCGTAGCGCCCAGGTAAAGCTCTTTTGCCCAAGAGCCCCAGACAGCTGAAAGTGAAGCTCCGTGAGTTGCGTCATAGCGGGCTGACAGCGCATGTCCCAGCTTGTGAACAGAAAAGTCCTTGCCGCGGCCAACCTCAGTAAGATTGTTGTGAGAAAGGCTTGAAGCCCAGAATACTTCGCACATTGCATCATAGTCTGAAGGGTTTTCCACAATGATCTTTCCATTCTTTATCACAGTGCGAAGAAGTCCTTCTGCAATCTCATCTGTCATATCGCACTTGATTCCCGGAATAAAGTACCTCTCCATAGTGTGCATGCAGATATCTGTAACGCCAGCTGATAACTGGTTCTTGGGAAGTGTCATTCCAAGCTCAGGATTTACAATTGCAAATCTGCAGCGGTTAAAATCAGTGTTTATACCGGCTTTTTTGCCAATTGCTTCGTTTGTAAGAACTGCAGAATCGCTCATCTCGCTTCCTGCAGCGGCAATTGTAAGAACAGCGCCCACTGGAAGAGACTTTGTAAGGGGAACCTTTCTAGTCCAGAGGTCCCACAGGTTCTGGTCCTTGTTGGCTGTTCCGTGGGCAATTGCTTTGGCTGTATCTATGGCGCTTCCGCCGCCTATGCCAATTATCATATCTGCTCCAAACAAAAGAGCTTCCTTTATTCCTTCCTCTGCATGAGCAAGAGTTGGATTTGGCTTCGCTCCGCCAAATTCCTTGTATTCAACACCTGCTGCCGCAAGAGATTTCTCTACCCTTTCAAGGAGTCCGCTTTTAATTACGCTACCTTTTCCAAAAACAAGAAGCGCTTTCCTGCCATATTTAGCTGCAGTTTCTCCGGTGTTTTCCTCAACGCCTCGTCCGAAAACCACTTCTGTTGGTGTATAAAGTTTGAAGTTTTCCATCTCCTGTTCCTTTCTTTTATTACTTTGCTTATTTGCAGTTCCACATCATGCTAATTTCACACGATAAACTTCCTCCGCTGTAACAATCTTTTACAGCTTATATTTCACATAAAATTCCATCATTCCGAAGAACTCTCTGACGCAGTAGTGTATACCCACTGGAAAAAGAGTTCGTGCAGGAACTGAGTACACATTCTTGTAGCCAACCTCTCTGGCAATTGACATAGCGCGAAGCTCATGAAAACCATTAGTCACAATTCCTACAGATGCATCAGCATCGCCTATTATCTCAAGGCTGAACTTGAGATTCTGCTCTGTGTCTGCTGACTGGTCCTCCAAGATAATGCGGCTCTCATCAATACCATACAGGTCCGATAGCCTGCGCTTTGCAGCCTCCGCTTCACTGATAGCCTCGTGTCTTCCCTGTCCGCCAGAAGCCACAGCCTGTGTGCCTTCATTTTCATTAAGGTACTCTGCTGCCTTCTCAATTCTTGCTTTAAAAGGATTTGAAGGCTCCGTTCCATGAAGTCCCGCTCCAAGAACAATGATATAATCCAGATTTTCCTGCGGTTTTGCCGTCATGGCACCAATTATCCTTACCTCAGTAACAATGAATATTCCAAGGCACAGTGCAAATACTACCCTGTATATCCATTTAAGTGTCGCAGGAATCTTTATATTTTCCCGGCCCTGGAGCCTAGCCTTTATCATCCCTACCCTGGTAAAAGAAAAAGCGGCTATAAGGATCCATATCCAAACCCAGGAGAGCTTAGGGCCTCCGCCATAGGCAAGGCAGGTAAAGAAATAAAGAACTGACCACACTCCCAAAATGAAGTATATGTACAGGCAGATTTTGGAAAATGCGATAGCTGCCTTACTCATATGCCTTGCAGTTGATGCAGCATTATCACCACCTGCAACTTCCATTGGTCTTGTCAGCTTCCCTAGTCCTGCATATCTACTGGTCTTATCTTTATACGTTCTGTAGTCTTCTCCGTAAACTTCCTCAAGGAATTTTTCCTCCTGAAGGATCTGCAGATGAAACATCAATATAGCCCAGGCAGTTACTACGCACAGTAGCGGGTTACCAAACATAAGTAGTATCCCAAGGTATACCAGATCAAACCCTAAAAATGCAGGATTTCTGGAATACTTGTAGATACCGTTGGTAACGAGATTTCTTTTGCCTGTATCTGTCCTGGCAACTCCCGCTCTCCAGCTGTCCTTCATGGTCCAGACAGCCATCAGGAACACAAGGTCCCCAAGGAATGCCAAATGCATGCCAATCACCCTGAACATGATGGTGAACATGCTCCTGCCATAGGCTATTGAGATAACCTCTGTAATAGGTGCTGCGATTGTGGCAATCTTCATCACGGCTTCAATATAAAAGCCCCTGTCGTGGACCTTACTTTTGGCAATCTGGTCAGTTACTATGCCCTTTTGCCTCTGCAAAAGCATCTTGGCGAAGTAAATAAAATAAAAAACAGCAAGAAAAAATAAAGCAATCAAGCGATAAGTCATTCTAGTACAATTCTCCCGTCTTTTTCATACCATTACTGGCTTGTGATCATGCGATAGGAAGCGTCAGCTCCGCATGGGGCTTAGCTCACTATATCTGCAAAAGTAGCCCTTATAAGAGAAACAATATCACCTGGTGCTACTTCTATCTGATAACCAACCTTGCCGCCGCTGACAAATATTTTCTCAAATCCCGCGGCAGTTTCATGGATGAAAGTTGGAAACTGCTTTTTCATGCCGATTGGAGAGCATCCGCCGTGTACATAGCCTGTAAGGGGCAGTAGTTCTTTTTGCTTTATCATGCTGACAGCCTTCTCGCCTGCTGCCTTGGCAGCTTTCTTAAGATCAAGCTCTTCCTGCACCGGAACTACGAATACATAGTAGGCCCCGCTCTTGCCCTGGGTTACAAGGGTCTTGAAAACTTTCTTAGCATCCTCTCCTAGTATCCCTGCTATTTCTTCACCAGTAAGTGTTGCGTCCTGCTGGTATGTATGGCTTTCATACTGTATTTTCTTGCCATCAAGGACACGCATCACATTCGTTTTTTCTTCTTTCTTCATCTCTTTTGCTCCAATTTATCTGTATCTTACTGTCTTAGAGTATCACGTTTTGGGAAAAGAAAAAAGAAAAAGCCAGACAGTGCGAACTATCTCCGCAATGTCTGACTAAAGATGAACCGTTGACTCCGTCCCCTAGTACTATTTTGGCTTAGAACGTATATGTTGCTACGTACTCAGTCTGCTCTGGAAGTGCAAGACCAGGGTCTTCTACCAAACAAACGGGCTTTCTTCCCTCTTCTAGCATCTGACTCTCGAAGTGGAAAAGAGCTATTCCGATATCTATCTTCTGAAGGTCATAGTCAGGAGTCTGAAATCCCTTGTCCTTCTTTTCAAAGAAGTGCGCCTTGTTTCCATCAATGACGATTCTCCAGGGCTGCTTGTTAACTGCAGATGGAGCAAGTCTTACTACTTCAAGGTCGTCAAAAAGGCCATGGCTCTTAGCATAGCTTTCTGTCATAGGAGTATTGAAGTCTCCAACATAAAAGAGCTCTTCAAATTTGTATCTTGAATCAGCCTTAACTCCTTTTCTCATAAGAGTCTCTTTTACAGACATCTTTTTTGCCGGAGTTCCAAGAGGGCTCATGCATGGCATGATCTCGCCATCTGTAAGGCCTGAAGCCTGCTCAAACTTATCTCTTGGCATTGTTCCGCCAATCCATACATTGCCAAGTCCCAGCTCCTGAGCCTTCATAAGAAGCTTTTCAAAGCTGTAGCCATAGGCCTCTTCTGCGTGCTCCTTCTTGGTTGTAATGGCGCTGACATAGCATTTTTCACCAGAAAGGACAGGGCTTGAAAGCTTGTTCTTATCTGCATCAAGAAATACAAATCTAACGTCAACACCATAGGGGTTTGTTATGTCCTTGGCATAGCTTACCAGTGCCTCAAGCTTTTCTTTTACGGGAGCTGAGCCATCAAAAGTTCTGACACTTCTACGCTCTTTTACAAGGTTTAAAAAGTTACTCATTGTTTTTCCTCCACTTAGTCAAATCCCACAAGGATTATTATTCACACTTCTTCGCATATATAAATATTCTTATTTCTTAGCCATAAAAGTGCTTTTTTCTCATCAGTAAAATCAGTGCCTGCTGCCTTGTTAAAGGCGTCAAGGTCTGTAATTTTGGCCATGATCACAGGATTATCAGGGAGAACTTCTCCGCTACCTAGCTTTCTTAGTTCATCCTCTCTTTTCATCCTGCGAAGGTAGGCCTCATCTCTTATGCAGTAAACGTCATTCTGAGACTTTATCCTGTTA
>JAEEGL012231804.1_pt1 | contig 11226 bp, 9 predicted proteins | sample 9134231 | NCBI WGS metagenome assembly JAEEGL01 (sample SAMN16246548, study PRJNA631951) | gut metagenome | biome: gut microbiome; feature: rumen; material: fiber-attached | host: Bos | place: Iran: Karaj | collected 2018-10
AAAGCCCCTGCCTAAGATCGACTTCGAAGAGACCCGTGGTTTCGACGGTGTCAAGGAAGCAACCATCGATTTCGACGGCTTCCCGCTGAAGATTGCTATCGTTTACAGCCTCGGCAATGCACGCAAGATGATGGAGCAGGTTCGTCAGGGCAACCCCAACGGCTACCACTTCATCGAAGTCATGGCCTGCCCGGGCGGTTGCATCGGCGGTGCCGGTCAGCCCTACCACCACGGCAACAGCAACATCATCCGCAAGCGTATGGAAGCCATCTACCGCGAGGACGCTGGCAAGCCCATCCGCAAGAGCCACGAGAACCCCGAGATTTTGGCCATCTACAAGGAGTACTACGGTGAACCCTGCGGCCACCTCAGCCACGAGCAGCTGCACACCCACTACTTCGACAAGTCAGACAAACTCGAAGCAACAAAATAAATTGAATAATAGGACCTATAAGACTTTTAAGGCCTGTAGGTCCTATCTAAAAATAAAGAATTATGGCAAATATCAAATTATCTGAAGATAAAATCAACGTTATCAAAGAAATTGCTAAATCCTTTGGTAACCGTCCCGGTGAGGTCATCAACGTCCTCCACCAGGTGCAGGGCAAGTTTGGCTATCTCCCCGCTGAGGTGCAGGAAGTCGTCGCCCACGAGTTGAATATCCCCGTGTCGCGCGTATACGGCATCGTCTCTTTCTACAGCTTCTTCACCATGGAGCCCAAAGGTGAACATCCCATCGATGTCTGCCTCGGTACGGCTTGCTACGTGCGTGGTGCTGAGAAAGTCCTCGACGCTTTCGCTCGCGAGCTGAACGTCCAGATCGGCAAATGCACTGCCGACGGCAAATTCAGCCTCAACACGCTGCGTTGCGTCGGTGCCTGCGGTCTGGCTCCTGTTGCTATGATTGGCGACAAGGTCTACGGCCGTCTGACCCCCGACCAGATCCCCGGCATCATCGCTGAGTACAAATAATCCTACAAGGATTACAAATAGAAAAGGGCGTCCTACTGGACGCCCTTTTTTGTTGAATGGCTAAGTGAGGGGGAATGGTTATTTCTTCACACCCTTGAACTCGAAGCCAGCCTGCTCGACGGCTTTGCGGATGTCGGATTCAGCAGCGATTCCGGTGACGACGAGGGTGTTAGCGGCAGGGATAGCTTCGCAGGTGGCGACGCCTTTCAACTTGCCGACCGACTGCTCACAGGCGGCCTTACAATGGTTGCAATGCATGCCCTCGACGGCATAGACGACCGTGCCGACGACGGCTTCCTGTTTCTTGAATTTGCTGAGGAATTTCATGGTAAGTGCAATTATGATGAATAATACTAATAATGATGAACAGATGAATTGGAACACGCTGGGCGAGGCGGCTTCCGAAGGGCAGCTGGCGCCGTGCATCCCGCAGTCTTCGGTCATATCGACGGCATGAATACCGAAAGCATTGATCAGCAGCCCGAAGAGGATGGAGAAGCCCACGATGGTAAGAAGGTAAATCCACGTGAAGCGGCGGCCCATCGACTTGCGCACCACGAGGATGGAGGCGATGTTGACTGCAGGACCTGCCATCAGCATTACCAGCGCGGCTCCGGGCGAAAGACCTTTCATCATCAGCGCCGCCGCCACGGGGATGCTGCCGGTAGAGCAGATGTACATCGGCACCGCCACTACAAGGATGACCAGCATCTGCAGCAGGGGCTGCTTGCCAAAGGATAGGAAGAACTCATCGGGAACGGCCACATTGATAAGAGCGGCCACCAAAAGGCCTATGGCCAGCCGCAAGCCGATGTCCTGAATCATATCGAAGTAGGCATACTTCAGCACACGCCAGATACGGTTGCCGCTTTCCACCTTGCACGAGGCATCTGCAACGTATTCCCCTTCGTTGTCTTTCACCAAGCGATTGACCAGAAAACCGCCGCAGACACCAGTGATCAACGCGGCTACGGGGCGTGTTATGGCGAAACCTAAACCCAACAGCGAAAAAGTGGCGAGGATGGAGCCGATGCCCGTCTGCGGCGTGGCGATCAGGAATGAGGCCACAGCCCCTTTTGATGCCCCTTCGTTTTTCAGCCCCACAGCGGTCGGGATGACACCACATGAGCAGAGCGGCAGCGGCACACCCAGCAGGGCGGCCCACAGCACCGACAGCTTGTTGTCGCGCGACAGATACCGCGAGTAGAACTGTTTCGGCACAATCACGTGCAGCACCCCCGCGATAAGGAAGCCCAGCAACAAGTAAGGGCTCATCGCATTAATGACTGCCAGTAGCGCGTTGAAAAAATCTTGTATAGTCACACCAAGTAAATGATTTATATAGTGTTATTGTTTTTTCAATTGTTCAAGTGCTCGACAAAGCTGATCCGGGCAGGAAGTTCGTTTCATTCCGCAACGAATGCCATTGAGCTTTTGGATGACATCGTCAACCTTTTGTCCTATTATTAGCTGACTGATTCCCATTAGATTGCCGCTACATCCTCCCTCAAAATACACTTGCATGATGATGTCGTTATCATCAGTTGTCACGTCAATCAATTGTGAGCAGGTTCCCTGTGGTTGATATTGTATATGTTTCATTTTTATCCTTATTCGTAATGTCTGATTCTCAAATCAATTCCTTCGCTTTGAAGTTGTGTAGGGATGCCACTCACATTGGTTTATCCGTAGTGCAACGCATAGATTTTGACAGTTTTCTCACTTTTGGTGGTGAACATATCTGTCTCGTATTTCCCTTGACTGCAGGCGGAAAGTAAGCCTAACGTGGCCTATAGACAAATCATGGTCTTCTTTATTTTTATTCCTGTTTTGTATTGTTTTCTTCTCTCAGCCGCTCCTTGATGCGTTTCTTGTCGCAGGCGGTCATGCAGCGCATGCATTTCATCACGGTGTGGGTGGAGGCGCGCTCCTGGTTGTCAGGGTTGTCGCGGTACTGGCGGCAGCGGTCGGCATCGTAGCCTTGGTCGGTAAGGGCGCCGCAGGGACAGGCATCGAGACAGGCGCGACAGCCGTCGCAGAGATCGGAAGTAACATCAGGATAGCGGTAGTCGCCACCCATCAGTGGGGCGTCGGTGAGCAGCAAGCCAATGGTGTGCCACGCGCCATATTCGCCCGCAAGGAACCGCTGGCTGCGTCCGACCACGCCTTTGCGCGAGAAGGCCAGCATACGCGATAACTTGACGTCGGGTAGCGGCGAAGTCGGTATCAGGACGGTCTTGTATCCTTGGAACTCTATCTTCTCGCGGAAGCCCATCAAGTAGCCCAAGGTGATGAGCTCAGCACACGACGAGATACGGTCGCTGCGGTTGCCGGGAGCCGCCTGCTCGGCGAAGAGGAACGGCTCGGCTATGGTCTGCCCGAGGAGGATGGCGGCATGAGGGGTAATACCATATCCGTCAAACAAGGCTTTCTCCTCCGCTGGCAGCAGGTCGATGTCGATAATGCAGAAAATCGGGATATGCTCCGAGAAGGCCGACTCCTGCAAGAGGAAGGAGAGCTTGCGGCGCTCCTGTGTCTCGGGGTCTTTGGCCAGGTAGGATTCAGGAATCTGCGCCTCCACATCCTGACGGCTACGCGGTTCGCCCCATTTCTTTTTCATGGCCGCACCTCCTTTCGCTCGTCAAGCTCGCGGGCCACAGCACCATCATGCCACTTCACTTTCCCTTGCGGACACACACGCAGGCAGCGGTCGCAATCCTGTTTCACAAAGTCGCTGTAGTAGTCCATGTTGGGTTTCACGTTGATGATGGACTCACACTGGCGCTGGTGGAAGTAGTAGTCGCCGAGGATAGCGCCACTCATACAGACCTTCTGGCAGGCTGTACAGCGTCCGCAGCGGACGGACACCTCCTTGATGGTGGTCACCAGCGGCGCGTCGGTCATCAGGTAGGTCATGTTGATGCGCGGGCCGTATTTCTCGGTGACGAGCACGTTGCTCTTGCCGATATAGCCCATGCCGCAGCTGGCTGCAGCATCGCCGAAACGGATGCCCGTGTCGAAGAGGGCGCCGCCGTAGGATTCGCCACCAAAGTAGAGGTAGCCCTCCTGCCGCAGGAAACGCTTCACTGTCCACACGCGGCGGTCGAGCTCCAGCAGGGCGTAAGAGTAGAACTTGCCGCTCTTGCCGTTCTGTACCCATCCGCGGGTGAAGGGGTCGGCAAGCCCCACGGCGAACATCAGCACCGCCTTGGCCGTCGGCCAGAGATCCTTAGGACGCCGTCCGGGACGCGCTTTCTCGTTGAGCGGCCCCACGTCAGCTATGCCGAAAAGGTCCCAGTCCTCGTCGTCCACCAGTTTCAGCAGCCGGTCAGTAAGGGCTCTGTCCTGCGTCCACGGGTGGGGGTAATAATCACTATCCATAGTATCGTTTATCGTCTTGAAATCAATTTGCAAAAGTCACGAAAAAAGAACGAAATGACAATTTTTTGCTAATAACTATTTTATAACAGTTGTGCCGTGTGGTTCTTGGTGTCCACTTTACCGATGGCATCGATAATAACCCCTTGCTCGTCGATGACATAGGTAGTGCGAAGCGTACCCTCCGTCACTTTGCCGTACATTTTCTTCTCTCCCCAGGCCTCATAGGCTTTCAGGATGGTCAGATCCTTGTCTGCTATCAAGTGGAACGGCAATTGGTACTTGGCGATGAATCGCTGATGCGATGACGCACTGTCGCGACTCACTCCCAGGACCTCGTATCCCAGCGAGAGGAAGCGTTCATAATTGTCCCTCAGATCGCACGCCTCAGCAGTACAGCCCGGAGTGCTGTCTTTGGGGTAAAAGTAAAGAACAAGTTTTTTCCCAGCGAAATCGGTCAGCCTGACACGATTACCATTTTCATCAAATCCTTCAAAATAAGGAGCTTTTTCACCTTTCCGTAACATATCTTATCTGTTTTAACAAGAGACAAAAATACAAAAAAACACAGATATACCAATCCCTCGACACTACAATTTTCTCATTTCAAAGAAAAAGTGTATCTTTGCAAAAAAGAATTTTCGAATCGCCCTATGAGCAACCCAAGACAACACTCATTGCTGAACATCTTTTGGCTTGTTGCCATGGTGCTTTTCACGCCTGTTGCGGGGATGGCACTCAACTATGATGTCTTTTCGGCAAGGAGCATCCTGTTGCTGATGTTGTGGACCGTGGTGCTGCTGATTCCATACGTCCTCACACGGAAGAAATGGCTTTACGTCACCGCGGCGAGCCTACTGTTTGCGGACGGATTCGTCAACCTGTTCCATTGGATTGTGCTGAAATGCCCTTTGAATGCCTCCTCCATCTTCGTGTTCCTGAACACCAACTACAACGAAGCCTCCGAGTTCATGGCCATCAAAATGACGCCGCTGCTATTGCTGCTCATTCCTTATATCGTTTTGTTTGTCATTGTCTTAAAAAGGATACCACCGCTTTCGTTCCAGACGAGAATGGAGCGAATCGTCTGGTCGGTCTTGTGGCTTTTTGTTGCGGTCTTCTTCACCGACAACATCGTCCACCAGCGTTTCCTCCGACTGGCCGTGCCCGATGTGGAACGCGCTTTCGTCTCATTCTTTGAAGAGTCCAAAGCATACAATAATCTGAAAACACGCGACCTATTCTCTCTCGACACCCAACTATCCACCAACGACTCCACACTCGTCGTGGTCATCATCGGAGAGTCGTGCAACCGCAACCACATGAGCCTTTACGGCTATGGTCGGGAGACCACACCGCGATTAAAGGCACGACGCGACATCCTGGTGTTCGACAACGTCATCAGCGCCAACTCCAACACCTTGCGCTCGGTGATGAACTTCCTGACAGAGAACAACACCGACCATCCGCGCCCGCTCGACAGCTGCATCCATATCTTCGACGTGCTGCATTCGTCGCCCTACAAGAGCTACTGGCTCTCCAACCAGTCGCCCATCGGACTGTGGGACAACGGCGTGACCAACCTCGCCCAGAACGCCGACGTGACGACATTTGTCAACATGACAGCCAATTCGTCGATGGAAAGCACCCAGATGGCATCGTTCGACCAACGTCTTTTCGATCCGCTCCGAACCGCCCTCAAGGACCAAGCGAAGTACAAAGTCATCTTCCTCCACCTAATGGGCAACCACACACAATACAACAAACGTTACCCATATGGCTTTGCCCTGTTTGAAGAGAAAGGCGACAAACGCACGCGGGTCATCAACACTTACGACAACGCTATCTATTACAACGACTTCGTTGTCGACAGTCTCTTCTTCATTCTCGACGACTACAGCCAGTCGCACAGCGACGTACGCATCTCCGCCCTCTATTTCTCGGACCACGGCGAGAACGTCTACGACGAGAACGACTATTGTGGTCACGACTATTCCAACCGCATCCCCAACGCCAATGTCGAAATCCCGTTCATTCTCTGGTTCTCTCCCTCGCAACGGGATTACATGAAAGCACACGACACATCCCTTGAGCAACGCTTGCACGACCCCTATATGATTGACGACCTCTTCCACACCCTCCTGGACCTGAGCCACCTCCTCACTCCTTGCTTCGACAGCACCCGCAGCTTCGTCAACAATGCATACAACGCCTCCCGCCCACGACAACTGGAGGACGGGAGCATTTATTCCCCGACAAAATAATCTTCTCCCCGTGTAAAATTCTGCCCTAAATTGCTACATATAGACCAAACCGAAACACTTTCTGAAGTATGAAGAAAACCCTTACCCTAGCAGTTTGTCTGCTCTTTTTTGCCATCACAAAGGCGCAATACCTCTATCCCGAACACTACCTTGAGAAGGTCAGCTCCTTCTGCCTCGACTGTGGTAATCCGCAAGCCATGCCACCAGACGATTTTCTGCAGCAATTCATGATACGCCTCGACGAGAAAGCCCTACAGCATGTTAACGGCGACATCTACGTTCAGATTCTTGTCGATTCGACAGGAAATGCTCGTCTGCTTAGCGCCGACAACCGCACGAACGTCAAATCAAAAAAACTCAAACTGCAACAGTCCATCGACGCCATCCTCTGGACTCCCGCCGGCGGCGACGATGTATCCGGATTCCAGTCTGTTCAGTTGTTGATTCAATTTCAGAACGACCAGATTTACATGCATCGTCTCGGCATGACCCTGCGCGACAGGGAACCTGTTGTTCCTAAGAACAAACAGGACAAATCGCACACGCACACCTTCAAAGTCTACAACACTGCCAACTCCAGCCTACCGTGGAACATGTCGCGCGCCGTGGCCATCGACGCCTCAGGTGCTGTTTGGATGGGCACTGACCAAGGACTCGCCCGCCTGCAAAATGGTGGAATGCATGTTTTCAACCAAGAGAACTCTCCCCTAACTTCTTATCCTAGAAACAAAAAAGACTTGCATGCCATTATGGCCCTAGATGTCGACATGCAAGGACGTCTCTGGATTTCGCAAGGATGCGACTTGTTCATTCTTAACAATAGTGAATGGACGCATTTTGACAAAAACAATTCCCCCTACGACTGGTACATCTATTTCATCCACGACAAACAGGGAAACCTGTGGATGCCCACATCCCACGGCGCTCATCGGTACGACAACGACAACTGGATCACAATTGACTCCACTACCTATCCCCTCCCCTCAAACAACATCATGGCCATTTACGTTGATAGCCGTAACCGCACCTGGATAGGGACACGAAAGGGCAGCCTGTTGGTCGATGGCGACCATCTTGAAACCTTTGAAATCACCCCTTACTCCATCAAAGAGAAGACCATTTCAAATATATTAGAAGACCATGAAGGTAACATTTGGGTTGGTATCTTCGGTGGTAAGGATAATCCCCACACCGCCTTATTGTGCTACGACAGCGACGGCAACTGGCAGGAATACCCCTGCCCAAATATCAAGAATTGGAAAACAGAAACCATCGGTGACATGGTCCTCAACGATGAGACCCACGAACTGTGGATTTCGGTCTATCACGTAGGCCTGCTCCTCTTCCATACCGACACTGGCAAATGGGAGCTCTACACCCCCGACAATTCCAATCTCCCCGACGCCTACATTGAAGACATTGAACTGGACCATTACGGCAAACTCTGGGCCGCCACCTTCGGAGGCTTCGCCACTGAGTAAAAATGAAATGTAATATATCTATTAAATTGAAATGGCGGCTGAAACAAAGATTTCAGCCGCCATTTTCATATTATTCTCAAAAGATTACAAACCCAGCACCTTGGCTCCTTGTTTGTAGACGATGTCGCGAGGAATCTTGGCATCGCGGATGGCATCGAGGTCTTTCTGCAGTTCGGCACTGATTTTGCCGTTCTTGTCGCTATAAGCCTTGGCAGCGTTGATGTCACCCTCACCTTCCATAGCGATGATGATGGCAGCCCAACCGCGGGCAGCCTCACGGGCTTTCTCCACATTGATGACATACTTTCCCTGAGCGTTGCGAGTGAAAGCACCATGCTCCTTGAAGTAGTTGTAGCACATGATATTGGCCACACCATGAGCCTCGGTGGCACCAAAGCGTACCGAGCGCAGGATGCCTGCGATAAAGGTGATATAGTTCTGGTTGACGGTGGTATTGGTAATCAAGCCACGCTCAATCAACTGCTCGGTGAGGAACAGGCCACAGACATCGGCTTTGGCCTCTTCCCAAGCGCTGTACTGGGCACCCAAAGCCTGACGGCAGGGACCACGACCGGTGACGGTGTTCTTGATGCCCAGACCATGGGCCACTTCATGATAGCAAGTATTGCCGAAGAAGGCATTGAAGGTCACGCTGTCGACCTGTTCGTCGCAGACCATCAGCTTGGCGATGGGAATCATGATATTGTCGAATTTGGCCTTCATGGCGTTCTTCAGCTGCAGACGACGGCTACCCTTGGCCAGCTGCACACGTTCGTCGTTGGGCAGGTTGATAGCGATGGTCTTGCTACCGGCATTGCAGTCACCGCCGTAGTAAACCACGTCGTAGACATTGATGTCGCAATCCGTACCCGGTACCTCTTTCTTGTATTTCTCGTCGCAGGGCAGCAGTTTCTGCATTTCGGGCAACATGGCAGCGAATTTGCTCAGATCGTTGCTCCACTGTTCATCCTTGATAAGCACATAGGCCTCCTGTGAGCACTTCACACCGTGCAGTGCGTCGTCGTAGTTTTCGATGGGTCCGAAGACGAAATCGAGCTTGCTGTCTTTCATATCCATCCACACCATGTCGCTGTTGTAGTAGTCGTCTGTACGGAAAGCCTCGCGGCGGGCGGTAAGGTACTTTTTCAAGCCTTCGTTCTCAGCCAGTCCGATGGCTTTCTCCAGCAGGGCGTCGACCTTGGCCAGCTGCTCCTTGTAGGCCTCATGGTAGGGCAGCACCACCAGCTTGCCGTTGGCATCGCGACGGATGACACTATATTGGCTGTTCTTCAACGTGTCTTCCAACGCTTCAAACTCCTGCTCCGTCATGTCGACCGGATAGAAGTTAGCACCTTTGGGACGTTCGCCGTAGCCAGGAACAAACGGCTTCTCAGAATCCAGACGATCCCAAGCACCATACTGGATATTGGCGAAAGCACGGATAGCCTCGTCTTTGATGGTGTCGAGCGCCTTGCGGTTCTCGTTGCCGAAATACTGATCCCAGTAGATTTCATCCATAATCTGGCTGATTTCGATGAAAATCTTCACCAGTTCCTTCTCGTTAGGCGTAAGGTTCTGGATGAGGTCCGAAGTCAGTTCAAATTCGGCGTATTCATCCACTTTTTGTTGAATTTCGGACGGGGCGTCTTTCTTTCCGCCCTTGCATCCGACGGCCATAAGCAGGGTTGCTGTCATAGCAAATAAATAGTATTTTTTTCATTGTATGATAATTAGAAATTAATAATTCGCTTGGGCACAACATTTTCAGAAGTGCAAAAGTACAAAATATTTTTGTTTTACCCAATTTCTGCATACCAAAAAAAACAATTTCATGTTATAGAGATAAAAAACTTCCCTTATGGATATTGCACTGATTGGTTATGGAAAAATGGGTCATGCGCTGGAGGCCATGGCACCCGCACGCGGACACCGCATTGTCTGCACTATAGACACCGACGAGGAATGGACCAGCAAACTGCCTCAGTTGAAGCAGGCCGATGTCGCCATCGAATTCACCATGCCCTCCATTGCCGCATCGAACCTGCGGAAATGCATGGAGATGGGAGTGCCTGTAGTCTGCGGCACCACGGGCTGGTATGACGCCTACGACGAGATTGTTGCACTGTGTCGCCAGAAAGGGGGAGCGTTATTTACCGCCACCAACTTCAGCATCGGCATGAACATCATGTTCGCCCTCAACGAACGGCTGGACCAGCTGATGGCGGCGCATCCCGAATATAAAGCCAGCATCAGCGAAACACACCACATCCACAAACTTGATGCTCCCAGTGGTACCGCTGTCACCCTGCGGCAGCAAATTCACCGCGACGATGTTCCCATTGAATCGATTCGCGAAGGGGAAGTTCCCGGCACCCACACCGTGCGTTACGACAGCGAAATCGATACCATTTCCCTGACCCACGAAGCCCACAGCCGCCGCGGTCTGGCACTCGGAGCCCTCATGGCTGCCGAATACCTCAACGGTAAGAAAGGCATATTCGGCATGAAGGATTTGCTTGGCTACTGATATTTTATTCCACCTCTCCGTCGTATGCATCATAGCATCTTGAAGGCAATTCTGTGCGCCACACTGCTACTGTCGGCTTGCGCCGAAGTGGCACCGCCGGCTCCCTACGGTGCCTGTCCCACGCCCCAGCAGGTGGCATGGCAGCGGATGGAGATGAACATGTTCTGCCATTTCGGTCCCAACACCTTCACCGACCTGGAATGGGGCGACGGCACTGAAGCCGCATCGGTTTTCAACCCCTCCGACTTGGACTGCCACCAGTGGGTCGCTGTGGCGCTGCAAGCCGGCATGCGAGGCATCATCCTCACCGCCAAACATCACGACGGATTCTGCCTGTGGCCTTCCCGACATAGTTCCCACAATGTAGCCCAGAGCCCATGGCGCGATGGCCACGGCGACATTTTGCAAGAGCTCCGCAAGGCCTGTGACGAGACGGGACTCCCAATGGGTGTCTACATATCACCTTGGGACCGCAACCACCCCGCCTACGGCACGCTAAAATATAACACCGTTTTTGCCAACACCTTAAGGGAAGTACACCAAGCCTACGGACCCCTGTTCGAACAATGGCTGGACGGTGCCAACGGCGAAGGTCCCAACGGCA
>JAEEGL012719975.1_pt1 | contig 11226 bp, 10 predicted proteins | sample 9134231 | NCBI WGS metagenome assembly JAEEGL01 (sample SAMN16246548, study PRJNA631951) | gut metagenome | biome: gut microbiome; feature: rumen; material: fiber-attached | host: Bos | place: Iran: Karaj | collected 2018-10
TGCATGATTCTTATACCCAGTTTGAAGTGTTTGATGGATATGAGGGCTGATGCGTCTCCTGAAGCGGCTACTACTGCTACAGCCGAGACTACTACAACTGTTTCGTATATGGAAGACGTTGTTGCATCTACCAATCCTGGTGTGGCTCTTAACTATTATGTAACTTGGCAGCAGTTTAAGGATTTATATGACGAATCTCTTATTATGCAACTGGATGCTACGGATATCAGAAGACTGACCTTGAAATTTTTCATTAAAGCTACTGAAGATGGAACGGATTATATAGCTAATTACTATTCGAGTCTTGGTTCTGATAAGGAATTTATAGTACAGATTGCTGATTCACTGGGAGTAGAAGATTCTGATATGAGATATATATTGGATCTAGTATCTGTATCAGCAAGTGGATCTATGATGAACGATGGCGGAAATCTGACTGTGTCTGTGATTCTGCCTGCCGGAGCAGATGAGGACAGCGTTAAGAAAGCTGTTTCGGATTATTTAAATTCTCTTTCATCTAAAATTGGAAATACCATAGGAGAACACAGCATTTCACTTATATCATCCGGTGTGATTGCTGCTTTCGATGAGGATATCGTTAAACTTCAGGGAAATGCTGTATCCAACATAAACAACTGGAAGAATGCGTTTTTGGCTATATATAAGACACTTTCGGATTCTGAGAAGAAGGAAGTTGACGGAGTGATCAGCAGTCTTGCAAGTGGTGAAATCAGTTATCAGTATGTGAGGACAATGTATTCTGCACAGACAGATGCTGAAATAGAGTATGCTTCGTCATCTGATGTTCAGGAGGCCACACCTGTTGCTGAAGAAGTTACTGTGGTACATCCTGCTTTTAGTAAGAAATATGCTATTCTCGGATTTGTGGTAGGGGTATTCCTTTATGTTGGATGTGCGTTTGCAATTCTAATCTTCATCAGAAGATTCAGAAATGGAGAAGAGGCTGCAAATGCTCTTCAGCTTCGTTCATACGGAGATATCTATGAGTATCCTTATCATGGATTCTTAGCCTTCATACATGATAAGAAGATTTATGCTTGGAGACATAAGAAGACATCTTCTGTTGAGGATGTTGCCAAGGCTATAAGCGCAAAAGCTAAGTTCGGATCAACTGATAAGATTACTTGTCTGGTACTTGGAAATGCCGGAAAAGCAGGTTCAGCCAAGATTGAAGAAGTAATCAAACAGGTTTCCACATTAGGAATACAGATTGAGAGCAAAAAAGCTCCCGCTGGAGTGGCATCTCTTTCTGAGGATGAAATTGGAAAATTCTCCCCTGTTCTTCTTACAGTAGTTTCCAGCCAGACACGTCCTGCACAGGCGGTAGAGGTGTTGATAAGACTGAAAGAGTATAATGTTCCTGTGTTTGGGATGAATTTTATTGAGGGTTGACGATCACGCAGGAAGGCGTTTGATTGTAGTGCGGAAGTGATATTATCACTTCCGCATTTTATATTTTCTGAAAGGTTTTAACATGCTTATTTTTCTAAATCCAAATGAATAAGCGAGAAGTGTATTTGAAGGATCATTCCCATTTCATCTGTGAAAAAATGTTGACATACCATGGATGATGTGTTACATCATTAACTGTAAAGTTACAAGAGAGACTGATTCACTTCTGTAGCTTTAGTTCGAGGAAGTATATTTCTGAATACTAGTTGTTTTTTCTTACTATTAGTTATTACTCTGATTTCCATCGCGAGATCGCCATATTTTTTTATTCGTTTTCCTAATTATTTATTCTTATAATTCGATTGCTATTGAGTTCTTAACGACTTTCCAAGAGAAATTTACTGTGCTGGTAAGGCAATTTAATGGTGCAGTAGGAAAAGGAGAATATGGTGATGAAAATGCTATCAAGTTATCCAACCGAAACTATAGTTCTTCATAAGATTTCAGGTGAATTATCTGAAATCAATGCATTGTTTGGCACTGAAGGTATTATTGTTGATGATATCAGCACACCTATTGAAAAGGGAGATTTTTTTGAACGAGAACTTCCAAACGGAGTGGCTGAATTCTATGAGGTGATTAAACCGAAATTTTACCGGGAAATGCCCGGGATTCCAGCTTATTATTGTGTTGAAGTGGAGAGAATCGATGCTCCGAAAAAAACTTCTTTACAAGAACAATCTGAAAAAATCAAGGTGTTGTTTATTAGTCATTCCACTAAGGATAAATCTTTTACTAAAGCATTTGTAGACATGCTTTTTTCTTTGGGGATGGGAGAGAATCAGATTGTATGTTCTTCATATCCAGGTGTGGGCATTCCATTAGGGGAAAATGTCTATGAATGGCTTGTCGACAAATTTGTACAGTATAATTTACATGTAATATTTTTCCTTTCGAAAAATTATTACAATTCTGTTGCGTGCCTTAATGAAATGGGGGCAGCGTGGGTGATGAAACAAAAATGGGATGGCATTTTGCTACCGGGTTTTGATTTTTCCGATATAACTGGATGCATGGATGCCGGACAAATTGCGATTAAGTTAGATGGTGATAATGAAGAACTAAAGCATCGACTGGGAGAATTAAAGGATGACATTATTACTGAGTTTCAATTACCGAAATTGACTGAAACAAGATGGGAGGGTATCCGTGATGAATTTATTTCTATTGCTGGACAAATACGTACTCCTGATACAATGGGTGAAGGAATGAAAGGTGAGGACACTTCAAAACTTGTCGAAGAAATCATGACTGAGATTAATAACAACCAATGGGGATCTTTTCAGTAATTGGTAATGAAAAAAGATTAGAGCAAATTTCTTGGAGGAGGGGTAAGGAAATGCGGATGGCTGGAAAACTCCATAAAATCATATTTCCGAAACGTGGAAATATGATTTATCTAATATCTCTGAACATGCCGAGTCTGCAAAGAGACAATTTTGATATTCATATATGAAACTACCATGAGATAGGGGGATTTATTATGTGTTGGATAAAGGATGCTGTTTCGAAAAATACCGTAAAAGAGGTGGCTGCAGATTTGTTTGAAAAAGCAATTGGTGCCTTTCTTTTAGATGATCCGAAGGATGCAAAAGACTTGGCTGTTCAATTATTACATCTTCCTTCAGCAATTCGTGATGATATATATTGGGAAAATTTCTATGCCTATCTTATCAATGTATATGATTTTGATGATGAAGGTCATGCAAGAAAAACGTTTAAGCTAAAATTGGCTGAACTTTTAGCTGAACAGGCACCAAATGTTGAAGCGGGATATGGAGGGTATACTGATAAACTTCGTGAGAATGTAAAAAGACTTATAAAACTTATCGATGATGCTGGAACTGAGCAGAAGGTGATTTATTATGCTAACCTTACCAGAGCAGCTTTAAATGAGAATATTGATAGGAAGAGATTTTTTAAATTATGTAATTGCGTGAGGAATCTTACAGAGGAAGATTTATTATTTTTGATTGAGGATATTCAAAAAATCAATACATCAACTATAAATGAAGATCGCGATAATATAGATGATTTTAGGGCAGTAGGGCTTCTTAAGGAAGTGGAAGGTGGATTCTCTTATTCACTTCGTGCCTTTGAACTTTTGAAGTATGGGTTGATGTATGAAAAGGAAATTAGCATTCCGGAGGATGTTCAGAGTAGAATGATGATGTACTCTCCTGCATGGGGTGGATTCGTCCCCAAATAGATTTGACAATTAATGATGTGTAACTAATATGTTTGCAGGTAGTAGAATGAATTTTGAGTCATGTGTATCAGGGGGCACAATTCTGAGAGGATGAATCTATAATCTCGTACTAATGCTATAAAAAGAACTATTATTGCAGCCAGATGAAACTTGTGCTGCTTTATTTCTGGTCTGAGCGTGCAAAAATTAAAGGAGATATTGTAAGTGCTTCTCGCTCGTTCGGTGAACCTCCTGAATTCACTGGTAGTATATTTGAAACGGCTTATCAATCACGATTAAATAGATCTCTTGTGTATACTTTTTCCTTTACATCATCTAGGCAATTATCGTATCTATTTGCGATAATTACCTGACTTTTTTTCTTGAATTTATTTAGGTAGTTAACAACCTCAGATCCAAAGAAGGTTTCGCAATTTTTTAGAGTGGGCTCGAAGATAATTACTTTTCCGCCCTTTGCTTTAATTCGTTTCATTATTCCTTGAATAGCAGATTGTCTAAAGTTGTCCGAATTGCTTTTTGTTGTGAGCCTGTATACTCCTATTATGGTTTCTTTTTGGGGATCCCACTCACTGCTTCCGGTGTATGTGCCCGCAAGTTGGAGTATTCTATCTGCAATAAAATCTTTTCGAGCTTTGTTGCTTTCTACAATAGCAGATATCATGTTTTGAGGTACATCTGCATAATTAGCCAGAAGTTGTTTTGTATCCTTGGGCAGGCAGTATCCTCCATATCCGAATGAGGGATTATTGTAATGATTTCCGATTCTTGGATCAAGACACACTCCGTCTATGATGTCTTTGGTATTAAGTCCCTTAGATTCAGCATATGTATCGAGCTCGTTGAAATAAGATACTCTGAGTGCAAGATAAGTATTTGCGAAGAGCTTAACTGCTTCTGCTTCTGTAAAGCCCATAAACAAAGTATCTATATCTTCTTTAATAGCTCCTTGCTTAAGGAGATTTGCAAATATTTCAGCTTTTTCTTTTGATTTTTCATCGCATGAAACGATTATTCTCGAAGGATATAAATTGTCGAAAAGAGCCTTGGATTCACGTAAGAACTCTGGACTGAAGATTATGTTGTCGGTATTGTACTTTTCTCTGACTGATTTGGTATATCCGACGGGAATGGTTGACTTTATGATCATTGTTGCCTTGGGATTAACCTTAAGGACAAGTTCGATGACGGCTTCAACTGCTGAGCAATCAAAGAAGTTAAGCTTACTGTCATAATTGGTGGGGGCAGCTATGATGACAAAATCCGCCTTTTTGTATGCGGATTCGCCGTCTAAAGTGGCGGTAAGGTCCAGATCCTTTTCTCCAAGGTATTTCTCGATATAGTCATCCTGAATTGGAGAGATACGGTTGTTAATCTTTTTAACCTTTTCTGGGATGATATCAACGGCAGTGACATGATTATGCTGAGCGAGAAGTACAGCAAGTGAAAGTCCGACATATCCGGTTCCAGCTACGGCGATGTTGTAAGGCTTGGTGATGGCAGTAGCGGATTGTCCAGAGCTGTTCGGAAGGTTTTCGTTCGAGGCTGTGGGATGGAACAGGGTAGTGACGTCTATATCAAGGGCTTCCGCAAGATCCTGAAGCTGCTCAATAGAGGGCATGATGGTTCCGTTCTCTATACATCCGATTGTGGCACGGTTGAGCCCGGATTTCTCAGCGAGGTCAGCTTGGGTGAGGTGCTGGGATTTGCGAGATGATTTGAGCGTTTCAGAGATGATGGTAAGATTAGTTTTTTTTGTTGTGGACATAGCAATTTTCTTCCTAAATATGGGCAGATTATTGAAAAAATATTCTATATGCCGAGGTGGTATTATTCTGTAGATTTAATACATAATTTTTCGTATATAAACTAAGATTAGGTCTAAATATATGATACCGCCCGTCTCAAAGATGGTCAATTTTCAAGCTCTGATGACCCTATATGATATTATTGGTATCGTACATGCTAATGATAAATGAAGAATTTACTTATTGTTTTTTGAGACTATGCTAGATACTAAAGTGATTATAATTGTATATGCATAATATTTTAGATGGTTTTGTTATGCTATAATACTAGTAATTAATGTCGATTTTTGCATATTTGAAGTAGACAAAAAAGACATTTATGAATAATCAAAATGTTGTAATCTTTAATTTGGATATAATATGAGCTTAAACAAACGGAGGGAAAGAAAATGTACGAAAATATTTGTTATTATAAGAATCCAATCATTGAAAACATATGTAGATTGGATCTTGCTAGTCCAATTGTTGAGTTTAGAAACAGCATGCCAAAGGAAATATACACCGTAATAAAAAAATATTATCCGATTGCAGAACCACAAGATGTTATTGGCACTGAGTTGAGCGTAAATCCAACAGGTGGACCTATGATTAATCAAATCCCTTCAAAAAAATGGGTTTTTTTATCTAGGGATAGAAAGAATAGATGCATTATTGAGGCCAATGCGATTGTTTTTTCAATAACGAATTATAGTGTGTTTGAAGAACTAAGGGAATCATATTTAAATGTGTTAATGGTCATAATGAATATGTTTCCAAATAATCAAGGAAAAAGATTGGGGTTAAGGTATATAAATTCGATTCCTTTGAAAGACCATGAATGTTGGATTGATGACAAATTCATTTCTGCGTTATCCGCTCTCAAGAATGAAAAGACAACTAAGCTAGTGACTACTGCTGAATATGCAAATATTGATAAGGATTTAAATGTCAGGCTGTTATATGGATACGATAATCCAGATTATCCGGCAATTATAAAGAAGGAAGATTTTATTATTGATATAGATGCCTATACTATGGGTATTATCTATCAGGACGACTTAACGCAGTTTATTGATGATATGCATTTTGAAGTTCAGGATTGTTTTGAAAAGATGATAACAAATGAATTAAGAACTGCGTATAACACGAGGGAATGAAATGGATGGGGAAACTAAGACAATTGAATTCGAAAAAATAGATTTATCGGATTTTCCAACTAGAGAGATTATGCAAACGGTAAGCGTTGTAACCAACGAAGATCTTGTGATTAATAAAAATAAGCCTTGGAGAAGCGTGATTAGGAGGATTGTATCTGATGGCCGAGGTGGTGACGAAAACGTATTATGACAACTCAGGTGCGATAAATCAATGTGATATTTTCAAAAACGTTGAGTTTGTTGAATATGTTAAAGAAAATGATGAAGTGTTGGAAATTTCCAAGATAGTATTTCCGTTGGCGATTGTTTTAACTCAAGCGTGTGATCTACAGCAAGATTATAGTGCTAGGAGAAAAATTGAAATTGAAAAAGTGGGTAATCAGGATAAATTTTTAATTTCTGTAATAGTCGCACCTATATACAATTTTGAAGATTTTAGGATGGGGACGCATTTGGATCAATTGGGGTTGACTATGGAGGCGAAGGGAAGAAGAGGGAAATCATTATGTGATAATATAATTAAAAATGAGAACAAACGATACCATTATTTGAATTTTTCAGCTGATTGGGATATTGTTGAGAGCGTTATAGATTTTAAACACTACTTTACAGTTACAATTAATTACTTACAAGAATTCCGCAATGAAAAATACGTATGTTCTGTTGAAAGCCTATATAGAGAATTAATTGTGCAAAGATTTTCTAATTATTTATCAAGAATTGGCTTGCCTGATCCGTGTGAATTGATGTGAGTTTGAAGGCTATTTTCTGTATGGTGACTTCGGATGTCTAAAAATGTTAAGTAAACATATCTGGGTATTTCATAGACTTTATACAGATATTTTTATAATTGCTGTTTTCGAATGCTTAGATAATTAAGTGTTTTGATGCAAATAATAACTGTTGTTTTTGAATAAATTATACAATATGTATGTTATACTAAATAGGTGTTTATTCAATATATTGTGTGATAGGCTATTTTTTATATTACGATTGGAGGGTTGAAAACTCGTAAAAGAAAGAGACATTTCATACGATTGAAGGCTTTCTGTAAATCGGAAAATCTTGATTGAATTATGATTACTGAAATGTGTTAGTTATTTAGATGTTGGAACAAACAACTAGATTATTTAATAAATTAGGGATAAGCATTGGCTTATCCCTGTTTTGAAATGATATATTTTTTCAAATCAATATATATGATAGAAAATAAAATTTTGGTTACTATGAAGCATTGAGATTGATAATAAAATCGTAAGTTGCGATTAAATGGAGGATATGATGGACCTAAAAGAGAATACTACAGGAGAAAGCGATTATTACACCAAACGCACCTGCTACCTCACCATGATCATTGCCGGATGTTCTCTTTTTACATTCCTGGTGTTGTTCATATGTGCTCTGATTGTAGTTCCAAAGGCTGTTAAGCTCATTGGTACAGCTCAGACTACTCTTGAGAACATGGAAGAGGTATCGGAGAAACTGACTACCTTGAAGTTGTCTGAGACGATTCAGAGTATAGATGACAGTACTGCACGTGCTATGCAGGATGTGTCTGATTCTATGGAGCAGATTCAGGCACTGGATGTTGAAGTTTTGAATGAGTCTATTGAGGCGCTGAAAGAGAGTGTAGATAACCTGAACAAGCTTTTTAGGTAGATAGAATGTTTTTTATTTCAAAGGAGGAGATCTATGGATAACAAAGCAATGTACAAATTGTCGTATGGATTGTTTGTTCTTACTGCTGGGGCCGGGGATAAGGTAAACGGCTGTATTACCAATACGGCCATTCAGGTTGCATCGGATCCTAATCAGATTTCTTTTGCGATTAATAAGGCTAATTACACCCATAATCTTGTGATGGAGTCTAAGAAGGCCAATATCTCCGTTATAAGTGAGGAGGCGACCTTTGACCTGTTCAAGCATTTCGGATTTCAGTCCGGCAGGGATGTGAACAAGTTTGAAGGATTCTCGGATTTCAAGACGGCTGAGAATGGAATTCCATATATAACCAAGGGAACCAATGCTTATTTTTCAATAGATGTGACTCAGACTGTGGATCTGGGATCTCATATCCTTTTTATCGGAGTTCCCACTGATATGGTGGTGCTTTCAAGCGCCGCATCAGCTACTTATGCCTATTATCAGGAGAATATTAAGCCTAAGGCAAGCGCTGCACCGGCTGCCTCGGATAAGCTTCCTGAGGGAGTTCATAAGTGGCGTTGTAAGATCTGCGAATATGAATATGTAGGCCCTGTTCTTCCGGATGATTTCATATGTCCGATTTGTAAGCATCCGGCTAGTGATTTTGAGATGGTGGAGTAAGGAAGTGGCTACATCCAAGTTTTATGGTAATAAAATTTTATTGTCCGTGATAATAGTTATTGAACTGATCTTGATGATTGCAGTCTGGCCCGTTGGGCTTATCAGGCGTGATACTATGTTCAGTTCAGGTGATTCTCACGCATATGTTTTTACGCTTCCCCTTTATTCGGGAGATGAGTGCGTTCAGAGTTTTATGGCTCAGGGGGATGTCCTTAAGGAGCATTCTTTTTCGGTAAAGCGAGTCGGAGAGCTGAGCAGTGATTGGAGGCTTATCTATGAATTGAGTGAGGAATCTACGGGAACTGTTCTTGCACATGAAGAGTTTTCGGGTGAGGAGATTACCGAAAGCGGATTTAGGACTGTGGATTTGGGTCTAAAGCTAAATGTGGGTTCAGAATACTCTTACTCCCTCAAGGTTGAGGGTGCTGAAGGTGGAATAGGCATTACCTGTACGCCTTATCCTGAGGATTTTGCTCCGGGTGTGATTGGACTGTATCAGAACGGTGAGTATCTGGGCATACAGAGTTTCAGTCAGTATGTCTACAGTCTTAAGCTCAATATCAAGAATGTAATCTTTACATGGCTCTTTTTGTGGCTGATAGGAGCTGTGGTATGGGAAGTGTTCAGGAAGGACGGAGATAAGAAATAGTGAAAGCAGTAGGGTTTCTGAAAAACGGAATAACTACTATGCTTAGTATTCTTTTTGCTGTATTTTCTGTGGTTGGTTGGGCATTTTGTAATGCTGCGGTAGGTGCTCTTGTATTGATACCGGTGTTCGCCGGCTTTTTAGTGCTATATAAGGGCATATTTGTATTTGTGTTATGGGTATTTGATTGTATGAAAACGAAGTGTGCTTCTCCTAAAGAGGAAAAGGGCGCTTCGGTTTTTCTGTTTGAAGGGAGAGTATTTGTAAAGTTCCTTATTATCTCGGGTTTGATCTATGGACTTTGGTGGATCGTATTTTTCCCCGGAACGCTTCATGCGGATATGACCCATCATTTGTATCAGGGATTGGGAATATATCCTCTTAGTAAGATGGTTCCGGTATTCCTGACTAAGCTTGTGGGAATCATCATGACCGTTTCCAAGGTCTATTTCCGGAATGATAATGTGGGAGTGGCAATATATGTGGCGGGACTGTATCTTCTTCAGTGCATCACTGTCAGCTACATGTTTACGATTTTCAAGAAGCTTGGTACTCCGTTCCTTGTCAGGTGGATTGCTTTCTTATATGTATACGTGATCCCTGTATTTCCTATATGGGGAGTGAACTTCGGTAAGGATGCGCCCTATTATAATTTCATCCTGCTGTTTATGTGTTCCATGATAGATATCATGATCTCTGAAAAGCAGCAGATTCGAAAGTATATCCCACTGGCGGTATCGATACTTGGTACGGCTTTAAGCAGGAATAACGGTTTTGTTATGATAGCACCTGCATTGATCCTTTATTTAGTTGCTGTAAGGAAGCATTTGAAGTATTTCCTGTCTGTTTGTGTTATCTGTATTTTGATTATCTTCGGGATGGATGCATTTTTTACATCTCACTATGATGTGGGCGGAACTCCTGTGAGGGAGAATTTGTCACTTCCAATACAGACCTATGTGTCATACCTTAGGGAGTATGGAGATGAGTTATCTGCTGAGGATGCAGCTAATGTGGAGATGCTGTTTTCCGCAAGCCCTTCCGAACTCGTTGACAGCTATGATCCTATGATTGCAGACCCGGTTAAGAATCGTTTTATCAATCCTGTATCTGAAGAGCAGATGGATGTTTTTTGGTCCTTATGGAAGAAGGGATTTAAAGCTCATCCGGGAGTCTTTATAAGAGGTTTCTTAAGGCACTCCTACGGATATTTCTATCCGGGAAAGAATTGTTACCTTGATGAGATCAATACATATACTTTGAACTTCCACACGGAATATTATACTTTTGAGTTTGCTGACAATGATTCTGCTGTCAGGGATGTTTTTATCGGATATGCGGAAGGTTTATATAAATTTCCTGTTACCAATATGTTATACAGACCGGGATTCCAGATGCTTGTTATGATTTCCTTAGCTGTTTGCATATTGAGGAGCAAGGCTAGGAAGAATATCCTTGTAATGATCCCGAGCATCATGATGGTGTTTGTTGTACTGTCGCCGGTAAGTGCGTATTTCAGATATATGCTTCCGGTATTTGCTGCACTTCCCATTACTTTGGCCTGGGCAGTATATTCTATGGGTGTAGTTAGGACTGAGAGAAAACAGTGAAGATGATTGAGAAGATTTCAAA
>JAEEGL014736920.1_pt1 | contig 11226 bp, 3 predicted proteins | sample 9134231 | NCBI WGS metagenome assembly JAEEGL01 (sample SAMN16246548, study PRJNA631951) | gut metagenome | biome: gut microbiome; feature: rumen; material: fiber-attached | host: Bos | place: Iran: Karaj | collected 2018-10
AAGGCTGCTCACGATAATAATCTTCCTCTTATTGTAGACAATACTTTTGCAACTCCATATTTGTGCCGTCCTTTTGAATGGGGCGCAGATATTGTTGTTCATTCAACTACAAAATATATGGACGGCCACGCAGTTCAGGGCGGCGGATGTATTGTTGATTCAGGAAACTTCGACTGGGAAAAAGCTTACAAGGCAACCGGCAAATATGCTGATATGGTAGAGCCTGATGAAAGCTACCACGGATTGCGCTATGTCGGCGATTTTGGAAAGGCTGCTTACATCGTAAAAGCCAGAACTCAGCTTATGCGTGACTTCGGTTGTTATCCTGCAGCACAGAGTGCTTTCTATCTGAACCTTGGTATTGAAACTTTGCCGGTTCGTATGGAACGTTATTGCGAAAATGCACGTAAGGTTGCAGAGTTCTTTAAGACAAGCGACAAAATTGCAAAGATTACATATCCTGGACTTCCTGGTGACAAGTATTATGAACGCGCTAAGAAATATCTTCCAAACGGAACTTGTGGTGTAATTGCTATCAGCATTAAGGGTGGCCGTTCAGCTGCCGTTCGTTTTATGGATGCTTTGAAGCTCGCTTGCGACGAAGTTCATGTTGCAGATATCCGCACCTGTGTTCTTCATCCGGCTAGTGCAACTCACCGCCAGCTCACAGACGAGCAGCTTGTTGCCGCCGGAATTGACGGTGGTATGGTTCGCGTTTCAGTCGGCCTCGAAAATGTTGAAGATATAATTGAAGACCTCAAGGGTGGTCTTGCTGCTGTTTAATATAATTCGGGCGTAACCCGTCGCACCTTCGGTGCGCCGGGTCGGGCGTTCCGCCATTCCGCTTTCGCTCCAGCCTCCGCACTCATTCACTAACTAACGTTAGTTCATTCGTTTGCGTGGGCCGCCTTCGGCGTGGCTTCATGCCCTTACGCATTTTTATTCATTCTTGAATTTTATTTTACAATCATTACCTTTCTGTTTTCGTCTATGTCACTTCCGTTTACACGAATAAAATAAATTCCGCGGGCAACAGATTTTCCATTTTTATTTTTTCCATCCCAGGTAAAATAATGTTCACCCTCCGAAACTCTTCCATGCGAAAGATATTTTATAACATTTCCATCGGCAGTCATTACAATAACATTTAAATTTCCTTCTTCAGGCATATTTATTTTTACAACACATTCTTCATCATTTTCGGGATTAATAACATTGTTAAGAATTGTTACTCCGCCACGCTGATTTTTAATTCCCTTAAATTTAATTGACCATAAATCCAGCGAAAGAATATCGGAATCATTTTCCAGACGGATAGCAAATAAAGGACGTTTATCGCTGACTGAATAAATTGGAGAAGCTGGACTTCCGGAAGAACTTAAAACAGGAGACGAACATAAGCTGACTTCTTCTGCTGAAGCAGAATCTCCTTTTGTAATTGAGAACATAAATTGTACTTCGCCTTTTTTGCTCCATTCAGAAACCTTTTCTTTTGAAGGAGAAACAATTATCTGATTAGAGTTCAAATAATTTGCTTTCTGCGAAGAAAGAGTTGAATTATTATTTGCGTCGATATTCGTGTGACTGATTCCTCTGAAAATTGAAGAAGAAAAATCCGTGCCGGAAATTTGCGGCAGCCAGACTCTCAAAGATAGATTTAAATCAGCATTTATCTGTTTTGCGACTGCATCTGAATCCGGCGAAGAACAGAAATATGTTCTTACTCCATAATTTCTGTCGCCGTTCAAATCTGTAGAAGAAAAAATTGAACAGTTGCTGCTTCCGTCATTCAGCACGGAAATTAAATCAAAGCTTTCATTAAGCGGAAGCGTTCCAAAATTCTGCTGCTCTCTGCCAAAGTCTCTTGCCGTCCACGGATTGTCCAGAGATGATTCATTTCCAAAATCCAGTGAATTCGGATAAGCAAACTGCGGCGTAACTGCATTAATTGCAAAGTCAGAAATTGCATGAGCTGAATTTAACTGAATGTAATTTCCTGTTTCATCCTGAATAAATGTTACGTTACTTAAAATATTTGTAAACGGATCTTTAGACTGATTATAACCTGCAGGCCTTATAACCTGTACATAATATTTCTGAAGATCTTCCAGAGTAATTTCGCGGTTAGTTGTAAGCGTAACTTTCGAAAAACCAATTCCGTTTGAATTGCTTGTGATATGAGAAATTTCTGCGGCCTTTGATGTATCAATCATAAGATCATCCGGATTGGTTGCAGGAGTTGCAGCTCCGGTAGAACTGTCAATTGTAATTATCTGGAAGCACGCCGGTAAAAATGCATTGAATGGTTGTGTTGTTGTTTCGTTTAGAGTATTTGTAGTATTTGTTGCGTAATGAATTGAAGATGTATTTGTTACAATTTTCTTTACAAAAATAATATTGATTTGATTTTTTGCAACAGGGCTGAGCGTAATATCAAAAGAAGGTGGAGTTCTGTCCAGAGTCCTTACCTGCGAAGTCTGCATTCGGTTTCCTGCAAGATCAGTCAAATATGCAGAAGCCGAATCATACCGTACGGAAAATGTTGTATTAACAGGAAGCCCTGTATCTGTAATCTGCATTGTAATATAAAGGCCTTCTTTTTCATCTGTCGGATGATTTGTTCCGGAAGTGCCTGTAAAAAATACAGTTGATGCTCCAAGAGTCAAAGTTGTAAAATCTTTTTGATCGGGAGAGCCTCCAAGAACTTTATAAGTAAATGCGCCGCTGCTAAATGCTTCAACTACAGAGCAGACTCTTAATCCGCCGCCTGTTCTGTTGGCTGCAGAATCTGAAAAGGCTCGGCTTCCTCCAAAAATATCTGCTGCGTAAGAATATGTTTTAAACAGGCTGTCTGTTCCCTGCGTACACCAGCCAAGTCCGCTTCGCCAGTAAGCTTCGCTCGTATCGCTGGAATTGTATGCCGGTTTGTTATCAAAAAAGTGGAGTCCAATTCTGTCGAGAATTGAACCTGAACCAGGAGTACTTGCAACTGCTTCTGCATCATATTCAGAAGAATAATCTGGAGAAGTCCATGAAGTTATTTTATTAAGCTGCGCAAAAACAGGTTTTGCAGTATCCCAAGGTCCGTATACTGCAGCTGCCCCGGCTCCGGAAGAAATATTAACATTAGAGTCTACGGTTATACTTGTTTTCTTTACGTTTGCAGATTGAGAATTTCCCTGCATGTCTTTTACTAAGGAATTGGTCCAGGATAAAGCCGGGTTCGAATTGCTGTTCGGAAGAGAAACAGTTCCGCTTGGCGTTACGGCAGATTCAATATAGCCTGCCCATTTTTTATAGGTATTTCCGTTGTAAGAAGCAGTTCCGTCAGTGTAACCTGCAATTGAAATCCTTAACGAACGTTCGTTAGTTCTATAAAGCGCGTTTACATATTTGTTATCCGAGCCGTTTCTTCCAGTGTGAATTTGTCCGGAAGCAATAGTAACTCCAAGTCCGCCAAACGAAAGATTTCCGCTCGAAGAAACAGAACCTGTTAATGCACCAAAGCTGTCGGTAACTGCAATGTTTTCTACAGCCTGAAAGCTTCCTGTAGTACCGTGCGCGCCGTCCAGACATGGAAGCCAAACATCACAAACAGAAGTATCCTCTGAACCAAAATTCACATATTCGCTGTATGAGAATTCTATAAAATTATGAGCGTCATAAGAATGCTGACTTGCAGCGCCTGTAGAAGAATTATATTCTTCATGATTTTCCTGTCCTGTTTTTACGCTTATAAGAACAGGCGGGCATTTATCAAGGGTGCCGTCATAAATGCCTTTGCGGCCGCTGCCTGCGGTTCCGCTGTAATGGGCAATACGTTTTCCCCATAAGTCTGTAATGCAGTAAGATCTTTTTCCTGTTGAAGTTCCGCTTGGATTAAATGCAGTAGATGCAGCGCGCAGAAGTTCCACAGTTGGTTTTACAGTTCTTGAATTTCCTTCTTTATCTGTATCGTCTGAATTTCCTGTAGAAGATCCCGTCGCACTTGTGTTCCAGGTTATAACAGATTTTAAATATATTTCTGTAATGTTAACCGCATTTGCAGCAAGTTCTGTGGTACAGAATAAATTTGAATAAGCGGCTGAATAATAGCTTCCGGAATTTTTTATATATTGATTTGTACAGCCGTTTGAAATCTGTGAATTAACATTTCTTATGGGGTTGTTAAATTTTATAAGGATTACATTGTCTGCAACAGTGCAAGGTTCGTTTCCAGTAGTTGTATCAATTAAAAGTTCATCGTCATCAAATCCATAAGAATATGGAGCAGAAGGTATTGTCGTATTTTCTGCAACAATTCTTATATTGTCATAAGTGGCGCTTGCGGCTGTTCCTGCTCCTGAAGTTCCATTCCAGCCGTAAACCTCGCAGTTTGCAGAAGAGAAGTTACAGTTGCAGGAAATTGCAAAATTTGCAGAAGTGTTTTTATTTTCTTTGATTTTAAGCTTCCATTTTCCACTGCCATCTCCGGTTTCCGGCGCATTTACGGAAACTCCGTTTGCATAAAAATTTTTCCCAATACTTACCTCGCAGCCGGCACTGACAGTAATGTTTCCTGAAAGTGCTGTTCCTGTAAGAGAAGGAAGATTACTACCGTCCGGTAGTTTTGCAGCGTTATAATTTGTTCCGTTAGCGCTAAAGGCTGCGGCGCATTCCAGATAAGAAAAAATATTATATCCTGTCTGTATGTCTTCTGCGCTGTAGGAAGAACCGTAAATCAAAAAATCATTAGTTACAGAAAGATTCTTTTTAATCTGAACATTGCTGCCATAAATAACGCAGTTTTTTGCATTCATGGTTGAATCAATAATGCAGTTTTGCGAAGCTGTTCCGGTTGCAACAAAATCACCATTGCTTATTAAAATTCCCGGAGCACTGGCTGTGCCTGCGGCCGTTATGGAACTGTTTCCCGAACACAAAAGACTTTTGTTTACAGTTAAAGTAGTGCAGCTGAATGACGCTTTTATTACAGCGTTATCAACTGATGCAGAATTAATTGAAGAAACCGAATCGTTAAAGACAGCCACTGAAGTTCCGCCAGAACTGTTTACCGTAAGGTTTGCGCTGCCCGAAACTGCTGAAGAAGCATCAACAGTTTTTTCAAAAGTGATTGTTTTATTATTTCCGGCTTCAAAAATAGTATTGCCCGAAAGCTGTACATCGCCGTGTAAATTCTGAACTCCGGTTGTCTGAATTTTTCCAGTAATGGAAATATCTTCTGCTTCAAAAGAAGCTGCAATTACTGTTCCGTTAATCTGTGCATTTTCAAGTTCAACATTTTGTGCGGTAAAAGTTCCTGCAATAATTGTGTTATCTGCAGTGTGAGAAAAATTTGAATCTATAGTTGCCCCCGCCTGGAATTCAATAACTCCGGAAGCAGTTGAATCTGTAAATGAATGAATAGTAGTTGTGCCTGCAAATACCGTTGAGGTTGTTGTTCCAGCTGCAAAGTTTGTAATTTCTGTTGTTCCTGAAAAACTGATGGAAGGACATGCCGTAATATTCAGGTCTGTAATTTCTGCCACGGCATCAAAAGTTAATGAACTGCAGGCTGTAATACTTAAATCAGACAGCTCCGCATTATCACTGAATAATACATCATCGCAGTCTGTAATAATGATGGTTGCAATATCTGCGGCACCGCTGAAGGTTAAATCTGCGCAATCAGTTACCGTAAGATTTGTTATTTCAGAGGTTCCTCCAAACGTCAAATTGTTGCATTGTGTAATTGTTATATCTGTTGCTTCAATATTTCCGTCAAAAGTAAAATTGCCGGAAGCATTATCAACTTCTATTTCTGAATATGTTTTTCCGGCCGGATTAAAAGTCTGATCGCTGTTTCCGTTAAAAATAAATTCTCCGCTTCCTGTGTCATCAACAAGAGTTCCGTCAAAGTCTCCAGTAAGTTTTATGGTTCCGTCATTTTTTAAGGAAGCAGAAGAAGCAAGCGTTGCAGTAGTACATTCAACAGTTCCAGAAGCATCATTTGTAAACAAAGAATTTGTAAAGCCTAGTGTTCCGCATATTAAACTGTCAGTATTAGAAAATACTGCATCTGTAAAGGAAATATCGCTGCCTTCAAAACTTCCATTATTAATAATTTCTGCATCATTGAAAGCAACTGAAGTTGTATTTTCAAAAGTGCCGTCGTTTGTAAAATCTACATAAAATAAAGACAGATTTGTATTGGTTAAGCTTCCGCCGTTTTCTATTTTAAAAAATGTGTCCGGAGTATTTCCCGCTCCAGGATTATCCAGGGTTGTAATTAATGCAGACGCTCCGTTCCCGATTGTAATATTTCCGCCCGAATGCATGCGTATTCTTGGGCTTTCAACTTCACATTCAAGAATAAGATTCGTCGTGCCGTAAGTTCCAGCTCCATCGGCATCCGGTGCCCTAAAAGTTTCAATTCCTTCGCCGCCATTGCCGGTAATTGTAAGCTTATGACTTCCAGAGATTGTTACAGAAAAGCTTGAATTTTGACCGTTTGTTCCTGGAATTTTTAAGGAAAGAATTGTTACGTCGGCATCCAGTTCAACGTCACTTTCTTTTATAAAAAAAACATTATCAGCAGAGCCCGGTGCCGCAGCCGCAACATCTCCGCTTCCATCCATCTGTGTATTCCAGTTTGCCGCGTTAGACCATTTTCCGTCTCCCGCTCCAGTTGCATCTCCCGAAGAAGGAGTGATTGTCGAATCATTTACAAAATAATAATCTTCGGCACCTAAAAAATTAAAGAATGAAAAAGAAAAAAATAAAATGAACGTAATGAGTATTTTATGTCTGAAAAAAAATCTTCCTGAATACTGAGAATAGTTTTTTACAAAAAATTTCCACATATCTACTATTAACATCGGAATAAAATTATATCACTCTTAGAAAAATTGTAGTATAATAAATTTATGGCTACAAGAATTATTAACCCTGTTCTTTCCGGTTTTTATCCGGATCCTTCAATGTGTGTTGCAGAAGATACTTATTATCTTGTATGTTCCTCTTTTGCATATTTCCCCGGATTACCAATTTTTAAAAGCAAAAATGGTTATAAGTGGGAACAGATTGGAAACATAATTGACAGGGCAGAGCAGCTTGATTTTGAAGGGGCTGGCGTTTCCAGAGGACTTTTTGCGCCGACAATAAGATATCATAAAGGAAAATTTTACTGCATCTGTACTCAGGTAGATAAGCTTGGAAATTTTATAGTTACAGCCGATAAGCCCGAAGGTCCGTGGTCAAATCCTATTCCTATTCCAAAGGCAGAAGGAATAGATCCTTCACTCTTTTTTGATGATGATGGAACTGTATGGTACATAGGAACAAGACCTGCACCCGAAGGTCCAAAATATAACGGAAACTGGGAAATCTGGATTCAGAAAATTAATGTAGAAACCGGAGAACTTTATGGAGAGTCTAAAGGAATCTGGAGAGGCGCGTTAAGAGATTGTGTCTGGCCGGAAGGTCCTCATATTTATAAAATAAACGATTATTATTATCTGATTCATGCAGAAGGCGGAACCGGCAGTGACCATGCCGTTTGTGTAGCGCGCTGTAAAACAATAGACGGTGAATGGGTTGGAAAACCTGCAAATCCTATTTTAACTCATAGACATCTTGGAAAAAATGCAGGCGTTATAAATGTAGGCCATGCAGATTTAGTCTGCACTGCAGAAGGAAAATGGTGGATGTGCTGTCTTGCTTCTCGTCCATACGGAGAAGGTGAAAAGCGCTTCTGTAATCTTGGAAGAGAAACATTTTTTGTTCCTGTAAAATGGGAAGATGACTGGCCGGTTGCAAGCTGGGAAACAGGACTTGTAGAAGAAGCTTACAGTCTGAGCGGACATGTTGTAAAACGTTCACTGGAAGACGCGCCTTTATATACAGTTCCTCCAATCGATGATTTTAATACACCAAAGCTCGAGCATTACTGGATAGGACTTTGGGGAAGAGATTCAAAGAAAATTAACTGTACTGAAAATCCTGGAAACTTACGAATTTATGGCGGAAAGAATTTTATGCAGAATATGGTATTGCGCCGCCAGACAGGATTCAGCTTTGAAGCCTGTACTTCGTTAGTTGCAAATTTCAAAAACGAAAATGATACAACAGGACTTATATTGTTCCAGAACGAGCAGTTTAATTTTAGGATGCAGATTGCAAAAAAAGGAAGGGTATTTGTCCTTCAGTTAATCAAAATGGCAGGTCCAAAAGAAGAAATTCTCAAGGAAGAAATTCTTTCGGGCGGAAACGAAAATATTCACATGGTTTTAAGAGTACTTGGCGAAAAGCAGAAGCTTTCATTTGAATACGGCCAGGATGAAAGAAATATGCAGCTTTTTATGGACAACATAGATTCCAGCATTTTAAGTACGGAAAAGGCCGGTGGATTTGTTGGAACAGTAATGGGTGTTTTTGCGGCTTCAGAAAATGCTCCAAAAAAATCAACGGCGGAAGATTCCTTCTATGTAGATTTTGACTGGTTCAAATATGAAAATATTGGTTTAGACTGGATTTGTCCTGTTTAAAACTTGTTAATGCTTTGGTATAATTATTTAAAAGGTACGGTAATTAAAAATATAAAAGTAATTAAAATTGAATCCTGGCAGAAGACTGCCTGATGGGAGGCGAAAATGAATAAGGAACTGAAAATCAATGGTATTTATGGTTCGGGAATGGTTTTGCAGAGAAATAAAATTAACTGCGTTTATGGAACAGCAGGAGTTTTTTCCGATGTAATGATGACCTTCCGTGGTGTTACTTCCATTACTCAGGCAGATGAAAGCGGAAACTGGAAACTGGAATTCAGTCCGGGCGAAGCCGGCGGTCCTTTTATAATGACAATAAAAAGTGATTCACAGAAAATAGATTTTACAGACGTTTTTGTCGGCGAAGTTTGGCTTTGTTCAGGACAGTCAAATATGCAGTTGCCAATGGAAAGAATGAAATATTCTTATCCGGCAGAATTTGTTCAGCCAAAAAATGAAAATATCCGAATGCTCACAGTTCCTATTTCCTGGTCTTTTGATGGAGAAAAAGATTCTTTACCACAAACAGAGTGGATTTCTAATGCGGATGAAGGAACAAAAGCTGAATGTACTAATCCCGCAGCAGATAATATAACAGGGGCAAAATGGGTTTGCGCCTCTCCCGAAACTCTTGGTCAAATGAGCGGAACAGGCTACTTCTTTGCAAAAAAGATTATGGAAGAGCTTGATGTTCCTGTCGGAATAATTAATGCCAGTCAGGGAGGTTCACCAATTGCCTCATGGCTTTCAAAAACCGCTTTGGAAGAGCTTGGCGGAAAAACTGAATATCTGGAAAAAATTAAATATTTTGAAAATTCCGAAAACGTAAAAAAAGAACAGGAAGCACTTGCCGCAAGACAGGATGAATGGAACAAAAAGCTGTTGGACGGAGTTCAGTATCCGGATACAGCAACAGATTCCCTCTGGAAAGAATGTACAATTCCTGGCGACATAGACGGCACAGACTGTGCTGGAATTGTATGGTTTAAAAAAGAAATAGAGCTTACAGAAGAACAGCTTTCTCACTTTAAAAAATATTCAGCAAATCTCTGGCTTGGAACAATAATAGATGCAGATGTTGCTTATATCAATGGAGAAAAGGTTGGCGAAACACCATATTGCTATCCTCCAAGACGATATAAATTTTCTGCAGATTTATTGCATGCAGGAAAAAATATTATTGTCCTTAGAGTTCAGAAGAATTCCAAAATTGGAAAAATCAGATTTTTTACAGAAAAACCATATTGCCTGTTTACAGACAATGTAATTATTTCTCCGGTAGCAACCAGAAATATTGAACAGCGCCACGATACACTTTTCCCTCTGGATGGCGAAGAGATCAGCCTCGAAGGCACCTGGAAAATGAAAATTGAAAAACAGATAGAAGACTGTCCGGAAAACCTTTTCTTTGAATGGCTTCCAACAGCGCTTTATAATTCAATGCTCGCACCTTGTTTTAAATATGCAATTTCGGGAGTTTTATGGTACCAGGGCGAATCAGACGCAGGAAATGCAAATGATTACAAAGGAATGCTTGTAAAACTCATTGAATTATGGCGGCATAAATTTGTATACGGCGCAAAAGATTTGCCGTTTGTTGTAGTTCAGCTTCCTAACTGGAGTAACGGAACAAATGAAGATTCCACAAGCGTAGACGGCGGTTGGGCAAATATCAGACAGGTTCAGGCCGAAGCCGCAGAAATTGCAGGCCGCACAGGACTTGCAGTAACAATCGATGCCGGTGAATGGAACGATCTTCATCCGGAAAAGAAGCTGACTGTAGGAACTCGTGCCGCACTCGAAGCGCTCCGTGTTGCTTATGGAAAAACTTATATTTCTCCTGCACCAAAGGCCGTGTTCTGCGAGAATGACGAAGATAAATATACAATTCATTTTGACTGCGGAAACTCTTCGCTGGCCGCATTCAAAATAGAAGACAACATTGCAGACTTCTACATAGAAGATACAGAAGTTTTCGGCTTCAGCTTCCTCTGTAAAAAAGACAATGAATTTATTGCAGTAGCTGCAAAAGCAAAACTTATAGAAGACGAAATTGTAGAAGTTTATGTTCCAAAAGATTGCGGAACACCGCTCGAGCTTCGATATCTCTGGGCAGACAGTCCGTCTCCAATTAATCTGTATTCTCGAGATTTAATTCCGGTTGTTCCTTTCAGATTAAAAGCTTAGATTACTCTTTTCCATTCCAGCAGTAAGTACAGAGCTTTTCATGCGGGAGGCCTGTACTGTCGAGCATGTCATCAAGACGATGGAATCTCAAAGTTGTAAAGTGAAGCTGCTTGCGGATTTCTTCTACCATTTTTGCATATTCCGGGGTATCCGGGTCGCAGTATTTTGCGAGGGTTTCGTCGCTTACGTTTTCGCCTTCAAAGTCGCGGATAATTCTTCTTGTAATCAAATCCATTTCGCTCTTTGAACGGCTGAAGTTTAAGTATTTACATCCGAATACAAGCGGCGGACAAGCCGGGCGGATATGAACTTCTTTTGCACCGCTGGCATAAAGGAATTCTGTAGTTTCACGAAGCTGAGTTCCGCGTACGATAGAATCATCAATTAAAAGAATTTTTTTACCTTTAATTAATTGTGTAACAGGAATAAGCTTCATGTGTGCAACCTGATTTCTTATTTCCTGATTAGTAGGCATGAACGAGCGTGACCAGGTTGGTGTATATTTGATAAATGG
>JAEEGL014907939.1_pt1 | contig 11226 bp, 7 predicted proteins | sample 9134231 | NCBI WGS metagenome assembly JAEEGL01 (sample SAMN16246548, study PRJNA631951) | gut metagenome | biome: gut microbiome; feature: rumen; material: fiber-attached | host: Bos | place: Iran: Karaj | collected 2018-10
ACAATATTTAATACTTTTTTAGATTCGATTTCTTCTACAAATACATCATCAATTACTACATTAAATTCATTAAGACTATCTCCAATCAGATTAATTATTTTATCTTTCATAATCCCTCCAATAATAAGGGAGTGGATCACTCCACTCCTTTCTACGTGTATTATAACATATTTTTATTAAAATACAAAGTATTATTTATATTATTCTTAATTAACTATAAATGGATCAGTTAATGAACCTGTTCCTGTATAGCTTGTATTGACCTTCAAGGAAATGACTGGACGGACTCCAGCATTAGCGATATCTACATCAAGATAATATGAGTAATTTAAATAAGAATCAAAAACTATGTAAAATACAAAAGCTTTTCTTTCATTAATATTTATAGTCGAGGATGAAACCATTGGGGACCCTGTCCAATAATTATTAGAACTGTACAAATAATCTTTCATTCCATAGTTCCAACTTCTTCCAGCTAACATTTCTTCATCAACTGTAATAAATCCTACTTTATATGTTGATTTTTTATTTCCGTTATTTACACCAAATGCATCTGTTTTTCTACTACATAATGTTGATGGGATACTATTTTGTGCTCTTGTTCTTGGACAATAGTATTCTTGATTATTGATTGTTGTATATGTTCTATCATTACAATAGATACTATCTTCTATTTTATTGTCATATGATGTAAGATATGCTGAATACCAGGCATCTAATACTCTTTTAAAGTTTGAATCAGTATCGTTTTCTTCAGTGGTTTCATACATATATCCGACATATTTATATCCTCGATATGGTATATTATATTGAAATGTAGACTGTCCTGTTCCTTGTGTGTATGTATAATTATCTCCATTTAATGCACCTCTTGTCATTTTGATATGATTTTGAGTATGTGTTCTCTCTGTTGTGTTACCTGGTGCTGTTCCACAAGAATTATCATTATTTACTACTCCATTATATATCATTCTAATTCCACCTGTGGCTGTTGTTCTTACTATCTTCCAACAGAATCCTCCGAAGACTAGATTATTGGATAAACTTAGTGTTCCTCTATAATAATAGATTGGATATGTATCATTTTCCGTTCCATTTCTTGTGTATACTCCTTGACCATTATCTCCCGCAACTTGAGTTGTACTTGAAGATATATATGTTAATGGATCTATTTTATTTGATGCTTGATAGTGTAGTGATGTTAATGTTGATGTGTTTCTTACTTTATATATTGTTGATAGGTTTGTTGATGTGTCAAGCGAACTTGAAGATGAACCAATATATGAGACTATATATTTTCCTGCTAGTGTAGTATAAATGTCTGAGTATTTGCCCACACTTGGATTCACTAAACTGAATTTGCCAGTTGTTTGATCAAATGTATAACTATCAGCATATGTATAATAATATCCTTGATATGTTTCGGACATTGTTCTAGTTGAGTATGTTGTTCCTGCGAATGAGTTGTCAGTGTAGTTTGGACTTGTTGCTGTTACTTTATATATTGTTGATAAATCTGTAGATGTGGCACCTGTACTTGATCTAGAACCACTAGCTGAAACTATATACTTATTAGGTAATGTAGAGTAAATGTCTGAATATTTACCCACACTTGGATTGGTTAGACTATATCTTCCTGTTTTTGGATTAAATGTATAACTTGAGGCATATGTAATATAATATGTTGTTGTATTTTCTGGACCTCCAGTAGATGTACTTCTACTAAAATTATCATCAGTCCAGTTTCCAGCTGGCAAACTAAAATCTATATCTTCATCTGTTCCTAAAGAGGCATTCTTCATCATTAGAGTTAAACCTGACATATTAGCGTTTCCTCCACCACCTGATGAGTCATTTGTGATATTTGCGCAACCTTCTCCATTATAGTCTGGTACCATTCCAGGACATGTTATTGTTGTATCTGATAAATTATTACTAAAATGTGATGAGAATATTGATGTTATAGTTGAACCACTTGCTAGATAACTTGATTGTATCGCATATCCATAAAGATTTAATTCTTGATTTGGATCTGAGTCATTTGAATAATTATTTAATGTTACTGTATCAAAAAGTGTTGTTGTAGAAGTATTTGGATTTAGAGCAGTATTGTAATAATATGTTGTTATTCTATAATTACAATCCTCTACTTGACTTAATTGTGTCCATCCTGAATTAACTGTATATGAAAATAGTGGGCCTTCTCCAGAAGATAAATTTACTATTGGATTTATTACTTTCATATATACATAGGCAGAATTTCTTCCTATATTAGTTATTTTAGGGTCTTTTGCTATTTCATCTCCAGGTCTTACATCTTGAGCATTAGCTTCTACAAAGTTAGACTCAGTTAACTCAATTTTCACTCTACCTAAGGTAAATATATTAGTTTTATGATCAGTATCTTGTAAGTATGCAAAAACACCACCTACGGCGATTAGTATTATTAATATTATTATAAAAGTTGTAATATTCTTTCTTTTATTCTTCATACAATACTCCTATTATAAGTATAAAACAAAGATTAATATTTATCAAATACTAATCTATTTTTCTATACTTAGAATTTAATATTGAATATAAGTAACATTCTACTCTCTTACCAGTCTTTTCTTCTATATACTTTTTATATCCATTTAATTGTTTATCATATAATGGATCATCGATATTTTTTAATTTATAATCAACGATTATATATGAATCTTTTTTCTCTATTAATAAGTCTATAATTCCATGCATTTGATTATTATCTTCTAAATACATAAATTCATATTCTTTATAGAAACTGTTATTTAAATTAGATTGGATTATATCAGTATTTAGAAATATATTTATTTTATCTTTTATATTAGAATCATTTATATTATCTAGATTTGGATTATTAAAATCTAAATATTCTAATATTTCATGTACTTTAGTACCAAACTCTAATAATTCTTTTTCTTCTTTTGATTGTAGTTTTAGAGATTCTTTAGAAAAGTGTTTTTCTTCTATAGGCTTTGATTCTATAGATAATTCATTTACTATTAGTTTATCTTCTTTTAATAATAATTTATCAAAGAACAATTCTTTTTTATTTACTTTATAATCTTTAGTTAATTTTATAGATATATCTTTTTTATACTTATCTAGAGATAAATTAATACTATTTAATAGTTTTTCAAAAGATGAATATTTTTCTTTTATATAATCAGGTACTCTTTGATATGTAGCTTCTTCTTCTGACTTAGGTAGAACAATAACCATCTTTTCTTTTGCTCTAGTTAGAGCTACATATAATAATCTTATTCTTTCTGAAATATCTTCTGTTAATCCTTTTTTCTTAGTAATAGTTTTTAGAATAGTATCTTTATAAAACTTATCTACTTTAGGAAGAACAATACCATATTTATTATCAAAATAAATTCTATCATTAAATTCTGGTAGATTAAATCTAGATGAGAAGCCAGCATAATAACATATTGGGAATTCTAATCCTTTAGATTTATGAATAGTCATTATTTTTACTGTATTTGTAGAATCATTATTAGTTTTAAAACTTATATCTAATTCATTTTCAAATATTTCATCTAAATAAGAACTAAAATCATATATAGTTTTACCTGTATTAGAGAACCCTCTTATTAGGTTATAAATATATTCTTCTTTAACTATATAACTATCTATATTACCTACTGTGATTAATTTTTCTTCATAGTTAAATAATTTAACCATTTCTTCATAAAAGTCTTCTGGTGATACATTATCTATTATTCTAGTTAGATTTAGACATTTATTATATATATCTGTTTCTTTATAACTATTATTTATATAAATATCGTATATATCTTTATCAGATATTTGATATAAATAACTTCTTGCGATTGATATAAATGAATGAATAAAGTCTGTATCTATTACATTTTCTTTTACTTTAATTATTAATTTAATAAGATTAGATATTACATAAATATCATTATCTTTAGTTAGAGTATCATCTTGAATAATAGTTAGAGGTATACCAAAATAAGTGAATATTTCTTTATATAAATCAAAATCTTTAGAACGATCAATCATTATACAGAAATCACTATAATTAGCATCTCTTAATTCTTTTTTATCTTTATCAAATACTTTTGTTTTAGCATTTACTTTATCTTTAATATCTTTAGCAATTATAAATGCTTCGTATTCAGCATTAGTATATTTCTTATCTTCTAATTCATAATTAAGTATTTCTAAATCATTATTATCTTTTTTACCTTCTTGTTCATATGATAAGTTACCAAATACCATATTATGAGATAATGGGTAATCTGCTCCTCCGATATCATCACTCATTACTCTATTAAAGATATCATTTATATTTTCTAATACTTCTCTTCTTGAACGGAAGTTTTCTAATAAATCTATTTTTATTCCGTTATCAGTATCTTGATATAAATCATATTTATCTTTAAATATATATGGGTTAGCATTTCTAAAACGATAGATAGATTGTTTTATATCTCCTACCATATATACATTATTATTACTAATTAGAGAAATAAATTCTTCTTGTGTATCAGATGTATCTTGGTACTCATCTATTAATATCTCATTAAAAGTATTTTTTAATTCATTTCTAATATCATCATTTTCTTTAATTATTTTGATAGCTAAATGAGCTATATCATTAAAGTTAAATACATTATTATCAAATTTATATTTAGTTAATCTATTATGTAATTCTATTAATATAGAAATGATTTCTTCTACATTAGATTTAGTAGATAATATTTCTTCTTTTGCTTCATCTAGACAATCATAAATACATAATTCTTTTAATATATCTATTTCTTTCTTTAGACTTTCTTTAATTGCTTTTTGATAGTCTGTTGAACCATTAGGTACTGAAGGTAATTTAATTTCTAGGTTAGATTTAATTGATTCATAATCAGATAATTCTAATAATTTAGATACTACTTCATAAACTTTAAAATAATATTTACCATCAAAATTAGATTTTATATCTTCAATAATTACATTTATATTATCTATATGTTTTAGTATTAAATCTGAATAATCATTTATATATTGATTGATTATTTCATCAGTAAAAGCATTATTTAAATAATTATTCAAATAGTCTTCTTTATCATACTTTAATTCTATTTTGTCATATATATTTAATAGATATTTAATTAAATATTCATCATCTTTTAGACAGAAATTATTTATTAATAATTTGAAATTATTAGATGGATTAGAATACTTTTCTTCTAGAATATTATTTAGTATTTTTTTCTTTTCTAAATCTATTATTACTTTATCTGTTATTTCAATATTATTAGTTATATTTAAGTATGTATGATATTTTTTTACTAGAGCTAGAGAGAATGAATCAAATGTAGAAATATAAGCACTATCTATTAGTTCTAATTGATTCTTTAGACTTGGTTCTTTTTTAATTCTTTTTCTTATCTTTTCTTTCATAGAAGCAGCTGCGGCATTAGTAAAAGTTAATACTAATAAATTGGTTATATTAATACCACTTTGTAATTTTCTATATACTCGTTCTGTTAATACTGCTGTTTTACCTGAACCGGCTCCTGCAGAGATGATTATGTTTGTTCCTTCTTCATTGATGGCTTTTAATTGATCTTTAGTCCATTTCATTACTCATCACCTCCTAAGAAGTCTAGAGTATCTACTGTATCTAGGTATACTATATCATCATTTGATTTAAAACAAATATCATTAAACTTACAGTATTTACAAGATATATCTTTTTTCTTATATATTTTAGGATTAATAGTAAAATCTCTATCAATAATACTATCTATACTTTTACTAATAGTTTTTTCAGTATAATTAATCATTTGATCTACTGATACATCTGATAAAGTTTTAGCATATTGTGGAAATTTATCGGTATAAGACATTGATTTAATCAATTCACTTTTTTCATATGTTGGATCAAAATTAGATAGTCTTTCTATATCATCAGTAGAATATCCTACATACTTAGTATTTTCTCTTAAAATTTCATCATAATTGTTCTCTTTTAAAGACCAAGTATTTCTATCAAATAGTATGTTTTGATAATAAATACCTGTGAATGTTGGATTTGTAAATTCATTAGATTTTTCTACTAAGTATAAATAACTTGGTAATTGTAGATGTAGGCCATACTTCATAGGTTTAATATCTGTATCTATTGTTCCACTCTTATAATCTAGTATTGCATAATTAAAATTAGAATCTTTATTATATAAAATCCTATCTATAAAACCATGGAAATAAGCATCTACTTTTTTATTGTAATCTATTCTTAATTCTCTTTCATAATATGAATCTTTATAATTAGTTAAAGATAATTGTTTTTGTTCAATACTTATTAATTCTTTTAATTCTTCTTTGATACGCTCTAATAATAATTTTTCTTTATTAGATAATTCTTTATCTTTTAAATAATCATTATAAATAGATTCAAAATCAAAATTATCTTCAAATACATGAGTTAAAATATCATGATACATAGTACCTATAAAAGCAGCGAAGTTTGATTCATAATTATCTATTTTTAATATTTTAGATAAATAATATTTAAAATGACATTCATTATAATTGTTTAGAGAACTATAAGAAAAACTTAGAGGTAATTTTACATTCTTAGTAAAATCATCTATTAAACTATATTTATTAGAATACATTTTATATGGAATATTATAATGTGTTAATAATTCTTTTAGAGAAGTATCTTCTTCATTATATACAGTATATAAATCTAAGTATTTAGCTAATTTTAATTGATTATAAAAATTAGAATAAATATTTGGTATTTTATAATCTTTAATAACATTAAAATTATACTCATCTATTAATGGAGATGGATAATAATCTGTAAATGACGAGGTTAAGTGATATGAGATAGTTATATTTTTTATTTTAAATAAAATATTTATTAGAGATTTTTTTCTTCTAATATTTTTATATGTTGTTTTATATAGAGGTAATTCATCTTTTTCATTATCTGAAATATAATCAATATCTTTATCAATAGATGGAAATGCATCCATATTAAAACCTAGTAAGAATACATATTCATCATCTTCTATATCTCTTTCATATAAATTAATTATATTAATCGCATTATCATATTCTTCTTTTTTAGTACTCATTGATTTAATTTTATCAATTAATATTTCTTTATACTCGTTTGATGAATCTTCAATATTTATAAGACTATTTTTTATAGATAATAATATTTTATTTAATTCTAGATTAGACTCATCATTTAGATTTAATTTATTAGTATTAATAAAATCTTGTACTAATTTAGTACCATATATTTTAGAATTATTAGTTATATTTATTGGTATATTAAAATAATTAAATATTCTTTTTATTGAGTAATAATAGTCTTCTGTAATACCAGTTAAATATATTTTATTTATATCAATATTATTATTTAATAATTCTATTATTTTAGTACAGATAAATACTACTTCATCTTCAAGTGAATTAAACTCATATACATCATTAGAATAGTTTATATCTTTATATTCTAATTTTGTATTTAGAGCTTCTTCTTCATACTTATCTAAATCATAATAGTTAGATATAATAATATTTTTATCTTTTATATATTCTTTAAAATACTTATTTTCATATAATAAATTATTATTTAATAATTCTATTTTTATATTTTTTAGATTATTTATTTTATTTGATTTATATTCTTTATTAATATCAATAATATTCATATAAGATAAATATTCTTTGATAATATCAATATTTAATTGATACTTTTTTAATAGATACATAATAGTTTTATCATCATATGAGTAATAATAATTATCTAGATATTCTTTTTTAGTCATAAATTTAATATTATGTAGTTCTTTATCATTATTAAATCTATCTAATAATCTTATTTTATTAGAATTAGGAGTTATTATTAGATTTAGTTCATCTTTTGATAAGTTCATATTATCACCACTCTTATTTTAACAAATATATAATATTATTACTATATCAATAATAAAAATAGAAGTATTAATGTTGACTTCTATTTTTAATTAATGACTATTTTTACATGTTTTACCATTAAATATCAGTTTGATATTTTAATTTCTTTTTGTACAAGCTATACCACAAGCTTCATCTGGTGTATTACTATTAGATATTAAACCGGCTTTTCTCCAATAAGTATAACCCTTACCTTCAAAATTAGTCCATCCATCTTGTGCTGCTCCATCAAAGAATCTATAACCATGATAATCAAATGTAGGTTTATTAGTTGCTGCATATTCATTACTATTACATACATGAGTAACATGAGCATTTATTTTAAGAGTTCCCTTACATGATTTTTGACCATTATCAGTATGTTTGTAATAAATATATGCATAATCACTACCATGATTTCCTTCCTTAGTTGTTTGTTTACATACATGATCATGATCTTTAGCATCTAAAGAACAAATACATTCATATTCATGGAATCTATATTTTCTATAATATGTACTTCCACTACAACTTAATGTAATATCTCCCCATCTATAAATAGCAAAACTATCAGGAGAATATTTCTTATCACACCATTCATAAGCACTAAACTCTTTAGTATTAGAATTTCCTGCTTTATCAGTTACTTTTATAGAAGATTTACCATTAGATGTACCAATGTTTTTTGTTTTTTCTACAGATTTACCAGATATAGTTGTTAGATCTCCACCTTTCCATTTATAACTTGCTAAACCAGAAACATTATCAGTCATTTTAGCAGTAACACTATACTTATCATTCTTAGTAGAAATAGTTACAGTTGGAGGAGTTTTATCTAAATTAACAGTGTAACTACATTCATTAGATCCACCTGAATTAGATACATATCCATAGTAAGTAGTAGTTCCTTCATTACTAACAACAACTGATTTAGTTTTATTAGTTGAATTTTTAGAAACAGCTAATCCATAATTTGTTGTATTAGAACTTATATTAAGTGTTAAAGTAACATTTGTTTTAAACCAATTATTAGCATTAGGACTGATATTTGGAGTAATAGTACATGTTGGTTTACCATCAGGAGTTGGTGTTGGTGGATCTGGAGTTGGTGGTGGTGATGGTGGATCATCTGGATCATCTGGATCATCTGGATCATCTGGAGTACCTCCTCCTGAAGGGGACACATATCCACATTCACTCTTTTCTGAAGCGCTAAAAGTACATGGTGCTCCTCCACTATCAATACATTCATCTTTACTATAAGTAGAGCATTTTAATGATACTAGTGTTTTATAGTTTTCCATTGTATTACTAGATGTATCTTCTTTTATATATACAAAACCAGTACAATTGTTTGCGGTTGCTGCAGGATCGCTTGGTTTGTCCATATATCCTTGTTTATATAAGTCATCTTCTATACTATACTTTTGGCATCCAGGTGGCAATTCTTCGTCTATATATCTATTTTGTGCTGCACTCTTAGAAGTATTAATTAATGTAGTATATCCAGTTGTTCTAGATTTCGTTACATAATGTTGGTATGCAGGTATTGCGATAGCCATGATAAGACCTAATATAGTAATAATTGCTAATAATTCTACTAAAGAAAATCCTTTATTATTCATATATTTTCCTCCGTTATTATAATTATAACAAAAAAAAATAAGTATTTCTACTTATTATTCTTCTTCATTTGATTGGATTTTATTAGTTCCTTTATAGTAACCACACTTTGGACATACTCTATGAGGTTTAATCATTTCACCACAGTTTGAGCATTTTACCATACCAGGCACTTCTAAAGCCATATGAGATCTTCTTTTTCTTTTTCTAGTTTTTGATACTTTATGATCAGGAACTGCGAAAAGTTGAATATCTAATTTCATTTATAATCACTCCTTTTTATAAGTTTATATCTTCTTCACTTATTAATTGCCAATCTTTTCCTTGATATTTAGAATAATCATTTATATTAGTTAGTTTGATTGGGACTTCCAGTTCTATATTTTCCCACAAAAATTCAAATATATCAAGTCTATTTTCATTATTTTTATATTTTTCATCAATAAAATCATCATATTCTATTGAATATTCATATGGAATTTCTTCTAAACTAACAGAGTCTTCTATATGCATAATTCCACTTATTTTACATTTTATATATACCTCTTCATCAATTTCATCTGTTGGTTCTAATTTTATATATCCTTCTACTTTTACTTTATCTAATGATTTAATACGAGTATCAGTTATTAGATTAGATGGTATTTCATACTCATCAGTTATATCTAATTTATCAATATTTCTATTATATAAAGTGTTTAAATCTATCATATTATCTCCTAGCTAGAGAATTATTATTCTCTAATATTTGAATTAATCCATGATAATGAAGATCTGTATCAGTTACATCTATATCTTGATCTGTCCATACTCTTACAGTAAAATCTACTTTTTCTAATGCTTCCATTTCTACATTATAAATAGTATTATCTTGTAATTCATTTAGATATAGTATTTCTGTTTGATTACCTGAAGATTTTATAGATACTTTGATATGATTTCTAGGAATTTGTTTTTCACTACATAAATCTTTTTCAATTTCTTCTGTATCATCAATTAGTTTAATAGTTACATTTACTTTTTCAGTTAAATTATTTTTAATAGTAAAATTATATGGATTAGTTGTAAGACCTAAATTATCATTTAGAGGAGTTACTTTATCTAATGTTACTTTGTCACCTGTTTTTTCATGAAAAGTAATATTTAAAGATTCACTAGTATAATCTATACCTCTAGATTGATGAAACTTATTGTATATGTAGTATGTTGATACACAAGCTATACCTATAATTATTATTACTAATATTAAACTTTTAAGCATTTCTTTTTTTAAATTGTTTCTCATTGTTTACCTCTCTATTTATTAATTTCTTTCTATTCTCTATTACTAAATATAAATACTAATCTTAATATTTGAAGTAGTGTTGCGGTTACAGCAGCTACATAAGTTAAAGCAGCACTTCTTAACATCTTTTTAGCATATACTAATTCTTCACTAGTTACTATTCCATATTCTTCAATTTTTCTCAATGCTCTTTTTGAAGCATCAAATTCTACTGGTAATGTAATTAATTGGAAGAATAAGATTATTACTTCTGCATATATACCTACTCTAAATAGAAGAAGGCTTGACGCTAGTAAACCAATTATTATTGCGACATAACCTAGTATAGATGCTAGATTAACTAATGG
>JAEEGL015208384.1_pt1 | contig 11226 bp, 8 predicted proteins | sample 9134231 | NCBI WGS metagenome assembly JAEEGL01 (sample SAMN16246548, study PRJNA631951) | gut metagenome | biome: gut microbiome; feature: rumen; material: fiber-attached | host: Bos | place: Iran: Karaj | collected 2018-10
CAGCCAAGTCTGCCAGCTGGGATAGAATCGCAGAAACACCATGATCAAGGCCACAAACACCGGATACAGATACACCAGCGTCGTCGCAAGCCCCGACGGAATATACTCATACGAACAAAACAGCGTAATGCTGCTCCCCGCGAAAAGCAGTCCCAGCAGCACCAACAGCCCCAACCCGCGCCTCTCCGCCCGGAAACTCTCCTTCCTGAGCACCATCCACATCGCCAGGATCACCGCCGCCATCCCATACCGGAAAAACAGCATCACCATCACCGGCACCCCACTCTCCATCAGTGCCTTCCCAAACAGCGGATTCGTCCCATACGACACCCCCGCTAATATCCCCGCCGCATAGCCGATGATGCGCCGCTTGTCGATATGAAGGTTTGTTTTCATAGTTTTGTCTGTCGATTTCGGGGCGCAAAGATACAGTTTTTCCAAGAGATTGTGAATGGATAGTTGTGTCGATATGAAAGCTGCCCCCCTGTGCCGGGCCTGCGTCATGACGGCTTTCAGCCGCTCCGCGTAGTCTGGAGGGGGCTTGACGGAGAACTCGCTCAGTTAGTCCCGCAAGCGGGCCTAACTAGCGCTCAAACAGACTCCGTCATCCCTTCGGGACCGCCCCCTCCCGCCTGCTCCTCTGTCGCTGAAAGCCGAAATCCGCAGAGCCCGGTACAGGGGGACAACTATCTGTCACCTATTCAGTGTTTCAATGTGCCGCGGTTTGGCGCATTAAACAAATAATTTTGTCATATAATTAGACGAATATCACTACAACATTTCACGGAATATGGCAAACTGTTCAATTGGATACAAATTCACGTAATTCATAAATCTTCCGATCCTTCGTGACCCTAAATCACCAATTATTCTTAAATTTGTCGTACTTATACGAGCACAACAATAAATTATATTTGTATACTATGGCAGCCAAAAAGTCAACCGAGAAGACAGTTGCTCCTGTGCCACTAAAAGGAATCGACCTGTTTTGTGGTATTGGTGGGTTTCGTCTTGCGATGCAAAACAGTGGCGTGGAATGTGTCTTCTCGTCCGACATAGATAAATTTGCACAAGAAACATACAAAGCCAATTTCCACGAAACTCCTGTTGGAGACATTACTAAGGTTGAAGCCAAGGATATTCCCTCTTTTGACATTCTAGCCGCGGGATTCCCCTGTCAGCCGTTTAGTTATGCTGGCGAAAAAAAAGGATTTGAAGACACGACTCGCGGAACATTGTTTTTCGATATCTGTCGTATTCTTGAGTATCATAAGCCAGCCATGGTGTTCTTAGAGAATGTTAAAGGATTGGTTTCTCACAAAGAGGGTGCAACTTTGCGTACAATTATCGACAACCTTAAATCTTTAGGATATTATCCATATTGGACTGTGTTGTCTTCATTAGATTACGGTCTGCCTCAAAAAAGAGAGCGTTGGTACTGTGTTGCATTTAGAGAGAATGTTCCGTTTGAGTTCCCGAAGCCGCTGGGTGGGCATCCTACGCTTAGAGATATCGTTGACATAAGTGACCATTCACCGCAACTCGCCATTAGTAAATTTGAGCTCGAGAGAATTGACTACCACTTTGCTCATGCGCATGAAGGTGAGCGGGTGCAACATAGCAATGCCAAATACGAGCCCAATACAAAGAAAGGGAAGTACGGAGTCTATTCTTTTCAAAAGCCTGATGGCTCTTTGCGTTTTCACGTAGGTGATGTGGCCAAGACCCAAATTCAAGAGGCCTTTTACTGCTGTTTAGACACATACGCTCCTACAATAATTGCCAATCGCACACCAAAGCTTTGGGATATTAGAAGAAAGCTATCTGTTTTAGAAGCGAAACGGCTCCAGGGCTTCCCGGACGATTTTGTAATGCCTGTATCTGATGCCCAGGCATACAAACAATTGGGAAATTCAGTCAGTGTCCCCATTATAAAACTCATTATGCAAGATATGATAGACACGTATAATAAATTTATAAGAAATGAAATACATTAGCCTATCGTCAGTTTCTTCGGCATACGATGCAAATGTCTCTACCACCACCAATAGGTTCTGGGGGCTCATTGGTATTTTGTCTGCTTTAGACTCCGTAGTTCGTCCGTCCGTTAGCTACAACTTTTTTTCGTATAAAGCTAGTGAAAAGCTAGACTCGTTGTTCATTATCTCTGATGATAAAGGAACAGGATATAGGAAAGACACTGTTAGGAGCGTAATGTTTTGCAAAGACTGGGTGCATTGTCTTTCGGAGGGTGGGTTACTTAAAAACTCTTCGACACCAAATGTCTACAATGTGATGACGTGGTATTTCCGCAATCGTCCATTCGCTGACGAGGTTACCGTTTCCGATCTTCTAAAACAATTCCTAGAAGAACTACATCTTTCCATTGAAACTGCTCGCCAATTTTTCCTTTTTGATAAAACAGACATTACGTTTTCAGAAGACAAGTATTCGGAAACTGATTTGCTTAGTCAGATTGGATTGAGTTCAGTTAATATAACTGCGGAAAGGAATACTGTGGCGGCCAAACCTGGAGACTTTACACGAGGGCCCCTTCTTCAGCCTTTATACGCCAGCCAGGATGTTGTTAGATGCTTTCTTCTCACACCATTTGACTTCTCGCAGTATTACCTTAATTCAGACACCGAGGAGGAAGAAACGAACGACTTAAAAGAGTTGATAGTAGGCCCTATCGAGGCTGGTACTGGCAAGCCAGGGATGCCGAGATTTCTTGAGGAAGTTATTGCGGAAACTTTACAGGCCGACGAGAATCTTTCACTACTGGAATCGGAGATTACAACATCGGAGAAGTATCTCAGAGTCAACGGATGCGGAATTGGTGTCCAGCTTGATCACGGGAAACTACTGATATCCAGAGAGAATCATGCTCATGATGCCAATCCGGATATTAAATGGACTCGGGCTGATGCTGTATACTGTGTTTATAAAGAATTTGACGGCAATACCTTCGATCGTTTTATTGAAGGATATAACAGAGCGTATGCTGGCAAATTTGAGATAGAGAAGAAGATTGAAAAGGGCGTTACCAAGTTTAGTCTCTATAAACTCCAAGACCAAATGTTGCCAACGGAACAGGTTATTTATTATGGCGCTCCCGGCACAGGAAAATCACGCAATGTTGCAGAAAGGGTGAAGAACAAGGAAGATTTTACTTTCCGAGTTACTTTTCATCCAGATACTGATTATGCTTCTTTTGTTGGATCTTATAAGCCACTGAAGAAAGACGGACATATTACTTACGAATTCGTGCCTCAAGTATTTATTAAAGCATACATCAAGGCGTGGAAGAATCCTAAACGCAATGTGTTTCTCGTAATCGAGGAAATTAACCGAGGTAATTGTGCTCAAATTTTCGGTGATCTCTTCCAGCTTTTAGACCGCGACGAGAACTGGGTCTCGAAATATCCCATCAAAGCGGACACGGACTTGGTTGAGTATTTAAAAGAGCCCGAGAATCTGGGGCCTCATAATGAAGGCGTGATAGATGATTGCCTCAAGCTTCCAGGGAATTTGTCTATTCTTGCGACAATGAACACTTCTGACCAATCACTATTCCCAATTGATAGTGCATTCAAACGTCGGTGGGATTGGAGGTATGTGAAAATCAACTACAAGGATGCCTCAGATTTTATTTTGCAAGTATCCGACACAAAACGATATGGTTGGGATGAGGTCCTGCGAGTGCTGAATAAATACATTAAAGAAGCTGTCGGCTCCACGAATAAGCTCATTGGTAATCGTTTCCTTCAAATGTCAAACGATCCTATTATTTCGTACGAAAGGTTTAGAGATAAAGTGTTGTTTTATTTATTCGGGGACGTTTTCAAGGATGACGATAAATTTGCCACAGATTTCTTTAAGGGAGATTCTAGTTATAAGTATTTTGAGGATCTGTGCGAAAACGATAATCCACAGTTTACAATCGATTTTATTGAAAAGCTGTTGAACGAAGAAAAAGCGAAACAGGGTGATTCAACCCAGGATGAAGAAGAAGCATCTAATGAAGAATAAAAGATGAAATTATTCTTTGAGGATATTGCCTATCGTCCATCTTTATTGGACAAGTATTTCGGGAAAAGACATGTCAACGCCTTTACTCGGAGTTTCGACAATGGCTTTACATATATCCTTAAAGGTGTTGGTTACTGTCTTAGCCCGGGTAGTTTTGAACATATCTTTATCCTGCCGAAGAACTTTGTTTTCCCCAACGGGAAAGCCTTTGGTCTTCTTTCAATTTCCTCGGAAAAGCCCCTTGAGGACACTCTGTCTCTACGTTCGCTATTGGAGGAAAAAGGTTGGAATAAGGATCTTCTTACAAATCTTCCCCTATACCTATATCAAGCAATTGACCGCTATCGTAGACAGGTATTAAATAGTGACATCGCGGAGGAAGATTTCTCCCAAAATATATTGTCTTCAAAGGAAGGTGACAACGAACTGACGCTGTTAGATATTTCATTGGATCTTCAAAGATTCTATCAGGATAATAGCAGCCTGTTCACGATGATATACAAGCAATCCCATTCGGGTTACAACAAGGTGAATTGGTCCAAAACTGTTAGGAAAGAATCACCATTTATTGATGAAGAAAACATCATCTACCCCCTTGTGATTAACCGAAAAAAGGCCGTTAACTACGATGAAGAGTTGCTTGTAATCTTTTTCAATACTTTACGGCACCTAAATAACAAATACCAGTTTAAGATCAATCTCGACCAGCCGTACAATCTGATGTCAGACAGCGAGTTTGAGAGGAAACTAGACCGGGGCATCATTTTGCGTAGGCTCAAGACCATCAAAAACAATTATTTTAATGAGAAGATGGTCCGGCTATGGAACCTACTGTATGCTTTTACGTCCAAACTCTCAAGTATCAAGAAGCCTGGTCCTAATGGAGACTATTTGTTTGTGCGGAACTTCGAGAGTGTCTTTGAGAGAATGATTGACGTACTGCTCTCCGATTCGGATGCTCCGCAGGTTCTAGTCCATCAGAAGGATAACAAGGAGGTAGATCACCTGTTTAGGGGGCAATCCATCACATCTGATGCGTTGGATATCTACTACATCGGGGACAGCAAGTATTACATTTCCGGTCATCGCCCCCAGTACACTTCACTCTTCAAGCAATATACCTACGCAAAGAATATCATCCAAACTGAGATCGACTGGTTCTATTCTGGTAGCCACGAGCATCTTAAATATCGCGACCCTCTCTCTGAAGGGTATAATCTTACGCCCAATTTCTTTATCAGTGGCAAGGTTGAGGCGGGTTTTGGTTTTGAAGACGATCGACTTGACATGCCGCGTGACTTTAAAGGGAAACCGTTACCTGAGGCCTTTCAGAAGAGTATCCAGTTTCCTAACCGCATCTTTGATCGCGATACTCTATTTCTAATGCAATTTGATGTCAATGTCCTTTTTGTCATCAGTGCATACATATCACGTTCTCAGCGTGTCAGAACCGAATTCAAGAAAAAGGCAAAAGCCGCATTTAAGCGCGAGTTCATCCGCTCCATAGAGGACAACTACGATTTTTATCTGCTTAAGGTAAAGGATGGCAACTCTTTGGATAGGGCGCTGAATAAGCATTTCCGTAGCCTCAACGGTCGCATTTTCTGTCCGTATTCTCCAAAGCACAAGCATTACGGACTACTAATGATGGGTCTGGAAAAGACAGACTTCAACGGGAACATGGATTTGATTCTTTCCGTGCAGCAGGATTTCATCGTCAAAGAGTATCATTTGGGAACAGAGCCATATCTTTACTTTTCGCGACTACTAGATGGAATAGAAACACCGCGTACTCTTGTCTATAAGAAGGGATTGGAAAAAACGCTTAAAAGCTATAAGCAAGAATCCGTAATTGTTACAAGCCTCCCTTCCGAGGAAGATGTATATATGGCCATCGATAAAAAATCTATTCCGATTCCCTTGGCGGACTTAGTGAGCCGTTGCCCTGATGGTAAGTATCAACCTATTTTCACTTCCGCATATGTTTTTGTGTACTGCGCTGACAAGGCAAACAGGAATGTAGTAGGGTATGTCCTTACGGGCAATAATACTTATGATAAAGAATCGGGCGTGCTATATTACGAAATCGACCCAATGGGGATCGGCTCTTTTGAATTATCACAAATCATCTCCGAGCAGACAAAAAACACGAACGTAGGACCATTCTTCTTAACCTTTGAAGAGGCGGCTGATAGCTTCTGTGCAACAGAATAGATTTTAGATGGTTTTTTTGTGTTTTAGCATTTTCTAATCCATCTCGGGCAAGCAACGCGCCATGGACGATCGTCCATTTTTCTTACAAATCAATACTCGTATTTTTATCGGAAACAATCCGGGTATGAACACGTATGAAAAAATAGGACAACTGATTAAATTGCTCAGAGCGGAGCACCATCTATCTCAAGAACAACTCAGTGATCAGTGTAACATTGATCAGCATTACATCAGCAACATTGAACATGGACTAAGAATTGCGAGCGTAGATATAATTGAACGACTTGCCTCGTTTTTCGGATTGTCTTTAAGTCAGTTTTTCGCCTGTGTAGAGAGTATGAGTGGTACTACGCTGGATGCGTTCTGTATTTCAAAAGAAACCCAAGAACAAGCATTTGTTCGGTTTATGCAGAGACAGAACCTCTCGGCTAAAACGATCAAAAAGTATAGTTACGATACGCCTAACTGCCCGTCTGTTCAAAGAATCATCAAGTCTTTTACGGGAACGACATCAAATATGTATCACATCTGTAATTTAGATTTGCTGGAGAAAATCATTGATAAAGTATCTGATAGTGACTTTGATAGAATCGGGCATTCAATGTATTCCGCGGGATTAAAAAAATACAAGCTATTTCTTGAATCCATAACAAAATCGGGCGTATAGACTTGATTCAGACCGATTTGTGGCTAAGTCCTAACTTTTTCAGTTTAAGAAATATTGAACTCTCAATTCTAGATTACAGCTATCTCCGTCATGACAAACTGAACCTCACCATATCATATGTGGTGGGGTTCTATCACATATTGGATATATAGATTCAAAATCCACTATATTTGCAGAATATAGTATAAATATCCACATAAATTTCTCAGATATTTGTATTATTAAAAAGTACTTCATACATTTGTCGCGAACATCAGACAAATATATCATGGCCGAATCACCCAAAAGAGCTAGATTTACAAAAGTGGCATCGTCTCGTGTCACTAAAATCATTAATTATCTGGGACTTCTCCAGAATTGTTCGAATCGTAATAACTACGAATATGATTCCGATGATGTTGAGTTAATGTTCTCGGAAATAGGCAAGGCCCTGCGTGAGGCGAAAGCGGCTTATTCAAACGAGCTCAATAAGCAATCGGGCAAGGGTGGTTTCTCTTTCAAGAAGTAACTAACAATGTCAACGTCAGAACTTGAATGCCGCTGGCATTTCGCCCCTACGACCGGAGGTCAAGACCAAGGGCCTAACGAGGCGATGAGCGAGCTTTTCAAGAAGGATCCTTTCGAGTCGCTGGTCAGGGAGTCCATTCAGAACTCCCTTGATGCCATTGCGGACAAAGATCAACCTGTTCATGTCGTATTCCGTTGGAAAAGGCTTATCGGGAGTAATCATCCAGGTCTCTTTGCATTACAGGATCATTTTAAGGCCTGCGTCAGTTTTTGGAATAGCCCTTCTGCTCAAGAGAAATTCGCCCCAATGATTCAATACATTAAGGAGAATTCCATTGGTGGCGTGTATTACCTGGAAGTGAGCGACAGCAACACTTCCGGAATGGATTATAGGCCCAATGACCGCCAGTGCCCATTTTACTCCTTTGTGAGAAGTGCTGGGAATTCCAGCAAAGCCATGAACAGCGCTGGCGGCTCTTATGGATTTGGAAAGGCGGCGTATTTTAATGTGTCCAAGATCCGGACGGTCCTGGTGTCAACCCAGACACCTCAGGGAAAGAATTTTTTTGAGGGCGTTTCATCTATCTGCACGCATGAGTTGGATGGTGAAAAGCGTAGTCATGTTGGATATTATGACAATAACAACGGAGAACCAATTTCGGATATTGAGCGTATACCCAAACGGTTCCGTCGAGAAGAACCGGGAACAAGTGTCTGCATCGTTGGTGTTGACCAGAATGAGGGTTACGACGATATTGTACGCGCAGTCTTGTTACATTTCTGGTTATCGATTCTGGAAGGGAAGTTGACCGTCTCCGTCAAATGTAGCAGTGACAATCAGCTGTTCAAGGAGAACGACACTCTGGACATCAACCAAAAAACACTGGAGGGGCTCATTGAAACGATTTACCCGGAGTCCCTGGACAAGAAACGAGGCCACTCGAATCCACGTCCTTACTATGAGGCTGTCAAGAATGCCGGTAAAGATAAATCTCATATCTTCATTCAGCAATATCTGGGGCATCTTGGAAAAGTCCGTTTCTATGTCAAGAGAGACAAGCAGGCATCAGACCACATTTCATACATGCGTTCTCCGAGGATGCTGGTCTGCAACAAATCCAATTCCACCGGTTATGGTTTTTATGGTGTCTTCATTTGCGATGACGAAAGGGGTAATGAAATCCTTCGCCACACCGAAAATCCATCTCATTCAGAATGGGACTGGAAAAACTGCCAGAAGAGTAATCAGTTTGAGGGGAAAGATGCGTTGGGAGAGATGCGGGAATTCATAGATCAATCTTTGTTTAATATCTTTTCTTCAAACGGTGCTACCTTCCTCAACATCGCAGGATTGGATGAATTCTTGTTCATTCCCACGTCTTTCGAGGAGAGCGAAGATTATGATACAGAATCCTTAACAGGAACGCCTACAGGTCAGATTCAAGAAGAGGGGACATCTATCACGACCGAAGTGACTGACCCGAAACCGTTTTCGGCTCCGGCCCCTGAAGAGAGAATTTCAACAGGTCATGTATTGGTTAACTACCGTTCAACGGCAGAAAATGCAGAATTAGGCGAACTATACAGTGGCCATACGACCAAACCAGTGAAACAGTCTGGAAACGGGCAACCCACTTCAAAACTACCCAGTCAGCCACATCAAGAAAGTGAAGAAAGGGGCAAGATTGGTAATTACGCTTATCCAATACAGGTAAACTACCGTTCATTCGCTCAGAGGGAGAATGGCATTGTCTATCACATTATCATCATTCACTCCGAGATTGAGGTTGAGGATGGCCAGGTGGTCATCTTCACTGGCGGGGAGCAAGATGATGAGCGCATCAGCGTCATAGAATCAAGTATTGGGTCAGTCATTGATAATACCGTCTTTGGACTGAAACTTCATCCTGGGAAAAACACGTTAAGGATTCGCCTTGCCGATGATATGAAACACGCAATTAAACTGGAAGCCTATGAAAATAAATGACATATCACTTCCATATCCGGTTTTGGGCATAAGTGACGACGTGTATCCGCTTCTGAAAAATGATTGCGTCTCTATTGAGGAGCCAAAGAGCACTCCGGCTGCGATTCAGTTCAGAATTCATCTTAAACAAAAGAATAAGGAGATTTCCCAGTTCATCAAGAAAGGGAAAGCCGATTATGTGTGCGAAGTCAATTGTGCGCGGACTTTCTACCGAACCTGCATTAGACAGTCGTCTCCTGATTTCACCGTAGAGTTACCCAGAAAGAGTGTCAGTGGCAGAGTTGAATTCGATTTGTTCGTGACAGTAAAGACTCCTATCGAGCATTACCACAATTCCCAGTTCAATGCAGACTATGACGGGGTATATTTTGACATGGAACCGGGTGATGTCCTTGTGGCTTTTCCATCAGCATATTACAACCTCGATGTCAAGTACGACAAACTCTATGCAGCGGGTTCTTTCATGCAGATAGCAAATGGAGGTGATGATAGCAAGCCAACTTGGTATAACATCAGTGGTGAAAAAATCCTGATTATGTTGCCGCCAAAAATGTTCAAAGTGTATGATGAGCGCATTTCTATGGATCGGGATTTCATTGAAATCATTCATTCATCCATCGTATTCAATGCCCTGGTCTTTGCCTTGTATCACATCGATGAACAGGCCTATGAAGGGAAACAATGGTCAGATGCTATCAAGTACCGTCTTGCAACAGAGCCAGAACTGAAGGGTTTTGACATTTCTGATAAAACTCGAGTATTTGAACTCGCCCAAACACTACTTGCTGACCCATATCAGCGAATGTTCAACCATCTTGCCGAGATGAAAACACATGGAGAGGAATAGATATGGCGCTACAAAGAGTTTTCAAAGAAGCCTATGTTGAAACGCTTCGTTGCAGTATTGATCCTGGAAAATACGCTGGTGATTCGTTTGAGTATGATGTCGCCCAAGTAAAGTATTTGGCAAATGTCCACCACCCTGAGGGGCTGCAGGAAAAACTTAACCCAGAGAATCTCTTGGAATCCGCAATCACTCTCTATGAGGCCTACAAGGATTTGACACCTCTTGCCGCATCGAAGATTGAACTCTGGACATATTTGACTCATGTAGATCTGTTCGGCTTTATGCAAAAGTTGTATCCCGCCGTAATGGATGGATCTGCGGATGCAAAATACATTCAAGATCGTTGGTTCCGCAGTCCCAAAGGAACTATCCGCTCGTCGTTGGCTGGTCTCTGGTGGTCGGTTCATTGTTCTGTGGACGATACACGGGAAGACAAATATGAGTTGACTCGGATGCTCTTTCAGAACGATAATATCCGTACACACTATTTCGGTCCATCCACTATCTTCCGTCACCGGGAAGCAGTTATTGGCATACTGGAATTTCTTGTGGAAAATCCTGATATATCGGGAGTTCATTTTAATAGCCGCTGTATTTATATCGCTCAGTATTTCAACCGTTTGGGAGCAGTAAAGCAGTTGGCATATATGGATCGGAACTTTTTCAAAGATGAATTGATGAATAAAAAGCCGATACTCCAAACCGTCACCAGCAAGGCTCAGGTACTTGGTAAATAAAAAACAATCGGTGTTTTCAAACACCCCTTACGGACTCGAAATACATATTTAATTGATCTTTCCCCGGCTCTTGCCGTCCGGCGGAATTAAGCTTTCAGCGACAGCGAAGCAGGCGGGAAGGGGTGGTCCCGCAGGGATGACGGAGTCTGTTTGACGACGTTGGGCCCGCTTGCGGGACCAAAAGGAGGAGTTCTCCGTCAAGCCCCTTCCCGCCTGCACGGAGCGGCTGAAAGCG
>JAEEGL015683838.1_pt1 | contig 11226 bp, 3 predicted proteins | sample 9134231 | NCBI WGS metagenome assembly JAEEGL01 (sample SAMN16246548, study PRJNA631951) | gut metagenome | biome: gut microbiome; feature: rumen; material: fiber-attached | host: Bos | place: Iran: Karaj | collected 2018-10
CGGCCCCAGCTTCGGGGTCATCCTGTCGATCACGGCCATGACCTGCGGGTTGGCGGCCAGGTCCTCCATTTTGTTCCGCAGGGAATAAGCGTCTTCCGGGAACATCCGGGCTTCCTCCTGTTCATCCACAAACCAGTTCCGGACGTTCAGCCCCGCGTTCGTATCCACAAAGATATACCGGGAATCAGCTTCCTCAACCCGGGTAAAAACAGCCCGGTCTTCCCGGTTTCCACCGCTCACGGTGACCCGGGACCCCTCCGGGCGGATTGGAACGTTTTCAAACCGGAATACACCGGTGTCGGAGCGCCTGGTTTCGGTAAGCTCTCCGCTGCGAAGCGTCAGCTCCTTCAGGTTGGAATAAGCCTTCACCGTCATGGTTTCGCCCGTCCGGTTCGCGAAGCGTTTCTCGGCGATATGGACAAAGGGCTCCGTGCTCCACTGGGCTTTGTAGTAGTAGAAAGCGTCCTTCCGCGTCTGCCTGTCATGGGTGACCAGCCCCTTGATGTTCCGGGCCTTCACGCCGCCGGCGTTGCGGATGGCGCTCACAAAGTCAAACATGTTCCAGATATAGCTGCCCCAGACGAAATCCCGCTCTGCCATATAGGGGTATACGGTCTCATGGTACAGCGCCTGGTACTCCTCCGTATAGTCGTTCACCTTCGGGGTTTCGCTGTGGAAAACAGGGTTGCAGTCCACCCCGTATTCGGAAATGCCCAGCGGTACCTCGGGATTGATCCGGTGGAATTCATCCAGGAAGTCGGCGTGGTCCTGCATTTTTCCGTAGTACCAGCCATAGTAGACGTTATGCGTCTGGGCGTCCGTGATCCCCTCCAGTTCGCTGTCCGGCAAGGTGGAGTTCTCATTGGCGCTGGCGGTAAAGCGGTCGGGATCGAGTTCATGGGCCAGATCATTCAGCGCCCGCACGCCATCCGGCATCCAGGGCTTCTGGCCGAAAATGCCGATCTCGTTCTGCACCCCCCAGAAGCAGATTCCCGGGTGATGCATGTTCTGCAGGATCATTTCCTGAAGCTGTTCCTTCGCGTTTTCCAGCAGGGCCGGATTGGATGTCATCTTGAGCATCGGAATTTCCGCCCAGACCACGAGTCCCATTTCGTCACACAGATCATACACGCCCTGCGCATGAGGATAGTGGCTCAGCCGGATCGTATTGGCCCCGATTTCCCGGACAATGGCCATATCCTGCTTCCAGTGCTCCGCCGTCGTTGCGGAAAAAACGCCGGCGGTATCCTGATGCTTGGCAACCCCGTGCAGCTTCAAGTGTGCGCCGTTCAGGAAAAATCCCTTCTCCGGATCCAGTCCGATCGATCGGAAGCCGACCCGCAGGCATACTTCGTCCAGCAGCTTCCCGTCCCGGTACAGCGCTGCCCCGGCTGTGTAAAGGGCCGGATCCTGCAGACCGTTCCAGCGCCGGGGCGCGGTAATCTCCATGCGAAGAATCTCCCCCGCCGGGCCTTCCGTCTGCGCTGCTGTCTTTCCGTCCGGATCGGTCAGGGTGCAGCGGATCCTCAGCCCCTCCGCCTTGCCTCCGATATGGGGCTCCGCGGTGATCGCACCTGTTCCGTCTTCCCGGATCGCGGTACGGAAAATCATCCCCTCCGTACCATAATAGGTCGGGTCAAACCAGGCGTCCTCCGTCACCCACATTTCCGCCTTCCGGTAGATCCCGCCGAACAGGGTGAAATCCCCGCTCAGCGGGGATACAGTCTCCCCTTTTTCGTTGTTCACCCGAACGTTCAGCCGGTTTTCTCCTTCGGTAAGGGCTTCCGTCAGCTCGACGGCGAAGCGGGTATATCCGCCCTGATGCCCGCCGATGCTTTTCCCGTTCAGATAGATTTCGCATTCCTTGTCCACCCCGTCAAAGCGGAGGAATACATGCTGATCCGCTGCCGTCCGGAGGGAAAAGATTTTCTCATAAACCGCGTCCCCCTGGTAAGGGTCTTCATCGGTATACCAGGTATGGGGCAGCGTCACCGGCGCTCCGCCGAACGGCACCGCCGGATCAAACCGTTTCTCCGGATCCTTCGCAAATGTCCATCCCCCGTTCCAGTTCAGAATCTGTTTCATCCCCGCTGGTCTCCTCCCGTTTTTTTGCCTGTGCTTTTTTAGGGTTGATCCTCTCCTGTTTTCTGAAAGTATTCGCCCTGTCCTTCCCGGTTTCCTGCCTGTTCGCCCCTTCCCTCTTCGTGCCGGAATATGGTATACTGCGCCTGTTGAACCTGTAAGGGGGAGGAGGCGCCCGGTTTCATGGCGGAAAAGCATCTGGTTCTGGGGCTCGTGGCCCATGTGGACGCAGGGAAAACGACGCTCAGCGAAGCCCTGCTGTATGCCGGCGGCCAGCTGCGGAAACTGGGCCGTGTGGATCACGGGGATGCCTTTCTGGATACCGATCCCCAGGAGCGGGAACGGGGGATCACGATTTTTTCAAAGCAGGCGGAAGTAACCTGGCCCGGCCTGCGCCTGACGCTCCTGGATACCCCGGGGCATGTGGATTTTTCCGCTGAAACGGAGCGCACCCTTTCCGTCCTGGACGCGGCCGTCCTCGTCATCAGCGGCGCCGACGGCGTTCAGGGGCACACGGAAACGCTCTGGCGTCTTCTCCGGGCGTATCAGGTACCCGTCTTTCTTTTTGTCAATAAGATGGATCAGCCGGGAATCGACCGCGCCGCTCTGCTGGAAAGCCTGAAAAAGCGTCTGGGCGATGCCGTCGTGGATCTGTCCCGTCCGGAAGCCATGGAGGAGGCGGCGCTCTGTGACGAGGATGCCATGGAGCATTTTCTGGCGGAGGGCAGGATTCCGCCGGACCTGCTCGTCCGGCTGGTCCGGTCCCGGAAACTCTTCCCCTGTTTTTTCGGCAGCGCGCTGAAAATGAAGGGAATTGGGGAGCTCCTGGACGGAATCCGGGATCTGCTGCCGGAAAACGCCTTCCCGGAAGCCTTTGGCGCCCGGATTTATAAAATCAGTCACGATCCGCAGGGAGCCCGGCTCACCTGGATGAAAATCACCGGCGGCTCCCTGAAGGTGAAAGCCCTGCTGCAAACCGGAGCGGAAGCGGAAAAGGTAAACCAGATCCGCCTTTACTCCGGTGCGAAATTCCGTCTCGCGGAGGAAGCTGCCGCCGGCGAAGTCTGTGCGGTGACGGGTCTCAGCGGGACCCGGGCGGGGGAAGGTCTCGGCATGGAGAAAACGGCGGTGTCTCCCCTGCTCACGCCGGTCTTTACCTATCAGGTGCTCCTGCCTTCCGGTCAGGATCCGGTCCGGGTCTTATCCGAATTCCGCGTCCTGGAGGAGGAAGATCCCCAGCTTCATGTGGTCTGGAAGAGCGAGAAGCGGGAAATCCATGTCCAGCTCATGGGCGAAGTGCAGCTGGAAATCCTTCGCCGTCTGATGCGGGACCGTTTCGGTGTGGAGGTATCCTTCAGTCCCGGCAGCATCCTGTATCGGGAAACCATCGCCGCCCCCGTCTCCGGTGTCGGGCATTATGAGCCTCTCCGGCATTACGCGGAGGTGCATCTGCTTCTGGAGCCCGGCGAACGCGGCTCCGGCCTGCGCTTTGATACCGCCTGCTCTACGGATGTGCTGGACCGGAACTGGCAGCGCCTGATCCTGACCCATCTGATGGAAAAAGTCCATCGCGGTGTTCTGACCGGCTCCCCGGTCACCGATCTGAAAATCACCCTGATTGCCGGCCGGGCCCATCTGAAGCATACCGAAGGCGGCGATTTCCGCCAGGCAACCTACCGTGCCGTGCGCCAGGGACTGATGCAGGCTGAAAGCATCCTGCTGGAACCATGGTATGATCTGCGGCTGGAGCTGCCCGGGGATTGTGTGGGCCGCGCCATGAGCGATCTGACGCAGATGGGCGGCCGGTTTGATCCCCCGGTCACCGACGGGGACCGGACAGTCCTCTCCGGCAGTGCGCCGGTGGCTGCGATGCGTTCGTATGCCCGGGAGGTCGTTTCCTATTCCAGAGGACAGGGCCGCCTCCTTTGCAGCCTCCGGGGGTACGAACCATGCCGGAATCCGGAGGAAGTCATCGCGGCTGCAGGCTATGACCCCCTCCGGGATGTGGAAAACTCCCCGGATTCGGTTTTCTGTGCCCACGGTGCGGGCTTTATCGTCCCCTGGGACCAGGTGGAGCGTTTCATGCATCTCCATCCGGAGTCCGGCCATGCCTTTGCCCGTCCCGATCCTGCCACGCCTGTCCGTGCGGCATACCGCGGCACCGCCGCGGAGGAAGACGAGCTGCAGGCCATTTTTGAGCGGACCTACGGAAAGCCGAAATCCAGGCTGTCCGAACATGCCCCGAAGCGGAACGAAACCACCGTCAACGGGCAGACGCTGGAAAAGGAAAAAGTCGTGATCCTGGAGCCGCCGAAAACGGAGTACCTCCTGGTGGACGGATATAATATCATTTTCGCCTGGCCGGATTTGCAGGCCCTCGCCCGCTCCAGCCTGGAGGATGCCCGGAAAGCGCTTGTGGAGCTGCTTGCCAATTTCCACGGTTTCCATCCCTGTGAGCTGATCCTCGTCTTCGATGCCTATAAGGTGCACGGCGGCATCGGCCATCAGGAGGAAATTCAGGGCATTCATCTGGTCTATACGAAGGAAGCTGAAACCGCGGATAATTATATTGAGAAAACCATCCGCCGGATCGCCCGGCGCAGGGACAGCCGTGTCCGGGTGGCCACCTCCGACGCGCTGGAGCAGGTCATTATTCTGGGCGGCGGTGCGACGAGGGTTTCCGCCCGGGAGTTTCGCGCCGAAGTGGAGCAGGCAAAGGTGGAGATTGCGGAAATTCTGGCGCGGAACAATCTCCGCGCGAAGAACGCCTCCCCGGTGGCCCTCGCGCTTCAAAAAGCGCTGGAAAAGCAATAGGGTTATTTCTTTTCCTTTGGGTTTGTGGTATGATAGCGTGTCTTTGGCTGAACCCGGCGCCAGGATATTTTGAACAAGCACAGGATCAGGAGAACCCATGCGACTGAAAAAACTCGAGCTCTACGGATTCAAATCTTTTGCCCAGCGGACGGAAATCGTCCTCAATGAGGGCATCACGGCCATCGTTGGCCCCAACGGGTCCGGCAAGAGCAATATCGGTGACGCGGTGCGCTGGGTGCTGGGGGAACAGAGCGCGAAGCTTCTCCGCGGCGCCAGTATGCAGGATGTCATTTTCAACGGCACCCAGAAGCGGAAGCCCCTTTCCTATTGCGAAGTCTCTCTGGTTTTTGACAATGAGGATCGGGCGCTTCCCATGGATTATGCCGAGATCATGGTAACCCGCCGTGTTTACCGCTCCGGGGAAAGCGAATATTTTCTGAACCGTTCCACCTGCCGTCTGAAGGATGTTGTGGACCTTTTCCGGGATACAGGGATCGGGAAGGAAGGCTATTCCATCATCGGCCAGGGCCGGATCGACGAGATTCTCTCCCGGAAAGGGGAGGACCGCCGCCTGGTGTTTGAGGAAGCCGCCGGGATCGTGAAATTCCGCGCCCGGAAGGAAGAGGCGGATAAAAAGCTGTCCCGGACCCTGGATAACCTTTCCCGCGTGGATGATATCCTGGATGAGCTGAATCATCGTCTGGCGCCCCTGGAGGAGCAGGCCAGGAACGCCCGGGTTTATCTGGATCTCAGCGCCGAGCTGAAAGTCCTGGATCTGAATCTTTTCCTGATCCGCTCCGGAAAGATGGAGGCCAGGCTCCGGGGCCTCGATGCGGATCTGCAGGCCATGGCCGCCGTTCTGGATCAGGCGGAAGCGGCCCTGGGGCAGAAGGCGGAGCGCCGGGACGCGCTGCAGGGGGATATTGCCGACCTGGAGGCCAAAATTTCCGATGCCCACGCTGCGGTGATGGCGGGCCTGGAAGCGCTGCACCAGGCGCAGGATGCGGTGCGTCGCGTCGAGGATCGCCGGGGCCGCCGGCAGGAAGACCGGGAACGCACTGAAAGGGAAATGGCGGAAGCAGCGGCCCGCATGGAGGAGCTGGCGGCCCTTTTCTCGGAGAACGAAAGCGGCCGGGAAGCCCGGGAGCAGCTGCTCGCCGATCAGGAGGCCACCCTGGCGCAGGCCCGGAAAAAAGAAGAAGCTGCCCACCGGGAAGAGGAAAACCGGGAGGAAGCCCTGGAAACACAGAAGGCTGCGGTCATGGAGGCCATGAATCTGCATGCCGCCGCCATGAATAATCAGACCCGGCTGAAGACCATGCTTTCGACCATGGAATCCCGTCTGGGCGAAATTACCGTCTCCTGTGAGCAGATGCGGCAGGAAGCCGTGGAAAAAGAGGATGCCGTCGCCGAAGCCCGGGAGCTGCTGTCAAAGGAAGAGTCGCTGCAGCGGGAGAAGGCGGCCGAATGGCAGGCTTCCGTGGATCGGCTCAGCCGCAGCGACGCCGCCGTCATTGAAGCCCGCCAGAGTTATGACAGGAAGCTGGCGGAGATGCGGGATATGGAGTCTCGCCAGAAGCTGCTCTCCGAAATGTCCCGCGAAATGGAGGGGTACGCCCATTCCGTCCGTTCCGCCATGAAATATGCCCGGGATCGGGCGCTTCCCGGCGTTCACGGGGTGCTGGGGCAGCTGATTCAGGTTCCCCGGGAAATTGAAACCGCTCTCGATATGGTACTCGGCGCCCAGCAGCAGAATATCGTGACCGAGGATGAGGAAACGGCCAAGCGGCTGATTGAATATCTCCGCCAGAATCACCTGGGCCGGGCGACCTTTCTGCCCGTCTCCGCCGTGAAATCCCGGCTTCTTACGCCGCAGGAGCGGGAGGTGCTGCACATGCCCGGCTGCCTGGGCGTAGCGTCGGAGCTGGTCTCCTGCGACCCGCGTTTCCGCGGCGTGGTGGAGAACCTGCTGGGGCGGACCCTGGTTGCGGAGAATCTCGATGCCGGCATCGCCATTATGCGGCGCGGCCGCCAGGCTTTCCGCCTGGTCACCCTGCAGGGGGATGTCATGCATTCCGGCGGGTCCATGACCGGTGGTTCGGTTTCTTCCCGCAGTGTCAACTTCTTCTCCCGGGAAAGGGAGCTGAAGGAGCTGACCGGAAAGCTTTCCTCCGGCCAGCAGGAGCTGGAGAATCTTCTCCGCGCCATGCAGGAAGGGCAGCGGGAAAAGGATGCCCTCAAGCGGGAAAGCGGCGAACTGCTGGAAGCCCTGCATCAGCAGGAGATCGCGGTTGCCCGGGAAACGGAGCATGTTCAGAACGCGGAAGCCGACCGGGACGGGCACGCTCTTCGCCTTTCGGAATCCGAAGCAGCCCGGGAACAGCTCATGGAGTCCGTCATGCAGATTGAGGAGCAGCTCTCCATGGTCTCCGGTGATACGGAGAAAACCCAGCTCTCCCGGGAGGAGATGGAGCAGGAAACCGCCCGTCTCCAGTCCCTTCTGCAGGAAGCCCGGAAGGAGGCGGAAGCGGCGGAAGCGGAAACTCTGCGCCTGACCCTGGAGGTCAGCGACCTCCGGCATGAGGCGGAAACCTTCCTTCGGGACCGGGATCGCTTCCGTGAGGAGCAGGAGCGGCTCAAACGGGAACAGGACCGCCGCCGCGAAGAGCTGGAGCTCATGGAGGAGCAGGATATTCAGGACGGAGCGGACCTGGCGAAGCTGAAAGGAGCGGCGGAAGCAGCCGAACTGGATCAGTCCCGCCGGGAGCAGATTACCCGTTCCCTGGAGGAAACCCGCTCCGCCCGTCAGGCGGATCTGAAGGAAGTCCTCGCCGATATGGAAGGCCTGCATGAGTCCCGTTCCCGGGATATGGACAAAACCCATCGCCTGGAGCTTGCCCGCTCCCGGACGGAAGGGGATCTGAAGGCGCTTCGCGATCGGATCTGGAATACCTATGAAGTCACCGAAACCGGCGCGGAGGAATTCCGTCAGGCCGAGGGCTTTAACGTGCAGGAGGCCGACCGCCGGGCCGCCCAGATTTCAGCGGAAATCCGGGCCATGGGCGTTGTCAATGTGAAAGCGGTCGAGGAATATGCGGAGACGAAGGCCCGGGCCGATGAGCTTTCCTCCCAGCGGCAGGATCTGGAGAAAGCGGAAAAGGATCTGCGCGATCTGATTGCCCGCCTCCTGGACCAGATGCAGACCACTTTTGTGGAGAACTTCACCCTCCTGCAGGGCTATTTTTCAGAAACCTTCAGGCGCCTGTTCGGCGGCGGCCACGCGGAGCTGATCCTGATGGATCCGTCCGATCCGCTGAACTGCGGCATTGAAATCAATGCCCAGCCTCCGGGCAAAAAGCTGCAGCTCCTGACGCTGCTCTCCGGCGGTGAACGGACCCTCACGGCCATCGCGATTCTGTTTGCCACCCTGAAGCTGAAGCCCACGCCCTTCTGTATTCTGGATGAAATCGAGGCGGCGCTTGATGACGCGAACATTGGTTATTTCGCGGATTATCTCGTCGAATATTCAAAGGAAACCCAGTTTGTTGTCGTCACCCACCGCAAGGGCACCATGGAGCGTGCCAATGCGCTTTATGGGGTGGCCATGGAGGAGCAGGGCGTCAGTAAAATGGTCTCCGTCTCCCTGCAGGATTATCACGAATAATCGCAAAGCACTTCTTTCCCCTGCGGCATGCGCCGGCCGGCGCGTGCGGTTTCCCGTTTTCCCGGCTCCGCCCCGGGCGGAGCCTCTCCAGACAGGAGGGATGTCAAATGCCGAATAATTCGCTTTCCGACCGCGTTTTTGAGCAGGCTGCCGCCCGTTTTCCCACGCCCTTCCATCTCTATGATGAGCAGGGGATCCGGGACAGGGCGCGCCGCCTGAAAGCTGCTTTCTCCTGGTGCCCGGATTTCAGGGAGTATTTCGCCGTCAAGGCGCTGCCGAATCCGGCCGTCCTTCGCATTCTCGGGGAGGAGGGCTGCGGCCTGGACTGCTCCTCCGCCACGGAGCTGATGCTGGCGGAACGCTGCGGTTTCCGGGGGGACGCAATCATGTTTTCTGCCAACACCATGCCCCCGGAAGAGTTCGATCAGGCCCGGGCGCTGGACGCATATATCAATCTGGATGATCTCAGTGATATTGACCTTCTTCTGGCCCATGGCGGCATCCCGGAGACAGTTTGCCTGCGGTTTAATCCCGGCGGTGATTTCGCGATCGGGAACACCATTATGGGCAATCCCGGCGAGGCGAAATATGGCATGCCCGCCGATCAGCTGGAGACGGGGCTGTTCCGCCTGAAGGCGCTGGGAGCAAAGGCCTTCGGGCTCCATGCCTTCCTCTCCTCGAACACCATGGCCCCCTCGTATTATCCGGAGCTCGCCGGTATTCTTCTGCGCCTCGGGAAGTCGCTCTCGGAGAAAACAGCCCTCCGCTTCGCCTTCATCAATCTTTCCGGCGGGATCGGCATTCCCTATCGGCCGGATCAGTCCGAGGTGGATGTCCGGGCCGTCGGGGATGCGATCCGTCAGGTTTATGAGGCAGAGTGCCCGGCCGGCGGTGTCGCAGTCAAGTCCGAGCTCGGCCGGTGGATGACCGGGCCCTGCGGCTGGCTGGTCACCCGCGCCGTCCATGAAAAGAAAATCCATCGGGATTATATCGGGGTGGATGCCTGCGCGGTCGATCTCATGCGCCCCGCCATGTACGGCGCCTATCATCATATCACGGTATGCGGGAAAGGAGAGCAGCCCCTGGATCACGTGTACGATGTGACCGGCTGTCTCTGCGAAAACAATGACAAGTTCGCGGTTCAGCGTCCCCTGCCGGAGATTCATCCCGGCGATCTCCTGGTCATCCATGATACCGGCGCCCACGGTTATTCCATGGGGTATAACTATAATGGCCGTCTCCGCAGCGCTGAAGTGCTTCGGACCCGGGACGGTGATTTCCGCCTCATCCGGCGTGCGGAGACTCCGGCTGACTATTTCGCCACCCTGGATTTCTGATGGTTCCGGCCCTTTCTCCGGCGGGACGGTTCCGCATCTCCCGGTATGCATCAAAAAAGCAGCCGCTCAGGCTGCTGTGAATAGCTTTCAAAAGCATCAGCCCGGCATTGCCGGGCTGAATTCTTTTCTGCTGCAATCAGGCTGCTTTTTTCCGTTTCACGAAAAGCCGCAGCCTTTTCATTTCGGTGTCTCCCTCCGTCCCGGGCATCAGCCGTCCCCGCAGGTTCCGCATCACCCGGAAGTAGCACGGGAACAGGAAAAGATCCGCCATCACCCAGGCTGCCGGGCTGGCAAAGCACGCGCCGGTGAAGCCCGCTGCGGGCACGACGAAAAGCGCGACAGCCGTTCTGGCGATCATCTCAAACAGCCCTGCGAACATCGCCACCCGCGTGAAGCCCATCCCCTGGATGCACAGCCGCACGATGTTGACGAACAGCAGCGGAATGTAGAAGCTGGCGTTGATCATCAGGAAACGGATGCCCATTTCCGTCACGGCCGCTTCCGTGTTCCCGTCGATAAACAGGCTCAGCATCGATCCTCCGAACAGGAAGATAATCCCAAATGCGGCGATGCAGTAAACAATGCCCAGGACAGCCGCAGCCCTCAGGCCCTGGCTGACCCGTTCCAGCTTCCGTGCGCCGACGTTCTGTCCGGCATAGGTAGCCATGGTGGAGGAAAGGGCATCAAACACGCAGCAGAAAAAGGCGCTGATCTTCGTGGCCGCGCTGACGGCAGCGACCGCTTCAACCCCCAGCCCGTTCACGGACCACTGCACCACCACCGATCCGATGGCTGTAATGGAGAACTGCAGTCCCATGGGCAAGCCGACGCCCAGCATCCGTCCGCCCGTTTTCCAGGAAAACCGCCGGTCTTCCCGCGTCAGATGCAGAATCGGGAACCGCCGGATCATCACAATCACGCATCCGATACCGGCGCAAAGCTGGCTGATCGCCGTCGCCAGCGCGGCGCCGGCCACGTCCATTCTGCACACCAGGATCAGGAAAATGTCCAGCGCAATATTGATCGTGGACGCCATGACCAGGAAAAGAACCGGCGTCCGGCTGTCCCCCAGGGAGCGGAGAATGCCGCTGGCCATGTTGTACAGGATGCAGCACGGAATCGCCATAAAGATGATCCGGATATAGCTGGCCGAAGCGTCCAGAATCATTTCCGGCGTGTTCATCAGGCGGAGCAGCGGTTTGCACAGCGCCGTTGCGGCCGCTGCAAAGATCATGCTCATCGCGGCGCTCAGTACGATCGCGTGCCATACGTTTTTCCGCAGTTCCTTTTCATCCTTCGCGCCGAAGGCCTGGGCAATCGGAATGGCAA
>JAEEGL016860377.1_pt1 | contig 11226 bp, 11 predicted proteins | sample 9134231 | NCBI WGS metagenome assembly JAEEGL01 (sample SAMN16246548, study PRJNA631951) | gut metagenome | biome: gut microbiome; feature: rumen; material: fiber-attached | host: Bos | place: Iran: Karaj | collected 2018-10
AGCGCTGATTTATAACCGCTTATTATATTTGACCGATCTATTTTCCGACCAGTCAATTTCTCTATCTTAATAACTTGTAGTTAGTTGCGAAAAACAGCGTGGCTATTTCCTATCAAAGGAGAACTTCTCCGAACGGGCGATGCAAGAACCTGGCTATCTGGAGATCGGAGGCTGTGGTATTTTGACGCAGATAATGCCCCATCCTGTCCAGCCGCTGGGCAGGAAGACGCCACAAAGGCATCCCGGCACGAAGCAATCCCAGTCGTTCAGCGATCGAACACATTTCTTTATAGGCTATATCAGAATAAGATTCGAAAACTTCTCCGACATCGAATTCCTTGCCGGTTGTCAGTTCCGTTGCCTGCCGCATTCTGGACAGACTCCCGAACAAGGACTCGCACTTACGGCAATCGAAAAAGAAATAACGCTGAATAATAAAGTCTGTCAACTGTTCGCGTTCCATCTCATTCAGCGGAGCGAACAAGCGATTCAGCAAGGGATACTTCAGATATCGACCGGCCTTGAATTCGTGTTCAACCAGGTGGAAGGCATCTACCAGACATTTGCGGCTGTGCCGAATAACCGGCCTCTGCGAAAAAGGGTATTCCTTCTCATAATAGGCCAGGAAGCACCACCTGTCTTCAACAGCCTTGGCGACCAGTTTCTTCTCAACCGGATTGTTGAACACATATATCAAACAGGACCGCTGGTCTTTCCCGTCCCTTTTGGGCGCACTGCCATAATGACCGGCAAACAAGGTCCCTTTCCTCCCACATTCCCGGTTATATTCCCGCACAAACATGACAGACAAATCATGTTCGTAAGACGACAACTGCACAATATCTTCCGGCCAGGTCGCTTCGTGGATGTGCGTGAACATATGGCTGGTTCCCAAGACGGAGAGGTGGTGCTTGCGAGCCAGGACGGATTGCATCGAGTAGTATACAAGATGATCCTCCCGACGATAGAACAACACGCCTCTATCTTTGGTGATTTTATAGGTGTGCTGCAGCGCATCGTTGGCACTTCTTCTTTTGCTCTTCATCATTGCCGTTTTCCTTTATCTGTTGATTTCTAATACGTTGCGATAATCAACCAGTCTCAAATCATGCTGGTTAATTATCATAAGAGGCTCTGTATGAATCCATTGCAAAAAACACCAGCATTTCATATAGCTGCAGGGGGAAAGATGGAAGATAGACAGAAGGGAAAAAGGGACGTGGAGCATGGTTGAGAAGCATGGTCTAGAAGTATTGGAAGGAAATCAGGGGTCAGGGGTCAGGGGTCAGGGGTCAAGAAACAGGAATCAGGAATCAGGAATCAGAAAACAGAAATCAGGGATCGGCGATGAAGCAGCGGGAAAGTTTAGCGGCCTGGTCGGCAGGGAGGATGCCGGCGGCGGCGAGGGCGTCGACAGACCAGCCCTCGCGCGGCGTGTGCTCTCGGAAGAGGACGATCGAGCGGGCCGCCTGGCGGGAGCGGATGTAAGGATGGAAGGAGAGTGAATCGGCAGGAAGCGTCCATAGCGCGAAAGGCGCCGGGCGCGAGCAATAGACCAGGTCGCTCAGCGCATCGTATTTTTCCTGGTCGAAATGGTAGATGTCCATCAACTGCTCCGGATAGGAGTAGCCACCTAGTTCGACGCGATAGCTAAGGATCTTTGCAGCAAAGTACGGCCCGATGCCCGGCAGGGCGTCCAGGGCCGTAGAGTCCGCTGCGTTCAGGTCAAGGCGCGGGATGTCGATATAGCGCTCGAGGCGGCGGTAGACGGAGTCGGCGACGACGAAAGATTTGGCGAAGTCGGATTTGCGGCGGAAGCGTCCGCCCTTCGCGCGATAATTATCTATGGCCTGGGCCTGCTTCTCACTGAAGCCCAGGCGGATAAGATCCTCGACGGAAACCGTATTCGGGTTGAAACGGAAACTCTCCACACGCCGGGTCGCCCGGCGGTATTTCTCCACGTACTCCGAATGCTGTGCGTTGCGGCGGATGATTTCTGTTGGCACGAAACCAGATTCTGCCGACGCAGTCGGTGGGAGGGGTCCGGCAACGCCGGACAGTTGGAGGGAGGGACTCCCAACCGCTTTCTCAGGAACGGAAGAATATATGTATATCGTGTCGGGGCGGTCGCGGTTGGCCTCAAGGCGGAGACGGGCGGCGTGGCCGACGAACAACGCGGCCTGGTAGCCGATGATGAGGAATGCCAGGGAGATGGCGCCGACCTTAAACGCGGCGGCGGAGGGCTTGTCCTTCCGGGGAGAATGACCGGAAGAGAAGCCGGAGGAGTTGGAGACAGGGGTGCTGGGGTCTTTCATAGCCATGGCCCGAAGATGGCCGGAACGCGCCTGTTTGCCAAGCTTTACAAAAAAACATCCGCCAGAAACAGCGGATTCTTTCAGGATTCGTGAAAACGGAAACGGCTACCCGGCGTCCTTGTACTTGTTGCGGTGCTCGCGGGGGCCGTCCTGACGCAAGCCACCGACCACCACGACGATCTCGCCTTTGGGCTCAACTGCCTGGAAGTGAGCGAGCACTTCGGCGAGCGTCCCGCGGACGTGCTCTTCGTGGAGTTTGGAAATCTCGCGCGCCACGGAGCATGGCCGCTCCGGCCCGAACACCTCGGCGAACTGTTCCAAGGTGGCAACCAGCCGCCGCGGCGACTCATAAAAGACCATTGTCCTCGGCTCCTGGGCGAGTTGCGTGAGCAGCGTCCGGCGGCCTTTCTTCAGCGGGAGGAATCCTTCGAAACAGAAACGGTCGCACGGCAGGCCCGACGACACAATCGCCGGGATACACGCCGTGGCGCCCGGGAGGGTCTGCACCTCGATTCCCTCGGCGGCGCAGGTGCGCGCCAGCAGGAAGCCCGGATCGGAGATCCCGGGCGTGCCGGCGTCGCTCACCAGCGCGACGTTCGCCCCGGCGAGGATCCGGTCGCGAACCAACTCGGCCGTCTGGTGTTCGTTGAATTTGTGATGTGAGACCAACTGCTTGCCGCGAATGTCGAAATGCTGCAGCAGGACGGCGGTCGTGCGGGTGTCCTCGGCCAGAACCAAGTCCGCCTCTTTCAACACGTTCACCGCCCTGAAGGTCATATCCTCCAGGTTCCCGACAGGGGTCGGCACGATGTACAAAATTCCACTTGCGCCCATCTGCTTCCGGCTTTAATTTGCTATCTTTGTGAGACCGTAACCACAAAAATAAGCAATGTTTTCCGAGAATCATAGAAAATCCGGCTGCATAGAAGTCGTGTGCGGGTCGATGTTCTCCGGCAAGACCGAGGAGCTCATCCGCCGCCTCAAGCGCGCCCAGTTCGCAGGCCAGGTGATCGCCATCTTCAAGCCCGCCGTCGACAACCGGTATTCCGACGTGGAGGTTGTTTCGCACGACTTTCACAAGATCACGTCACACCCCATCTCCAGTCCGGCGGACATGCTTGAAGTCAGTCCGGACGTGCAGGTCGTGGGTGTGGATGAGGCGCAGTTCTTCGACGAGAGTCTGGTGGATGTGTGCCAGCAACTCGCGAACCGCGGCATCCGCGTGATCGTGGCCGGACTCGACACCGATTTCCTCGGTGCCCCCTTCGGCCCGATGCCCCGGCTGATGGCTGTGGCGGAGGATGTCCAGAAGGTCCATGCCATTTGCGTCAAATGCGGTGCCCTCGCCAACCATTCCCACCGCCTGAGCAAGAGCGAGGACCTCGTCGTGCTCGGCGAGAAGGACATCTATGAGCCCCTCTGCCGTGACTGCTACAACGCTGCACGGGCCAAGGAGGAGCAGGAGAAATGTTCGCCCCGGCTCTTTGAGGACGAATAATGGCGGCTGAGAGCAGGATACTCAAGGACTACCGCTATTACCTGCGGATGGAACGCAAGCTGTCGCCGAACACAGTGGCGGCGTACGGGCGTGACGTGGCGGAGTTCCTTGCGGCGGCGGAGATGGAGCCGCGCGCGGTGCGCCCCGACGATGTCGGGCGCTACCTCGCGGCCCGCGCCGCCAACCTCTCCAAACGCAGCCAGGCGAGGCTGCTCAGCGCGCTGCGCTCTTTCTTCGACTGGCTGATTCTCGAGGGCGAGCGCAAGGATAACCCCTGCGACCGCGTGGATGCGCCCAAACTGGGACGCTACCTTCCCGCGGTCCTCTCGGTCGAGGAGGTGGCGGCCATCATCGACTCCGTCGACACGGCCGCCGGCGACTGGCGGTCCCTGCGCGACCGTGCCATCCTCGAGATCCTCTACGGCTGCGGTCTGCGCGTCTCCGAAGCCTGCGGCCTGCTCATCTCGCACGTCTACCTCGAAGAGGGGTTCGTGCGCGTGGTAGGCAAAGGCAACAAAGAGCGGCTCGTCCCCCTGGGCGAGATGGCCGCGGACGCGTTCGCGCGTTATCTTGACGCGCGTCCGTCCGCGGCCGAGCCCGCCTTCGACGACGTGGCCTTCTTAAACAAAAACGGCCGCCCGTTAAGCCGGGTGGCCATCTTCAATCTGGTCAAGAATCAAGCATTGATCGCCGGGGTCGACAAGGAAATCTCCCCGCACACTTTCCGTCATTCCTTCGCCACGCACCTCATCGAACGCGGCGCCGACCTGCGCGTCGTCCAGGAGATGCTGGGCCACGAATCCATCCTCACGACGGAAATCTACCCCCACATCGACGCCGCCACTTGGCAGCGCTCCATACTGGAGCATCATCCCAGACGGTAGGACCTACCGCCTGTAGCGTTCTTCGATGACGCGCCAGTCCACGATCTGCCAGAGGGCCTTCAGGTGGTCCGGACGGCGGTTCTGGTAGTCCAGGTAATAAGCGTGCTCCCAGACGTCGAACGTGAGGAGCGGCTTGAGCCCCTTGGTAATCGGATTCGAAGCGCCAGACTCCTGCGTAATAACGAGCACCCCTTCAGCATCAGCCGACAGCCACACCCAGCCGCTGCCGAACAGGCCCGCGCCCTTGGCTTCGAACTCCTTCCGGAAAGCCTCGAGGCTCCCCCACTGCCGGTCGATCACCGCCGCCAGCGCGCCCGTCGGGGCGTTGCCCTCCTGCGGCGCGCGGAACTGCGTGAAATACAGATTGTGGTTGAGGATCTGCCCAGCGTTGTTGAAGACGACGCCGTCGGCACGCCGCACGATCTCCTCCAGGGCCAGCCCCTCATAAGGGCTTCCCGGCAGGAGGGCATTGAGGTTATTCACATACCCTTGCAGGTGCTTGCCGTGATGGAAAGACAGTGTCCGCGCGCCGATCACCGGCTCCAGCGCCTCCGGCGCGTAGGGTAAATCAATGAGTGTAAACATGTCCGTATTTGATTTAACGATTATCCTTGAGATGCATCAGATTCAGAATCAATTCCTGTCCTGGGTTATTCATTACAACACCAGCTTATAGCAATTCGTCTCATACTTCACAAATCCCAAACCTCGGTACAACCGGTTAGCCACCAACCGCCCTGGATTAGAAGTCAACTGTATATGATGAACTTTAAAACTCCTAGCAGCCTCAACCAAGGCCATCATCAACTCCATTCCGTATCCTTTTCCCCGATACCGAGAGCCGACAACAACAGATTCAATATCAGCAAGGGTAAACTCAAGCGTGTGTATGGAAATTCCGCTGTAAAGTGACCCCCTTCGTCCGTTTTCATAGTGACCCCCTGGTCTTAAAAGAGAAATCCCAAATAGAATGCAGGCTAGTGCGGTTTTTCTTCCCTACAGCCTGCATTTCAAATTTTGATGAAAGAAAAAGATAAAGGGGGTCAATTAGGTGCGGATTGAGGGGGTCAATTTAGTGCGGATTCTCCATTATATCGTTATTGCTTTATTACCTTATCTTTCTTATAGATAGATTATCTTATTTCTATTACTACTACGAAGCCATTACGACGAGACGAAAGACGAAAAAAACTATAATTTGCTGGTTTTGGTTGTCAGATTCAGGATTAATCTCAATAGAGACCGCTATGGATAGCCTCACACCGTGAACTTCTAGCTTAGTTATTCTTCAACCTCAATTTATAACGTAAGCCAAAGTTAACCCACTGGAAATTTTGCAGTTCGAACATCGCCTCGAAACGGTTCTCCCAGATCGACGCGATGAATCCCATATTCACCGTCCGGGAGTCATACTCTAAAACCACATTCACATCGTCCAAAACGCCCTTATCCTGCAGCCAAATCGGCCGCCAGTTCACACCAGCACAAGGTCCATCAATCGGGTAATCCGTACGACGGTTGAACTGATATCCACCATGTGCGCCAACCTCGCCCCAGGGGGTCTGGAAATGTTTGGTCAAAGCGAGAAACTTACGATTAAAGTAGCCATTCCCTGTTCCATCAACATCACCTGGAGATAAATACTCCCGATCACCGGTACCCGTCGTGGGGTCACTCATCCCAAATACCAACGCCGGCATCCAGACGAAGCCGTCACCTTCGCGAAGAAGCAGAACTCGTCCTGTGAAGTGGCGATCTTGGTTAATCATCCAAACGCCCTTCCTAGACTGGCTCCCTTTCCAATGGTCATTGAAGATCGTACAGACATAACCCATCTCGATACGACCCCAAAAAGAAATAGCAAAGCCATATTGGAACGTGTTGTATCCCCATCCACTCGTAGGGAGCGAATGTTTGTTCAGGAAGTTGTTCGTGATCATGAATGTCCCGTCCTGCTGCATATCGGCCGTCGGCATCTGCAACAGGCCCGTGCTGCAGTCAGCGAACTGCGCATGCACCAAGCCTGCATTGCACAGGCTCAGCGCGACGAGAAGGGACAATCTTCGGATAAAACTTGACATATTGTTCTGAGATTCCGGATCGAGTCCGGAATGACTACTGGATCTTCTCCAAAAAATCAGGATGGATGTAGCTCACCGCGACGACGGCCACGCCGGTCACGGTGACGATGAGTTTACGGTCTTTCTTGATCCGCTTGATGTAGCCTTCGGCGCCCTTGTAGATGCCGTCAATGACGCGCACTCGGTCGCCGGTGTGGTACTCGGGCGCATCGGCACCGAAGTACCGCACGTTACGACCGGCATCGGCCGAAGTCACGAGGATGAAGGAACGCATCTCTTCGTCGCGGATCACACCTGGCTTGCGGGTCTCGAGATCCGCGTAGTACATGAACACATCGTTGTGGTCGCGCTTGAATGCCACCAGCCACGCCTCCTCGCACCGCACGAACATGAGCGACGGGATGAGCTGCTCATCGGCATAGGCCAGGCGTCCGCTCTCGTACTGCTCAACGGTATGGTACGGCACATAGGTCTCGATGCCTTCCGGCTCGAGCAGGGACTTGAGATACACCACGCGGTTGTAGAAAACCTTAAGGGCGTACCAGTGGAGTCCCTGGGGGGATGGTTCGATCAGTGAAGTGTTCATGGTGGAGGATATTTCTCCCACTCCTCGGCTCTCCAGAAATGGAGCGCCGAGCAGGATTTCGGATTGGCGGGACCGTCCCGCACGGCAGCCGCACTCCTATCCAAGAGCCAGTGCTGCAATCCTTGATTCACCCCATCCAATCCAGGACAGAATGAATAGACAAAGATACTAAGAATTAATGGATTTTACAAAAAGGGAACTATTCCACCAATCGGACCTTCCGGTTCCATGCCAGCTCCCGGTAGAAAGCATTCAGGCGGGTGCGCCGGGGATCAGGAATATAGGTCGACAGGCCGCAGCAACGTTCGAGCGGAAGGTCGAAGAAAGTGGGAGTCTCGGCATGGTAGAGCACGCAGTCCTTCAAGGCTGCGTCCAGGCGGGCCATCTCGGCAGCAGAAGCGCCCAACTTCTCGACAAAGTCCCGCAGGTCGTAGTAGAAACGGAGCTTGCTTGAAGCGTAGTAATAGCGCTGGGTCGAAGTGAGCTGGCCGATGCCGATATCGGCGCGGTGGGCTTCGACGATGGACCCGAAGGCGTCGGCAAGCGGCTCCAGGCGGGAGCAATCGACGAGCGTAATCGTCCCATAGGGGCTGCCCGACATGTCGCTATAGTACTTATAGAACTCCTCGCAGTAGGTGCGCAGGTCGGCCTCGCTGCCGCTGAGCATATCCCAGGACAGGGTATCATAGATCATCCCGTACTCCATCACCTCGGTCGGAGAGAAGACCAGGTAGCGGCACAGGTCCTTGAGGTCCCAGGCAATCTCCACGCCGCCCATCAGGCAGGCGTCCAGGATGAGATAGTCAAATCTCATCGGCAAGGCGTCCACGAATTCAGGGGACTCCATCCACTGGATCCGCACACTGGAGCCTGATCCGGAGAAATGATTGCAGAAAGCCTTGGTGGCCGGCCAGGCAGGATCACGGGCCGGAATGCGTTCGCGCACGCTCGAGGCTTCACTGTCAGACGTATAACCTCCTGGTATCCAACCGGAACCATGAGAAGAAACGATCATGCCATAGTGGTTGGCAGGGAACATCTGCATAATGTCCGTCAAGGCCGAACGAAGCGACTCCTTGGTGGCAGCAACCGCCATATTGTCGTAAGTCTTGAGGGTGTCGGCCCGGGCTTTACCGTCCGGACCCCGGTAGATGCGGATCAACTGCGGCGGGTTAGGCGTGTTGTAGTTGCTCCCCTTCGCGGTATGGCAGAATGCAAGGATCGCCCTGTCCTGCCACAATCCGGGGAGGATCCCCTCCTGGATCTGGTCGAAATTGTTCAACAAGTCATGACTGAGGTTGTTGTAGCCCAGGGCACAGTAAATAAGCACCTTGTCGTAAGTTCCCTCATAGGGACGCTCCAACCCGTTGCAGCCAACCAACAGCAGGACGGCAAAAGCAGCCAATATGGTTTTGATTCGACGCATAGACTACAAAATTAAGAAAAGATTTCGTATTTTTGTTGATTATAACGTATTACGCACACGAACATGAAAGGCATCGTTCTCGCCGGCGGCTCCGGCACCCGGCTCTACCCGATTACCAAGGGCGTCAGCAAGCAGTTGCTCCCGATCTACGACAAACCGATGGTCTACTACCCGATCAGCGTGCTGATGCTCGCAGGTATCCGCGACATCCTGATTATCAGCACGCCGCAGGACCTCCCGGGCTTCCGGCGCCTGCTGGGCGACGGCTCCGACTACGGCGTCCGCTTCGAGTACGCCGAGCAACCCTCGCCGGACGGCCTTGCGCAGGCTTTCATCATCGGCGAAGAGTTTGTGGGGAATGACAGTGTCTGCCTCGTGCTCGGCGACAACATCTTCCATGGCACAGGATTCACCCCGCTGCTTAAGGAAGCAGTCCGTGCGGCTGAGCAGGAGGGCAAGGCCACGGTCTTCGGCTACTGGGTGGACGACCCGGAGCGCTACGGTGTAGCTGAATTTGACAAGGATGGCAACTGCTTAAGCATCGAAGAGAAACCCAAAGAGCCCAAGAGCAACTATGCCGTCGTCGGCCTCTATTTCTACCCCAACAAGGTCGTGGACGTGGCCAAGCACATCAAGCCATCAGCACGCGGGGAGTTGGAAATCACTACGGTCAATCAGGTTTTCCTTGCTGACAAGGAGTTGAAGGTCCAGACCCTGGGTCGCGGTTTCGCATGGCTGGATACCGGCACGCACGACAGCCTCGCCGAAGCTTCCATCTTCGTGGAGGTCATCGAGAAGCGTCAGGGGCTCAAGATCGCCTGCCTCGAGGGCATCGCTTACCACCGGGGTTGGATCAGCGAGGAGCGCATGCGCGAGCTCGCCAAACCGATGCTCAAGAACCAGTACGGGCAGTACCTGCTCAAATGTATTGAGGACGAAAAACAGAAACGTAAGTAAATGGAAGTAATCAAGACCGCCATCGAGGGCGTCTATATCATCGAGCCGCGCGTATTCAAGGACGCGCGGGGTTATTTCTTCGAGAGTTTTTCGCAGCGCGACTTTGATGCGCAGGTAGTCCCCCTGTTGGGGTACACCGTACAGTTCGTACAGGATAATGAGTCCATGTCGGGCTATGGCGTGGTCCGCGGCCTGCATTACCAGAGGCCGCCTTTTACCCAGAGCAAACTCGTGCGCTGTGTCCGAGGGGCTGTGCTGGACGTGGCCGTGGACATCCGCAAGGGATCCCCAACCTTCGGGCAACATGTCGCCGTGGAACTTACTGAGGATAACCACCGGCAGTTCTTCATCCCGAAAGGTTTCGCCCACGGATTCGCCGTACTTAGCGAGACGGCTATCTTCCAGTACAAATGCGACGAGTTCTATCACCCGGAGGCGGATGCCGGCATCCAATTGCTTGATCCGGCTCTCGCCATTGACTGGCGGATTCCCTGGGATAAGGCAGTCATGAGCGAGAAGGATCGCGTACGCGCAGCGCTCAAGGACTCTCCGCTAGACTTTGATTATTCCGTAGACCTTTACCAATAAGATGAATATCCTCGTTACCGGCGCTAACGGCCAGTTGGGCAATGAGATGCGTCTGCTCGCAGCGCGAGAGGCCGCATCGCAGTTCCGCTTCATCTTTACTGATGTCACTGAGGCATCGGAGGAGGCCGTGGCAATGCTGCGCAAGCTCGCGGGCGGCGCGCCCTTGGACACGTCCACGCGCCGCCTCGACATTACCGACCTCGAAGCCATCCGGGCCCTGGTGCACGACGGACACATCGACGCCATCGTCAACTGTGCGGCCTTTACCAACGTGGACGCTGCCGAAGAGCGCGCCGAACTGGCAGAACTCCTCAACGCAAAGGCCCCGGAGAACCTGGCCGTGGCGATGAAGGAAGCAGGCGGCCTGCTGGTCCACATCAGCACGGACTACGTCTTCGGCGGAGACCCTTACAACACGCCCTGCCGCGAGGACCAGACCGGTACGCCCACGGGCGTCTATGGCCTGACCAAGCTCCATGGCGAGCAGGCCATCGCCCGTGTGGGCTGCAAGCATATCATCCTGCGCACCGCCTGGCTATACAGCGAGTTCGGCAAGAATTTCGTCCGCACCATGCTGAACCTGACGGCCACCCGCCCGCGCCTCAACGTGGTCTTCGACCAGGTCGGCACACCCACCTACGCCGGCGACCTCGCGACCGCCATCTTCGCCATCCTCACTGCCGGTCCGAAAGAATCCGGCATCTTCCACTACAGCAACGAAGGTGTCTGCAGCTGGTTCGACTTCACCAAGTCGATTGCCGGGATGGCGGACCAGATCAGCCCTGACGGCAACCGCCTGGCCTGCGACATCCAACCGTGCCACTCCGACGAATTCCCCAGCCCGGTCAAGCGTCCCGCCTACTCCGTCCTCGACAAATCCAAAATCAAGCA
>JAEEGL017016437.1_pt1 | contig 11226 bp, 9 predicted proteins | sample 9134231 | NCBI WGS metagenome assembly JAEEGL01 (sample SAMN16246548, study PRJNA631951) | gut metagenome | biome: gut microbiome; feature: rumen; material: fiber-attached | host: Bos | place: Iran: Karaj | collected 2018-10
GATCCGCGGAACCGACTATTCCGTGAGACGCACCTACGGCCATCCCATCCAGCCGGAGATCCAGGACGTGATCGAAAAGGTCAGGGAATATATGGCCGAGTTCGGGTATGAATATATCTACCTGTCCTGCGAGGAATACGCGGCGGTGGAGCGCTTCGAGGCCGTCTTCCCCGGCAAGGTGATCATCAACAACAGAACCTTTTTTGACAATATCGACTTCAAGGCCAGCAAGACCGGCATATGGGCCTATGGGACGGACCGGGAGAACGACGCGTATCTGAGGGGGCTGGAATACCTGTCCTCCATGAACCTTCTCTCCAAATGCGACGCCCTGGTCGGCGGCATCAACACCGGTTCCCAGATGGCCTATATCATGAACGACGATCGATACGAGCATGTCTATTTCTACAATCTCGGTAGATACGGGATCGACGACTGAGCGTTCCGGAAGGAGACGGGGAAACCGCTATGAAGCTGCTGCTGATCTGCGCCAGGGTCCTGCCTGAAAAAAGCAACAACGCCAACCTGGCCTGGAAGCTGATTCCGCACCTGCGTCAGGCCCATGAGCTGCAGGTCCTGTCGATCTGTCCGGCTGCGCCGTCAAATGGGACGCTGTGTACGGAGCTCGATGGCGTCAAGGTCTGGTTCGCCCCCGCGTTCCAAATTTCACGCGCAAACCGGCTCCGGAACCGCGCCGTCTCCGCTCTTGCGGATCGAGGAGGGCTCGGCGACGCGGCGCAGGCGCTGGAGGCCGCGGAATGTCTGCGGCAGATCCGAAAAAGCTTTCCCTACGACGCGGTGCTGACGACGGTCGAGCCCTATGCCGGCGCCCTGGCCCTGCTCCGGGTCCCCTGGCGGATTCCCTGCGCCGTCTATCTGATGGACCCGACGATTTATGATCGCCCGTTCGCCCCCAGGGTCCGATACCGCGCGCGCTCCCTGGGCGCCATCCTGTCCCGGGCGCGGGCCGTTGCGACGACGCCCTTTATCCGCGCCGCCCTGGCGGAGCACGGCTATGGCCGATATGACGGGAGGGTGGTTCCGGTGGGCTTCCCGATGATCGGAGCCCAGAGCGCGGCCCGCCGCCGGGAGGACGACGGGCGGGTCCATCTGCTCTTCTGCGGCTGGCTCTATTCCGATATCCGTTCTCCGAAATACTTTTTAGAGCTGCTCTCCCGGCTGGACGGACGCTTCTCCGTGACCTTTATGGGCCGGGAGTGCGAGAAGCTGACGGAGCGGTTTGACATTCACACTAAAGCAGAGTTGATCACATTGCCTCAGCAGCCCTACGAGACGGCCCTGCAGGCCATGGCGGACGCGGACATCATGATTAACATCGGCAACAGCGTGCCGGTGCATATGCCGTCCAAAACTCTGGAATACATCAACACGGGAAAACCCTTCGTCAATTTCTACAAGATGGACGACTGCCCAACCCTTTATTATACAAAACGCTATCCGCTATGCCTGAACATGTCGGAGAAGGATCCCGATCTCGATGCTGCGGCACTGCGCTTCATCGACTTTTGCGTGGAGAACAAGGGGAAAGCCGTCGATCGCGACTACATTGAACAGGAATATGAGGACTGCACGCCGCAGTATATCGCGCAAAAAATCTTAGACACACTTGGAGAGTAACTTATGGCTGACAACAGCAGAATGACCGTCATCCGGCCGAAGTCCGGCTGGTTTGACCTGCATTTGGGCGAGCTGGCCCATTATAAGGATTTGATTTTTCTGTTTGTCAAACGAAACTTCGTTTCCATGTACAAGCAGACTGTTTTGGGACCCGCTTGGGCGGTGATTCAGCCCTTCCTGACGACCATCGTGTTCTCCCTGGTCTTCGGTACCATTGCGGGCTTGTCCGCAAACGGCGTTCCATCCTTTATCTTTTACCTGTCCGGCAACGTGATCTGGGGGTATTTCTCCGGCTGTCTGACACAAACCTCCGGCACCTTCATTGCCAACAGCGGCATTTTGGGAAAGGTCTACTTTCCCCGGCTTGTGATGCCCATCTCCACGGTGCTCTCTAAGCTGATCGATTTCGTGATTCAGTTCGCATTCATGATGATCTTTGTGGTCTACTATACGATCACAAAAGCCGGTGTGGTTCCCAATTGGTTTGCCCTGATGACCCCGGTTCTCGTGCTTCAGCTGGCAATGCTGGGCCTGGGCTGCGGCATTATCATCTCTGCCGCCACAACCAAGTACCGTGATCTCCGGATGCTGGTGGGCTTCGGCGTTTCCCTGTGGATGTACGGGACGCCGATTGCCTATGATATGTTCTCTATGGGTGCATTTGCTCCCGGCAGCAAGTATTACAACCTATATATGTGTAACCCTGTCACGCCGATCGTCAACATCTTCCGTTACGGTTGGCTGGGCATCGGCCAGATCGATTGGATGTACTACGGCATCAGTTGGATTGTCACATTTGTCCTGCTGGGCCTCGGCATCGTCCTGTTCAGCCGGGTAGAGAAGACCTTTATGGATACGGTGTGATATGGAAAACGTCAAAGTAACCGTCTGGCTCAGCACCTACAACCAGGCCCCCTACGTGGCCCAGGCGCTGGACAGCATCCTGATGCAGAAAACCACATTTCCCTTTGAGGTGCTTGCCGCGGACGACTGCTCCACGGACGGCACTCAGGAGGTCATTCTGCAATATCAAAAGCAATACCCGGATCAGATTATCCCGTACTTTACCAACCCCAACGTAGGCGGCTGCCGCAAGCTCTGCGACTGCATCGACAAGGGCCTGTTCCGGGGCGATTATATTTCCTTCCTGGAAGGCGACGATTACTGGCTTGGCGAGGATCGTCTGCAGACCCTGGTGGATTTCTTGGACGCACATCCGGAGTATTCCCGGGTGAGCCATCGGCGAAAGGTTGTCGACGAGGCCGGCAACGAAAAAGGCTTTGACATTCCGGACAGTTTGTTGAACAAGCCTTTCACGATTCTGGATTTTCTGGAAGGAAAGAGCTACTCCGACTTCGGCTCTGTTTTCCGGAACTATTTCAATGAAGCAGGAGATCAATATCATCCGCTTTTGCTCTCCTCCAGGAACGTCTGCGATTTTCAGGACATGTTCATCACTCAGGACTATGGTCCGGTTTTCGTGATGGACCGTGTGTTTGGCGCTTATCGCTCCAGGAGCATGCCCGGAGCGACGAACTATAATTCCATAACAACCCAGGCGGCCCGATCCAAGGAGAATATCCGGCTGGCCCGCGCGGTGGAAACCTTTTATCACGGAAAATACGACCTGTCACCGATGATTCTGCACCAGCAGAAGCGGTTGGTTTCCGATGCGGTACGGCAGCAAAGCACGGAACTGCTGAAATCAGCAAGAGAATATGTTCCGGCAGAAGCAATGCAGAAGATTGCCCCGGAGCTGATTTATCTCGCCCGCAGAGGCCGTCGGGAGGATGAGATCCGGTTTTTGAAGGAGAATTTTCTTCCGCAGGAGAAAAAGGGCCTCACAGCCCGGACTGCAGCATATTCTGTGAAACGGGCATGGCGAAAGCTGCGCAAGTACCGCCCGAATGAAAAACTCCGCGGCTATGTCCGCAATGGTAGCGAGGAATAGCGAATATGAGCTTACCGATGATTGAAATCAAGAATATATCGAAGGAGTACCGCTTGGGTGCCATCGGCGGCAGGACGCTAAATGCGGAGATCCAGTCCAAAATTGCCAAGCTCCGTGGTAAGGAGGATCCTAACTCCAAAATCGGCGCCAGACAGCACGCGAAAAACGAGCGATTCCTGGCGCTTGACGGAGTCACCTTCAGTGTCCAGCCCGGCGAGGCCGTTGGCATCATCGGCCACAACGGTGCCGGTAAATCCACCCTTCTGAAGCTCATTTCTCGGGTTACCGCTCCCAGCGGAGGAGAAATCGTCCTCCGCGGCCGCGTAGCCTCTATGCTGGAGGTGGGCACTGGCTTCCATCCCGAGCTGACTGGCCGGGAGAACGTCTACCTCAACGGTGCGATTCTTGGCATGACGAAAGCCGAGATTGACAAGAAATTCGATGAAATAGTAGAGTTTGCAGAAATGCAGCAGTTCATCGACACCCCGGTCAAACGCTATTCCTCCGGCATGTATGTCAAGCTGGCCTTTTCCGTCGCCGCACACCTGGACAGCGAGATCATGATCATGGACGAGGTCCTGGCCGTCGGTGATGCCAAATTTCAAAACAAGTGTCTTGGAAAAATGGGCGACGAGGCAAGCTCCAACAACCGGACGATCCTCTATGTCAGCCACAACATGAGCACCATCCAACGGCTTTGCACCCGTGTAATCGTCCTGGACCACGGCAAGGTCGTCTACGACGGCGACACCGCTGGCGGTGTCGCGCGCTATCTGTCGGTCAACCGGGACGAGGCGACCATGAGCTATCTGGAAGACACGGAGCGCAACATGGCCTGCAAGTTGAAGGTCAAGATGCTGAAAGCGTGGCTGCCGGGGAAGGAAAACAACCTTTACGTCCAAGGAGAGAAGCTGCGCTTCCGTCTGCAGTGGCGGGTCAACGCTGATGTATATAATCTGGTACTCCGCATTTATGTCAACCATATGACCTCCGCCCCCGTCGGCTTTACGACGGTTGCATTCGGTGATCGAAAGGCCGGGGAAATGGTGGAGTCCGAGATTGAGGTAGAACTGCCAGGAATCATGCCCGGCACCTATTACATTGGTGCGGAATTCCACGAGATTGATTCCTCCGGAGCGAACCAATGGCACGACTACATTCAAAATATACTGCAAATTGAGATTCTGGAAAATCGTGAGATTGTTTCCGGCGGCACGCCAGATCATACAAATAAGATTCCTTGGAACCACAACATGTGGGGGAGCATCCGGCTCCCCAGCACTTTGGCAGACAATAGGACAAAAGAGGAATAAGCAATGTTTTTGAGTATTATCATCCCGATTTGGAACGATGAAAAATACATTGAAGAATGCTTGGATTCCTGCTTGGAGCAGGACATTTCCAAAGATGACTACGAAATCATCTGTGTGGACGACGGATCCACAGATCGGACACCGGAGATTTTGAGGGACTATGCTGCACGATATACAAATATCCATGTTATCACGAAGCAGCATGGAACCGCTTATGGCTTTGGTCGGAATATCGGATATGAAAAAGCGGTCGGTGACTATCTTTGGTTTGTGGACCATGATGATATCATTGCTCCGAATGTGCTGGGCGAGTTGAAAACCATTGCGGAGGAGAATGCCGATATCGATCGAGTGGCATTTCCTTATTATGCGTTTTACAACGAACTTACGCCAACGGAAAAAGATTGCCTGGAAAATGGCACTTTGAAGCCGAATGATGGCGAGGCCCTTCTGGAACTGGCCCTTTGGAGTGGTATCATTCGAGCCGACTTTTTCAGAGCACATGACATCTGGCCGCATTCCAAGCGGAATGATCTTGCGGGCGATTTTTGGGGCATCAATAATTTTGACGCGTGGGGCGGCGATAATGTCTGCATGGAGGAATGCTTTGACAACGGGATGCAGACAAAGCTGCTCAGTGGACGGCCGATCTACCATTATCGAAGGCACGAGGCATCTCAAACCATGAGCTTATCTAAGCAGTACCTCTCAAAGAAGGAAACACAACAATTTTATTCGGGATTACTCAGGGGCTATTTGGCAATCCAACTAAGAAACCAGTACATAACAGAACGAAACAGCCTCGGCCGGGCTTCATCTGAAACAACTGTCACAATGATTCTGAAAATGCGGCGATGCGTTTCTATACTATCGGGTCTGTCCGGAAAAAAGTGGTCTGAAGGGATTAAACTGCTGAAATCCAGAGACTTTTTTCTTCAGCGCAAACCGGAGGAGTATACCTTTTCTTTTCGTGACTACCTGAAAACTCGGTCATTGAAAGAAAAGCTGACATTTGCTACTTATGCATATTACTATATATTTACGCTTCCTGGGGCGCGAATGATCCGCTTCCTGACCGGGTTCAAACGGCTGCGCGGTCGGAATCAAAATGCGATCAGGCTTTATAGGAAAGCCAAACGGAATCGTATCATTCAGCGCGGGACTGGCGCATAGCACAGACGCTTAACGGAACACTATTTCATAGGAGATGAATATGAAAGCTCTTGTCCTTGCCGGAGGCTTCCCTCAGATAGATTTGATCAACAAACTAAAAGCAAGAGGGGCCACAACACTTCTTGCAGATTATTACCAGCATCCTGTTGCGAGAGATTGCGCGGACAAGTTCTTCCGGGTTTCAACGCTGGACGTTGCGGCCGTTCGGCAGCTTGCCGTGCAGGAGCAGGTCGATTTTCTGATCACCGTATGCACAGACCAGGCACTTCTGACCGTAGCGCAGGTGTCTGAGGAATTGGGTTTGCCATGTTACCTTGATTATGAAACCGCAAGAAATGTGACCAACAAAGCGTACATGAAACAGGTATTCCGGGAGAACGGGATTCCTACGGCACGTCACAAAATCCTGGCGTCATGGACGCCGGACGATTTTACAGACTGGCAATTCCCGCTGATCGTAAAGCCCGTGGACTGTAATAGTTCAAAAGGTGTTCGCAAGGTATTCAACGATGCTGAGTTGACGCAGGCTGTCACGCAGGCGATCTCCCTGAGCAGAACAAAAACGGCGATCGTTGAGGAATTTATGAGCGGCGAAGAGCTGAGCGTCGATGTTTACGTTGAGAACGGCGCCGCGCATATCCTGGATATTACGACCAGTGAGAAGATCAACAGCGAGGATAAGTTCGTGATTTATCGGACCTGGCATTCCCGGAAAGACGCGGACATGTTGAAGTCAGAGGCGCAGCGAATCGCCCAGCAGATTGCCGAGGCGTTCGGGATCCTGGACGCGCCTATGCTGATCCAGATGATCCGGACGACAGACGGTTTGAAGGTTATTGAATTCAGCGCCAGGACCGGAGGAGGCGTCAAGCATCTCTCGATCCCGCGGCAGACCGGATTCGACGTCGTATCCGCTGTGATCGACCTGACGCTTGGCGAGAAGCCGCGGCTATTACTGACGGAACCGGCCTGGAATTACATAATCGACGAGTACATCTATTGCCATCCCGGTGTATTTTCCCATCTGGAAGGCTTTGAGGAACTCAAGCAGGAGGGCATTCTCCTGGACTACTATCAATTCCGTTGGAAGGGATCGGCGTTTGACGGTATTGCGAACAGCGGCGACCGCGTTGCCGGCTTTTCCTTTGCTGCGCAGGATCTTCGGGAACTGGGCGCAAAGCATGAATACATCAACCGCTCGCTTCGGGTCCGCTCGGAGGATGGACGCGATATGATGCGGCATGATCTATCCGGACCCATCATTTCAAACACGTAGGAGTTGTAGCAAGGTGAATCAACCTGTTTTTGTTTGCGGAGGCGGCCACCAGGGACTCGCAATGGCTGGGTACCTGGCTCTGAACGGAGAAACCGTGAACTTATGGAACCGAACTCCGGAACATATCAAAACAATCATGGATACCGGCCGCATTGCCTGCGACGGCGTGATCCAGGGGGAAGGCCGGATTGCAAAGATCTCGACAGAGATCTCTGAGGTCATCGCGGATCTGATCATGATAACGACCCCGAGTACCGCACACAAAGACCTTGCTGTACGGCTCGCTCCGTTCATGGATCGGAAAAAGCTTGTTGTGCTGAACCCGGGAAGGACCTTCGGCGCGGTCGAATTTCTCGAAACACTGAGAAGCCGCGGCGTTACTGAGCTGCCAACCGTCGCAGAAACGCAAACTATCGTTTTTACGTGCAGACGCAGCGCCACCAACAGAGCGACAATTTTTGCCCTGAAGGATGACGTTAAGATCGCAGCAGCATCCGGCGCCGATGCTTCAAGTGTGCTTGCGCGCCTTCCGGACTGTCTGCGTCCGTATTTCAGTCCTGTCCCGTCCATAGCAATGACTTCCCTGATGAATGTCGGAATGGTGCTTCACTGCGCACCGGTCCTGATGAACATTGGCTGGATCGAGACGGATGCTGTTGACTTCAAGTATTATTACGATGGCATTTCCGGGAGTGTGGCACGCTTCCTTGAGAAGATCGACGCCGAACGTGTCCGGGTCGCAAACGCGCTCGGATATCAGATCGAGACCCTTGCCGAATGGCTGCGGCGTTCCTACCATGTGTCCGGCGATTCGATTTTCGAATGCATACAACGCAATCAAGCCTATAAGGAAATCGACGCGCCGAAGACGATCCAAACGAGGTATCTGCTTGAGGACGTCCCGAACGGGCTGGTCCCGATCGAATACCTTGGCGAACAGTTAGGCATCCGGACGCCGAACATTTCAACGGTGATTGATCTGGCAAATGCGGTAATGGAGCGGGATTTCCGTTCGACTGGGCGCAGGTTCCGGCTGCAAGCACTTCAGCAGTATCTGTAAATCTTTTGTCTCGCCCAAATGAGGAGGGATCCAGGTATGGATCAATTCGCAAGCAAATCTGAAACCTTTGGTTTGATCAAAACACTGATTGACGCTCATACGATGGGCGTACACGCAGCGGCAGCGTTGCTGCGGGACTGCGGATACCGTGTCATAATCTCTCCGCGTGAGATCGAGGCGGCGGCCGGCACCATCAATCTGGAAAGCAGCCAGGAAAGGATTCTGGCCTGGATCAGAGAAAACAATATCATTCGGATCGGCTTTTCTTATCGTCTGGATCCGGGCGATGCGGTCAACCTGTTTGGTCGGCTTGTCTATACGCTGAAGAGCAACGGATACTTTGAGTGTGCCGATGCGCAGGTAAAGAGTGTCTTTTTTGCGGGGCTGAAGCCCGCGTGTGAGCGGATCGAGCAGATTTACGGCGGGAGAATCAGCACATTCCGCGGCGGCGAATCTGCAGAGGAGACCCTGCTTGTGATGGGCGTTCCGATGGAGGACATTCCAAAGCAGATAAAAACAGGCTGTCAGTATGACAAGGATCTTCTGAAATTCGGGAAAGAGTTGATCCATAAAGGCGAGTATAAAAAACAGAAGCCGCTTGCAAGAAACGTCTACCCGGAATACGGCACAGACCGCGATCGGGTGGAATTGCGCCTGAAGCACAACTTCCGTGATGGCTTTCAGCCTTTGATCCGCGCCCATTCCGGACCGTTTTCCGCTTACAAAACGCGAGAACAGTGTTTGCAGGAGTATCAGCTCTGGTGCCGGCAGCTGGCAAACGCAGGATATCTTGATATTCTGTCGATTGGCTCTTCGCAGCTCTCACAGTCCAATTTTGGGGAGAAATGGGGAGACAAGATCAACGGCGGCGGCGTTCCGGTCAACTCGGAGGCAGAATATCACGCGATCTGGCAGGCCGCAAGGCCCATGCTGGTGCGCACCTATTCGGGAACAAAAAACATTCTTGAACTCGCGCAGATCTACGAACGCTCCATCAACATCTGCTGGCACGCGCTTTCCCTGTGGTGGTTCAATGAATTGGACGGCCGCGGTCCCAATCGCCTGTATGACAATCTGCAGGAGCATATTGACGCGATCCGCTTGATCGCCGCGATCGGAAAGCCTGTGGAGACGAACGTTCCCCACCATTTTGCCTTCCGCGGATGCGACGACGTGACCTATATCATTTCGTCCTTTCTCGCGGCGAAAATGGCGAAGCGGTGCGGCGTAAAAACCTTTATTCTGCAAAATATGCTGAATACCCCCAGAAGCACCTGGGGGATCCAGGATCTTGCAAAATCCAGGGTCATGCTTCGCCTGATTAAGGAATTGGAGGACGAGTCCTTCCGGGTCATTTTACAGACCCGAGCGGGTCTGGACTACTTCAAGCCGGACTTGGAGGAGGCCCGCTGTCAGTTGGCTGCGGTAACGGCGCAGATGGACGATATCGACCCGGAAAACGCTTACAGCCCGGAAATCATCCATGTTGTCAGCTATTCCGAGGCAGTGCAGCTCGCAACTCCGGAGATTCTCAACGAAAGCATCAAGATCACGCGCCAGGCACTGCAGGATTACCGGCAGCTGAAACGGATGGGCTTGACGCCGGATGTGATGTCTGCGGAGATTCTGTCCAGAACAGCTGACCTGGAGCTTGCAGCCAGGAAGATCATTGCTGCAATGGAGCGGTATATTCCAAACCTCTATTCCGCGGAGGGCCTTTATCTGGCCTTTGTGGGAGGCTGGCTTCCCGTCCCGGAGCTGTGGTCAGATTCGGACGAATTCCGACACGCAAAGGGCTGGGGCACACAGATGAAAAACGGCTCCGTTCAGTTGATGGATCACGAGATGATTGTCACTGCAGAAGCAAGGATCAATAAGTGCCTGTCCAACCTTGCGGATGCAAAGTACATTTTTAAGCAGTATTATCAATCAAGCGGGAAAAGGATCGTTCCATGAATGAAGTAAACCACTATTCCTTTTTTCAGAATAGGGAATGCGAATATTTTCCCTGTCACAAGGGAATTCCCGAAGAAGAATTCAACTGCCTGTTTTGCTATTGCCCGCTTTATACATTGGGCGAGCGCTGCAGAGGCAGCTACGAGTACCTTAGCAACGGGATCAAAAGCTGCGAGCATTGTGTATTTCCGCATCTCAAGGAGAACTACACAAAAGTATTGGAGAGATTCCCGGAGCTCTCCGCACTGGCTGCAAAGAAACCGCCCTTTGACTTTAGAATGTGCGAGTAATCTTCTTGTGATTCGATTCATTGACCGCAGCGGCTGAGCTGCAGACTTATTCAGACCATGGTATGAAAACAGGTGATGAAATGAAGATCAACGTCACGCGTTCCGTTCTTCCTCCCATGGAAGAGTATATGAATGAAATCGCCTCCCTCTGGGACAGCCGGTGGCTGACCAATATGGGGGAGAAGCACCAGACCCTGGAGCGGATGCTGCAGGAGTATTTCCATGCGCCCAACGTGACCCTGTTCACCAACGGGCACCTGGCGCTGGAGGGCGCTCTGGCGGCCTTCGGGCTGACCGGAGAGGTCATCACGACGCCCTTCACCTTCACCTCCACCACCCACGCCATCGTGCGCAACGGGCTCAGGCCCGTCTTCTGCGACGTCGATCCGGAGACCTATACCCTGGACCCGGCGAAGATTGAGGCTTTGATCACCCCCGAGACCTCCGCCATCGTGCCGGTCCACGTCTACGGGACCCTCTGCGACGTGGAGGCCATCGATGCAATCGCCAAAAAACACGGGCTGAAGGTCCCCTACGACGCGGCCCACGCCTTCGGCGCGCAGGAGGAC
>JAEEGL017159430.1_pt1 | contig 11226 bp, 13 predicted proteins | sample 9134231 | NCBI WGS metagenome assembly JAEEGL01 (sample SAMN16246548, study PRJNA631951) | gut metagenome | biome: gut microbiome; feature: rumen; material: fiber-attached | host: Bos | place: Iran: Karaj | collected 2018-10
AATGATGCTGACCATGCTGGAGTACGGCGCGGCGAAGGAGGGCGACGGCGACCACGTTTCCCCGCTTGATCTCCTGTTCCAAGCCTTAGAGGAAGAAAACCCGAATCATATCGCCGTGCGGCAGTACAAGGTTTTCAAGCAGGCCCCCAGCGAAACGGCAATGTCTATTCTCATTAGCGCAGCCGTGCGCCTTGCCCCGTTCGCCCTGCCGGAAATCCAGAGGATCACGGCGACGGACGAAATGGAGCTGGAGCGCCTGGGCGAGAGAAAGCAGGCCATTTTCTGCATCATCCCGGACAGCAACGACGTGTCTCTTAACTTTTTGGTAGGAATGTTGTATAGCCAAGCCTTTCAAGAGCTTTACTACCAAGCCGACAAGGTACACGGCGGCAGCTTGCCCGTTCCTGTGCGTTTGATGTTTGACGAGTTCGCCAACGTCAGCTTGCCGGACGGTTACGAACGTCTCCAAGCCACCATGCGCTCCCGTAATGTCATGGCAACGATCATCCTGCAAAATATATCACAATTAAAAGCATTGTTTAAGGACTCATGGGAGGGCATCATAGGCAACGCCGACGCTTTTATCTACCTCGGTGGAAATGAGCAGTCCACGCACAAATATGTCTCGGAACTGCTGGGAAAACAGACAATTCAGACAAGAACCAGCAGCCAAAGCAAGGGACGCAACGGATCGTACAGTCAGAATTTCCAACAGGCCGGACGTGAGCTTTTGACCCCGGACGAAGTACGGATGCTGGACAACAAGAAAGCAATCGTCCTCATTCGCGGCGAGGCTCCGGTCATTGATGACAAGTACGATCTGATGAAACACCCCAACATTAAATTTACAGCCGACGGTGGCGCGGCTGCTTATATACACAGTCCAGTTTGTCTGTACGATACGGGCGATCTGGACTTTTCCTTTACGTCGCTTGACGACGTAGAAATCATTGAAAGTATGGAGGAATCTACATGAAAAAGCGTAACACAACCAAGCTCACGAACAACCGCAAGAGCGCCCGCCGCATGATGGCGGTATGGACGGTGCTGGTGCTGGCCGTCGGCCTGTTTGCCGTTCCCGCCTACGCCGCAGGCGGCGATCCGTTGTCCATCGTCAACAACCTGTCCGACTTCATTTTCTCCATTATCAAGGCCCTCGGCGTGATTATCCTCGGCTGGGGCATTGTGCAGGTGGGTATGTCGATCCAGTCCCACGACGCCAGCCAGCGCACACAGGGCTTTTTGTGCCTTTTCGGTGGGCTTATGATCGCCTTTGCAAAGGAGATTTTGACGGCCATCGGCGCGGTGTAAGCAACAGGAAAAACTATGCCGGAGAAATGCGTCTCACCGTGAGACGCATTTTCCCGGCGTCCCGGAGGTGATTATTTGTCAGACAACTGGATCGTCAGCAACTTAGAGAGCGCCCTGTCCGGCTGGAACGAAAAGCTGGCCGAGATATGGGAACTGCTCACTCAATCCCCGGCAACCTTCAAGGGCGGCACGATCTGGAGCATGATCCTCAGTATCAACAACGCGCTTGTGGGGATCGGCTACGGTTTACTGGTGCTGTTTTTCGCTATGAGCATCTTTCAGAGCGCCGCCAGCTTCCGCGACTTCCAAAGGCCGGAATTTGTATTGCGGCACTTGATCCGCTTTATCCTCGCCAAGACCGCCGTAGGCCGATGCATGGAGCTGATGACCGCGATTTTCGATATATGCGGCGGCATTGTTCAGACCGCGATGAGCGGGCTGGGCGGCTCCATCTCCACCGCGGCAACCTTGCCGAGCGACATCATAAACGCTATCGAGAGCGCCGGCCTTTTGGAGAGCATCCCCCTCTGGCTTGTCTCTCTGTTAGGCTCGCTCTTTATCACGGTTATGTCGTTCATTCTGCTGCTGACCGTGTACGGGCGCTTTTTCCGGCTCTATATGTTTACGGCGCTGGCACCGTTGCCGTTATCGTCCTTTGCCGGAGAGGGAACGAGCGCCAGCGGAAAGGCGTTTATCAAGAGCTACATCGGCGTTTGCATGGAGGGCGCTGTTATCGTGATCGCTTGTTTGATCTACTCAGCGTTTCTATCCAGCAGCGCCCCGGCTGTGGACGCCAGCCTCCCCGCCGTCACGATGGCGTGGGAGTATATCGGGCAGCTCATTTTCAATATGCTTATCCTCACCGGCTTAGTCCGGGGAGCAAGCCGCATTGTAAAGGAGATGCTCGGCCTATAAGCAGAAAGTACACAGTGATCTACGCCGATCCCCCGTGGCGCTATCATACATGGAAAGGACAAGGCGTAGCGGAACGGCATTACCCCACCATGAGCTTAGAGGAAATCAAGACGCTGCCTGTGGCGGAGCTTGCGGACAGAGACTGCGTTCTGTTCCTGTGGGCGACCTTCCCCATGCTCCAAGAGGCGCTGGACGTGATCCGGGCGTGGGGCTTTACGTTCAAAACCGTAGCCTTTACATGGGTCAAGCTGGCTCCGAAAGCAAACAGCATTTACTGGGGTATGGGCTTTTGGACGCGCTCCAACGCCGAGATCTGCCTGCTTGCCACAAAAGGCCAGCCACGGCGACAGGCGAAGAACGTGCATCAGGTCATCATTTCCCACGTCGAGGAACACAGCAAAAAGCCGGAGGAAGCACGGCGGCGCATTGTTGCGCTCATGGGCGACGTTCCCCGTGTGGAGCTTTTCGCGCGGCAGGCAACCCCCGGCTGGGATGTATGGGGGAACGAAGTACAAAGCAATATCACATGGATTACGGGAAATGCGTCTCACGGTGAGACGCATTTCCCAAACGATACGAAAGGAAGTGAAGAAGCCAACGGAGCAAGGACTGATTGTTGATCGCTGCTGGGCGATGCCGAGTAAAAACACATTTTCTATCAAGCCAATAACGGACTTGATCCGGCAATATTACCGAGGGGGATTGACGGTTGATCCGTTCGCCAACCGTTCGCGGATTGCAACCGTAACAAACGATATTGATCCGCAATACGATACCGACTATCACATGGACGCCGAGGCTTTTCTAAAGCTCTTTGACACAGCAAGCGTGGATATGGTGCTCTACGATCCGCCGTATTCCTCGCGGCAAGTCAGCGAGAGTTACCGAAAGCTGGGAATGACCGTTAATATGGAAACGACGCAGAACAGCTACTGGCGAAAGCAAAAAGAACAGATAAGTCGAATCGTCAAGCCGGGCGGCATCGTCATATCGTTCGGCTGGAATAGCGGTGGTATTGGCACGAAGTATGGTTTTGAAAAGGTACATATTCGCCTTATTGCACATGGCGGGCATCACAACGATACCATCGTTACCGTGGAACAAAAGCGCACGGAGCATACAGACTGATGGGGAGCGGTAGAGCAATCGCCGTTCCTCTGACTTTTACGAAAGGATTTTTGCATGGAAATCAAGATACCCAAAGAAGTGCGGCAGCACAAGGAAACCATCTTTTTCGGCCTGTCGGCGCGGCAGTTCTTTTGCGCCGTCGCCGCCGTGGGGCTTGCCGTGGGCGTCTACCTCGGCCTCGGCCCCATCATCGGCAAGGAAACGGCAAGCTGGCTGTGCATCCTCGCCGCCGCGCCCGTGGCCCTTGCGGGCTTTTTCCACTACAACGGCATGACGCTGGAGCAATTCGCGTGGGCGTTTCTCAAGTCCGAATTTCTCTGCGCCGGAGAGCGCCGCTTTATATCCAAGAATATCTACTATGAAATGCTGAAGCGGAAAGGAGCGGAGGACTTTGATTAAATCCCTTGTCCTCGCCAACAAGAGCGAACGGGAGAAATTCAAAATCCCGCGCAGCGTCCAAGAGACAATCCCAATCAGGTGCGTCTACCCGGACGGCATTTTCCTTGTCGGCAATAAGCACAGCAAGAGCTGGCGGCTATCCGATGTGAACTACGCCGCAGCGTCCGACGAGGAACGTCGCAACATCTTCCTGTCCTATGGGGGCGTCCTCAATTCTCTGCCCACCGATGCCGCGACCAAGATCACGATTATCAACCGACGGTTGAATCCCGCCGATTTTGAGCGCAGTATCTTGATGGAGGAACGCTGGGACGGCCTTGACAAGTACCGGGAAGAAGCCAACGCGATCCTCAAGCGGCGCGCGGCAGAGAGCAACAACCTTGTGCAAGAGAAGTATGTTACCCTGTCCATTCCCAAAAAGAAGATCGACGAAACACGCTCCTACTTCCGGCGCGTGGACGGCAACCTCACCAAGAGCCTCGGACGCCTGGACAGCACGGCGCGGGAGGTCAGCACCCATGACCGCCTCCGCATCATCCACGACTTTTTCCGGCCCGGTGAGGAGCAGTATTTTACCTTCGACCAGACGGCGGCCATCCGGCAGGGCATGGACTTCAAAGACCTGATCTGCCCGGACGGTATTTCTTTCAAGGCCGGACACTTTGAGATGGGCGGCAAGTTCGGGCGCGTCCTGTTTCTCCGCACCTACGCCAGCTACATCGAGGACGATATGATCTCCGACCTGTCCGACTTTGACCGCAGCCTCATGCTGTCCATTGACATTCTACCCATTCCCACCGACGAGGCAGTAAAGGAAATCCAAAGTCAGATACTCGGCGTGGAGAGCGACATCACTCGCTGGCAGCAGCGGCAGAACGACAAGAACAACTTTACCGCCTCTATCCCGTATGAACTGGAGCAGTTGCGCGGCGAGACAAAGGAATTTCTTTCCGACCTCACCGAGCGCGACCAGCGCATGATCTTTGCCGTCGTGACGCTGGTACACATTGCGGACAGCTTAGAACAGCTTGACGCCGACACGGAAACGCTGCTGGCCATCGGGCGGGAACACCTCTGCCAGTTTTCCACACTCCGATACCAGCAGGAGGACGGGCTGAACACGGTGCTGCCCTACGGACTCCGGCGCGTCCGTGCCATGCGGACGCTGACCACCGAGAGTACGGCTGTCCTTATGCCGTTCCGTGTGCAGGAGATACAAGACCCCGGCGGGCTGTCCTACGGTATCAACGCCATATCAAAAAACCTCTTGATCTGTGACCGCAAGCGGCTCATTTCCCCGCACGGCTTTTATTTAGGCGTTTCCGGCTCCGGCAAGTCAATGGGTATGAAAGACGCCATCGTGGAAGTGGTACTCGGCACGGAGGACGATGTAATCATTATCGACGCCGAACGCGAATACGGCCCTGTTGCACAGGCGCTGGGCGGCGAGATCATCGAAATATCCCCGCACAGCCCACACCACATTTCTCCGCTTGACCTCGGCAGCGGCTACGCCGACGACGAAAATCCCATTGCCATGAAATCCGAGATCATCACGTCGATTTTGGAACAGCAGATGGGCGTCGGGAGGCTCAACGCGTCGCACAAGTCCATCATTGACCGATGCACGGCGAATATCTATCAGGCATATTTTCACGGCAAGGGCAGCGTCCCTATGCCGCTTTTGACCGACTGGCGCGAGGAAGTGCTGAAGCAGGTTGACCCAGAGGCGCGGGAGATTGCCCTTGCCGCCGAGTTGATCACCGAGGGCAGCTTAAACGTGTTTGCACACCCGACCAACGTAAATATGGACAACCGGATCGTCGTGCTTGACCTTTACGAAATGGGAGAGCAGCTCCGGCCCACGGCGCTTGTCGTGACGCTGGAGGCGATCCAGAACCGCGTCATGGAAAACCGCAAACGTGGAAAGTACACATGGGTATTCATCGACGAGTGCTATCTGTACTTCAAGTACCACTATTCCGGCGAATTTCTTTACCGGGCGTGGAAACGCTTTCGGAAGTACGCCGGGATTATGACGGCGGCGACGCAGAACGTGGAGGAATGTTTGAAGTCCGAGACGGCGCGGCTCATGCTGGCAAACAGCGAATTTCTGCTGCTGTTCAACCAGTCCGCGACCGACCGCGCGGAGTTGTCCAAACTGCTGCACATTTCCGATACGCAGATGGGCTACGTCACCAACGCAGACCCCGGACACGGGCTCTTGCGTTTCGGCGGCTCCCTCGTCCCGTTCTCCAACACCATCCCCCGTGAAACGGAGCTATACAAGCTCATGTCTACGACCCCCGGCGAAAACTAATCCCTATGGGAAATGCGTCTCACCGTGAGACGCATTTCCCATCTAAGGAGGCGAACACTACGCACGATATTAGAGAACGCAAAAAAGACAGCCGGATCAAGGGCAAAAACGACAGCGGGCATATCGGGAAGGATATACGGCGCTCCATGACCGTCAAGCTCCAAAAGGAGCTTATGGAGCAGACGCGAAGCCGGGACGACGGCAGCACCACCGAAGCCCCGCCCGAAGCGCAGGCCATGGAACAGGCCGAGGAAAGCGCCGTCAACCTTGTCGGCGGTGTCAAGGAGCGCACGGGCGACGGCATCTCAAAGGCTGTCCGGCACGGCAAGCAATCGCCCCGCCAGCGCCCAGCGCCCGCAACAGGTGACGCCCCGACTCCGGCAGAGGACGCCGCCCAGCCCACGCCCCCGGTACGGGAGCGCATGAAGCGCAAGGCCGCTGGCGATCTGCGGACGCGCCGCATAGAGGCCGGACGGACACCGCCAGCGCCCAAAGAGCGCCCAACGCCGGAGATCGCGCACGAAAGGCCGAAGCCGAGTAATCCGATCAAGGAACGCAGCGAGACGGCAGCGCCCCCAACCCCGAAAGAGCGTATGCGGCAGGCCGCCATCAAGGACAAGCAGACCGAAATCCGGGAAAAGTCCTACCTTCCGAAAGAATACGAACAGGCCGCGCCTCGGCATGAGCGGATGACCGCCAGCGCCTCGGCCCCGGAGAACACAACGGCCCCGCCCACGGCGCAGGAGCGTATGCGGGAAAAGGCCGTTGCGGACATACGGGAAAGGCGGGCGGAACAGTACAGACCTTCCGCGCCGCACATAGAACCAAAAGCGGCACCCGCCACGCCTTCCGCGCATATCCCGGAGAAAAAGGACGTTTCTCTTGAAAATCAATCTATCAATCAATCTATCCGAGAACGTCCCCGACGCGCCGCCAAGCCAAAGGAAAAACCGGCTGGCGGCGCTTTTGCGCCCAAGACCCGCCAGAGCGTAGGAAAAGTACCTGGCACAAGAACAGCGCCCACGGCAGCAAGGGGTAAAACGGTGACGCGGCAGGCGGCGGTGCGGGCAAAGCTGCGCGTCCAACGGAACGCCCAGCGCAAGCTGCTCCGGCAGGCCAACCAGCGCGCGGCAAAGCGGGCGGCGGATCTCTCTCGCCGCGCCGCCACCGCCATTGTCAAGGCCGTCGGCTCGGTTGTCAGCGCCATAGCGGGACTCGCGGGCGGCGCTGTCCTGCTCCCCGTTATTATCGTCATTATCCTTGTAGCGGCGATCATGGCCTCGCCTTTCGGTATTCTCTTTGCAAACGAGCCGACTCCGAACGCGATGCCCCTCAATGTTGCCGTCGGGCAGCTCAACATGGAGCTGTCCAACCAACTGGAGCTTTTGCAATCCGGCGACTATGACAGTATCGACGTGCAGGGGCAAGGCCCGGACTGGCGGGAGGTCGTGGCGGTATTCGCCGCAAAGACGGCGGGAGCGGCGGACGGCGTGGACGTGGCCGCGCTGACGCCGAATCGCGTTGACCGCCTCAATGCCGTGTTTTGGGATATGTGCGTTATCACCTCGGAGGTGGAGACGATAGACCACCCGGACAGCGACCCCGACGACGACACGGACGATAGCTGGACGGAAACCAATCTGCATATCACGATCACGGCAAAGACCGCCGAGGAAATGCGGACGCAGTACGCCTTTACCGACGATCAAAACAAGGCGCTGACGGAGCTTTTAGCGGAGCTGTCCACAATGGAACTCCTATTGACAGACCTCGCCGCCTCACAAGAGCAGGCGCGGGAGCTTTTGAAAAACCTCCCCGACGACCTGACGCCAGAGCGCCGCGCCGTCGTGGAAACTGCCTGTACCCTTGTCGGCAAAGTGGCGTATTTTTGGGGAGGAAAATCACTTGTGATCGGCTGGGATAGCCGCTGGGGAACGATACAAAAGGTATGGGCGGACGGCAGCTCCACCACCGGCACCTACCGGCCCTACGGCCTCGACTGTTCCGGGTTTGCCGACTGGACATTTTACAATGCCAGCAGCGGCGCATACGTCCTCGGTCACGGCGGCGGCGCGTCCATGCAGCACACCTACTGTACCCCGATCACATGGGCCGACGCCATCCCCGGCGACCTCGTTTTCTATCCCGAAGATAGCCACGTCGGAATCGTCGGAGGCAGGGACGAAGCCGGAAACCTCTTGATTATCCATTGTGCCAGCGGCTATAACTGCGTCGTGATAACAGGCGCAGACGGCTTTACATCCATCGGCAGACCTATGTACTACGCGGAATAACGCTATGCCCTACACTCTCATATTTGAGGGTGTAGGGCCTTTTTAATCATCTATATCATTCTCAAAGGAATAATTGTTGAGTTCGTCAAAATCAAGAAACTCAGATACCGTCATGCCAAAAGCCAAAGCGATTTTGTGAAGCGTTTTCACTCTCGGATTTTTGGTCAGTCCACGGACAATGTTATCAAGCGTAGATTGCTTGACATCGCTCATGGTAGCCAGCTTGTTGATCGCTATGCCGCGCTCGGCGCACAAAGCACGAATACGCCTCACATAGATTTCAGAGTAGTCCATATTATCGCCCTATCATAAGTATTACCCATTTGCGGGTTAAAGATATGATAAGGGCAGCGCGGGACGATATTACCCGAATACGGGTTGACTTTTCATAATTATCTTCATAAAATATAGATACCCGAATACGGGTAGAATAAATGCGTCTCACGGTGAGACGCATTTTAGGGTCATTGCAACAATTATTCCTCGATCTTCACAATATTGATTGCTGATTCAACCAATATGTTAATTAACTCGTTCCTTGAACGGTTTGTTTGTGCCGAAAGCGCGTCGAGGCGCTCAATCAGTTCTTCCTTCATACGGACAGACACAACCTTGTATCCGTCGTCTCCCTTGCGATGTGTCTTTCTTGTGATTTTAATTTCCTCTGCCATAGCAATCACCTTTCCTTAATTGTAGTGTACCTTGACAGAGTAAATTTTAATATATTATAATTATGTAGTTATAAATAACTATAAATATATAGTCTATTAGAGAGTATCAATTAAAATGACAATGCGGGGTATGTAATATGGATAGATTAAAAGTCCTGCTGGCCGAAAACGACACGACTGACCGCGATGAAATCATGGACTACGCCGCGACGCTAAATGATATAGAGATCGTCGGCGTGACAGATACCCCGACGGCGACGGTGGAGGCCGTGCGCGACCTCTCGCCGGAGGCACTCTTGTTGGACTTGGGCTTAAAGCACGCAGACGACCTCGCCATTACCACGCTGCGGGAAATGCGATCCCTACGGCTGAAATTCGTTCCCTATATCATCATCCCCACCTATCAAATGAGCGACTATGTGCAGGACGCCGCCAGAAAATGCGGGGCGGATTACATATACCCCAAATATCAACAGACAGACGACTGGCAAAAAGGCGTTGTAGATATGGCTCGCGCCCTTGACACGATTGCCCGCCAAAAGTGGGAGAGCACAGGAAGCAACTGGAAAACAGAGGCCGAGCGCACAAAGGAGCTGAACGAAAGGATCGCTGACGAGCTGGACAAGGTGAATATCAGCAGGCGAAACATGGACGCCAGAGAGCTTTTGACCGAGGCGATCCTCCTGTCAATGGAAGCGCCGCAGCCCTATCTATATCTGACCCTGAGCGAGAAGCATAACCGCACCGAGGCGGAAACGGTCACGATCATGGAGAAAGCGATACGCAGAGCGTGGCGCTCCCTTAACGTGGACATTGACGCCCTGCTGGAAAACTATAGGGGGCGGGTGAGCAGCTATACGGGCGTCCCCGCCGTCACCCACTTCATCACCTACTACGCCAACAAGCTGAAAAGCGTCTCACCGTGAGACGCATTTCGACACCGAGAGGCGGCTGCAATGGAACATAAAACCTGCTTTTTCATCGGGCATCGGGACGCCCCCGAAACGCTGCGTCCGTTGCTGGACACCGCCGTGGAGCGGCATATCACGGAGTACGGCGTGGATGATTTTGTCGTGGGGCATTACGGGCGTTTTGACTCCCTCGCCGCCTTTGCCGTCCGTGAAGCAAAACAGCGCCACCCCGAAACGAGGTTGACGCTGCTGATACCCTATTATCCCTTCCGGGGGCTGAAGGAGCTTGCCGAGGAATATGACACCACCTTCTACCCGCCGGGAATGGAGGACGTACCCAAGCCCTTTGCCATCGTGCGGGCAAACGAGTACATGATCCGCACCAGCGACTATCTGATCTGCTACGACAGAGGGCAGATCGGCAAGACACGGGACTTTGTGGAGCTGGCCCGGAAACGGGAGAAAAAAGGACTGATACACGTTGAAAATCTTGCGGAGCAACTGTAAATGCGTCTCACCGTGAGACGCATTTTACAATTCCTCAGAAACGACATCATTTCCGAATATTTTCAGCAAATACAAAATTCCATCTTGTAGAAAAACGCAAATCTGCTATAATAGTATTTGTAGGATTATGCTTGACAAGGAGGGGCCGCACCGTGTACGATCTCCAGACAGACAGACAGACAGACAGACAGACAGACAGACAGACAGACAAGCGTAGCCTCGCTGCGCTCCTTTGTCAAGCCCTTTTCCCGAAAACCACACAAGAATTGGACAGACGTATGCTGACCTCGCGCCGCCATTCGGCGGACGGGGACGGTATGCGTCTGTTTGCGTCTTCGGGGCCGCCGCCCCCGGCGCGCTGATGAAGGAGGGAATCGAAATGGTTTACCCCATCCATGCGGCAAAGCCGCCGCCGAACAAAGTAGCAATTTTCAAATCTGTCTCACGGTGAGACGCATTTCAGAGTAAATTAAAGCGTAAGTTATTGCCGCCCGCACAGGCGGCGCAGAAGGAGAATTAAAATGGAACACAAAACAAGGATAAGAACAAAAGTCTTAAGCCTGCTCTTAAGCCTCGTGATGGTACTCTCGCTTGTACCGTCGCTCGGCTTGACAGCGTATGCTGATGGACACACCCACGACTTCCAATACTCAGCCAGCGGCGACACAATCACGGCTACCTGTCAAAACGAGGGCTGCGACCTGACTGACAACAAGGTGACGCTGACGATCAAGGCACCTGAAAATCTCTATTATAATGATACGACAGCG
>JAEEGL010107152.1_pt1 | contig 11225 bp, 12 predicted proteins | sample 9134231 | NCBI WGS metagenome assembly JAEEGL01 (sample SAMN16246548, study PRJNA631951) | gut metagenome | biome: gut microbiome; feature: rumen; material: fiber-attached | host: Bos | place: Iran: Karaj | collected 2018-10
GAGCTGAGCCAGATTGCCAGCATCGGTAGAACCATACTCATTGGCAACCTTCTGGAAACCAGTGAGGGCCTTGTCGAACTGCTGAGCATCGAACAGCTCCTGACTCTTAGCGAGCTCAGTGCTGGCCTCATTAGCACGAGGATCCAGGTAATAGTTGTTGACTAGGATGGCGCATACGATAACAGCTACAATAGCTACTACGCCACCGATGATGGCCTTCTTATACTTCTCGAAGAAGGCTTCGGTCTTGTTGACCTGCTGCTCCTCTACGGGAGCTACTTTCTGATTGTTGTTTGCCATTATTTTAGTTGTTTTTTACTTGTCAGACGCGAATCGGCTGCAAAGTTACGAAATAAAAGTGAAAAGTGAAAAGTGAAAAGTGAAAAATTTGCTTAATTCGTGTAAATTTACTAACTTTGCGCTCGCAATGATACTTAGGAAGCTATCGATACTCAATTATAAGAATATTGCAGAGGCTACGCTGGAGCTGTCGCCCAAGATGAACTGCTTTATTGGCAGGAACGGAATGGGCAAGACCAATGTGCTCGATGCGATATACTACTTGTCGTTCTGTCGTTCTGCAGGCAATCCCATCGACTCTCAGGTCATCCGACATGAGGAACCATTCTTTATGCTGGAGGGTGAATACGCTGATAGTTTAGCGTATAGCGATGAGCGTTTAGAGATGATATCGGTAGCCATGAAGCGCGGTACGAAGAAGCACTTCAAGAGAAACAAGAAGGAGTATAAGCGTCTGTCGGAGCATATCGGACTGATTCCGCTGGTGGTAGTCGCTCCATCGGACACGCTGCTGATAGAAGGAACCAGCGAGGAGCGTCGCCGACTGATGGACATGGTGATATCGCAATATGACCGCTCGTATATCGATGCCTTGTCACGTTATAACAATGCGCACCAACAGCGCAACACGCTGCTGAAGATGGAAGATGTGGAGCCCGACCCGCTGTTGATGCAACTCTGGGAGGAACAGATGGCTGAATCAGGCGAGGTGCTCTATCAGAAACGAAAGGCTTTTGTGGATGAACTGATTCCCGTATTCCAAGATTACTACCAGCGCATATCTGGTGGACAGGAGCGGGTAGGGCTGAGCTATGTGTCTCATTGTCAGCGTGGTCCGCTGCTGGAGGTTATTCAGCGTGACAGGATGAAAGACCGTGCTGTGGGTTATTCGCTGCATGGTGTACATCGCGACGACTTGGAATTTACGCTAGATGGGCATCCCATGCGTCGGGAGGGTTCGCAGGGACAGAACAAAACCTACGTGATAGCCTTGAAACTGGCACAGTTTGACTTTCTGAAACGGACAGCTTCGCAGACAACACCGCTGTTGTTGCTCGATGATATCTTCGACAAGTTGGATGCTGAACGCGTAGAACAGATTGTCAGACTGGTGTCGAGTGACAGTTTCGGACAGATATTTATTACCGATACGAATCGTGACCACCTGGATCAGATTCTGCGCAACTCAGCATTGGATTACAGGATTTTCCACGTAGAAAATGGAGAGATAAATGTTTAAGAGGGACGTACAACAGATTAAGGACCTGATATTGCAGGCGATGCGTGAACAGGGACTGGAGACTCCGCTGAAGCAGAAGCGACTGGTGGAGGCGTGGCCTCAGGTGGCTGGTCCGATGATAGCACGTTATACCCTGAACACCTATATCTACAACCAGACGTTGTATGTCCGACTGTCGAACCCAGCATTGAGGTCTGACCTGTCGATGCGTCGTCAGGAGTTTACGCAGAAGTTGAATGCTGTGGTAGGTGAACAGGTGATTACTGATGTGCGTTTTGGCTGATGACACCATCCATCATGATGTCATGAGCATCAGAAGGTACTTCATCAACTAATTGCCAAGGGAAACACAATCCAATCTTGTATAGTTTAGTGTGGAGTGCGGAGAGTTTAGAGAGGAAACGGTCGTAGTACCCCTTGCCTCGTCCTAACCGATGTCCATCAGCATCGAAAGCCATACCGGGAATGACGGCTACATCAATAGCTGCATAATCAGTATAAAGAGGGCCTGTAGGTTCCATGATGCCAAAGGCACCAGGCTGCAAACTGTCAGCACCCGTATAGAGGCGCAGCTCCATGTCGGTATCGCTGACGACACGCGGCAATAAGATGGTCTTGCCTTGTGCGATGAGACCGTCGAACAGCGGATTGATTTGCACCTCGTCGGGCAATGCGCTATATAGTAATAAGGTACGTGCGTTGGCAAAGTGGCTTTCCGACTGGAGAGCAGCTAACAAAGCAGATGATTCGGCTGCGGAGTGTTCTTGTTTCCGTAGTCGAATCATCTGTCGTAAAGCCTTCTTGCTCGTCATGCCGCCTTGTTTTGTGGCTTCTCTTCTTTCTTCTCAGGAGCCTGTGGGAAAGCCTTGCCCTCGCGGAATACCTTGATGGTTTCCAAGATGGCAGGATCGTCGCTGTTCAGATACTCCATCCACGCCTGTTCGCTGAGCATGTTGTAGATGATGCGGCTGTAGAGATAACGCTCCAGCAATTTGTGTGAGCGTTGTATCATGAGGTTGCGACGCTTCAGCCCGTTCTTATCAGCATAGGTGGCAAAGCGGTCTACTATGTTCTGCGACTTCAGATAGTCAGCCATTTGTTTGGCAGTTTGATACTGGCTCAGTTTCTGACGGTTCTCGTCCGTATACGTGAAGCAGTACTGGATGATAAGTCCGCTCATCGATGCCTGCTTGTAGTATGAGGTCACATCGGTAGTATCCTCGGCAATGAAGATATCGGGAGTGATGCCACCACCGCTATAGACAGGACGTCCGTTGTTGGTGTGATATTCAGGACCTTCGTGCTTGATGCTGTCCAGTGAGAAGAATTCACCATGCTGATAGCGTGTCAGCAAGTCTTCCTCGTAATCCTTGTTGTCGCCAGACGTATAGGGTTTCTGGATGCAGCGTCCCGATGGTGAATAGTATCGTGCAATGGTCAGACGAATCATCGACTGGTCGTTGAAGGCAATGGGCTGCTGAACGAGTCCCTTACCAAACGAACGACGTCCGATGATGGTTCCTCTGTCGTTGTCCTGGATAGCACCTGCCAGAATCTCTGAGGCTGATGCAGAGCCTTCGTCGATGAGTACCACCAGTGGTATCTGCTGATAGGAACCACGTCCGTCGCTGCGATATTCCTGGCGAGGCGACTTACGTCCCTGGGTATAGACAATGAGCTTATTCTTGGGCAGGAACTCGTTGGCAATCTGGACAGCCGACTGCAGATAACCACCCGTATTGCCACGCAGGTCGATGGTCAGGTTCTGGAAACGCTCCTGCGACAGACGAGCCAGTGCGATGAGCAGTTCAGGGTAGGTGTTCTCGCCGAAGTTCTTGATGCGGATATATCCCGTGTTGTCGTCCAGCATATACACCGCAGTGACGCTCTTGGTAGGTATCTCGCCACGCGTCACGATGATATTACGAATCTTCTTCTCGCCAAAGCGCATGATGCCCAGCTTAACCTTCGTGTCCTTAGGACCCTTGAGGCGGTGCATGGCCTCCTCGTTAGTCAGCGTCTTACCCGTAAAGGGCTTGTCGTCGACCATCACAATCTTATCGCCAGCAATGACACCAGCACGCTCAGCAGGTCCATTACCAATGACCTGTTGTACATGGAGCGTATCGCGACGGATATTGAACTCGATGCCGACACCAGAGAACGAGCCGCGCAAATCGTCATTGGCCATCTGTACATCCTTGGCGGCAATGTAGACGGAGTGGGGGTCCAGTTCTGACAGAATTTGAGGCATGGCCTTCTCTACCAAATCATTCACGTTGACCGTGTCAACATACTGATCATCAATGATATGCAGCAGGTTATTCAACTTGTTGCTGCTCGAATTGATGATGCTCAGACGGTTGCCTGAGAAGTGGTTGGCATAGAAGGTGCCGATCAAGATGCCCACCACCACGCACAAAGCCATGATGAGCGGCATGAAGCGACTATTTTTTTTCTGATTCATGATTGCGTTATTTCGTTTTTTCCGTTATTCCGTTAATCCGAAGATTTAGTCATCCCCCAGGTAGACCACCTCTATTCCTGCACGCTCCAATAGTTCGATGCCATCGGTGAGTCGATACTTCTCGCCATAGACCACACGACGGATGCCTGACTGGATGATGAGTTTGGCACACTCGATACAAGGCGATGCGGTGATGTAGATGGTAGCCCCATCAGAGTTGTTGTTTGAACGCGCCAGCTTGGTGATGGCGTTGGCTTCAGCATGCAGCACATAGGGTTTCGTCACGTTGTTGTCGTCTTCACACACATTCTCGAACCCACTCGGAGTACCGTTGTAGCCATCGCTGATAATCATGCTGTCCTTGACCACCAGGGCACCAACCTGTCTACGTGAGCAGTAGGAATTCTCTGCCCAGATGCGAGCCATGCGCAGATAGCGCTGGTCTAGCTTATTTTGTTTTGTGTTTGATACCATTTCTCTTCAATAATGCATCTATTGTTGGTTCACCGCCACGGAAACGCTTGTAGAGTTCCATGGGGTGTTCTGTTCCTCCTTTGCTCAGAATATTGTCGCGGAACGACTGGGCTGTCTTCTGGTCGAAGATGCCATTGCGCTTGAAGACGCTGAAAGCATCGGCATCGAGCACCTCAGCCCATTTGTAGGAGTAGTAGCCTGCAGCATAGCCTCCCGCCATGATATGCGAGAACTGTACCGTCATGCAGGTATCTTTCAGCTGTTCACCGATGATGGCTTTCTTCCAAGCCTGTTTCTCGAAGGTCATGATGTCATCGGTAAACTCGTCCTTCTTGGTGTAATAGGCCATATCGAGCAGTCCGAAGCTGACCTGACGCAGACAGGCTGTCGCTGCCATGAAGTTACGGCTCTTGACAATGCGCTGAATCAGTTCGTCGGGCAATGGCTCCCCCGTCTTATAGTGGAAGGCGAAGGTGCGCAGGAACTCTTTCTCGATGGCGAAGTTCTCCATAAACTGCGAGGGCAGCTCGACGAAGTCCCACCAGACATTAGTACCTGATAGCGACTCGAAACGAGTGTTGGCAAACATGCCATGCAGCGAATGGCCGAACTCATGCAGGAAGGTCTCTACCTCTCCCAGTGTCAGCAGGGCAGGCTTGTCCTCCGTTGGCTTCGTCAGGTTCATGACCACCGAGACGTGTGGACGCACATTCTCGCCCTTACGGTCTATATACTGGCCTTGATATTCCGTCATCCATGCACCGCCTTGCTTACCCTTACGCGGATGGAAGTCGGCATAGAAGACAGCCAGATACGAGCCGTCCTTATCGAACACCTCGTAAGCTTTCACATCCGGATGATAGACGGGAATGTCCTTGTTCTCCTTGAACGTAATGCCATAGAGACGGTTAGCCAGACCAAAGACACCATCGATGACCTTCGACAGTTCGAAGTAGGGACGAAGCATCTCCTGGTCCAGGTTGTATTTCTTCATCTGCAGCTTATGGCTATAGAAGCCAGCGTCCCAAGGATACAGCTTCTCAATATCCTTCTTGGCCATTTTGACCAGCTCTGCCTTTTCCTGCAGAGCCGTAGGCTTATAAGCCTCAATGAGGTCGTCGAGCAGCCGATAGACATTACGGGGCTTGGAGGCCATACGACGCTTCAGCACGTAGTCTGCATAAGTCTTGTAACCCAGCAACTGGGCTATCTCACGACGCAGATTGATGAGTCGCTTGCAGATGTCGAGGTTGTTCTCGCTGTTGTCGTGCGTACACTCGGTATTACGCGCCATATACATCTGCTTACGCAGTTCGCGCTGGGTAGAATACGTCATGAAAGGCGAGTAGGAGGGCATGTCGAGGGTGAACACCCAGCCTTGCTTCTCCTGTTCCTTGGCAGCCAGAGCAGCTGCCTCGCGCGCCGTATCAGGCAGTCCGTCGAGCTGTGACTCGTCGGTGATATGCAACTGGAAGGCCTTATTCTCTTTGAGCAGATTCTGCGAGAACTGCAGGGAGAGCATCGAGGCTTCTTCGGTCAGCTGGCGCAGACGTTCCTTGCCTGTATCGTCAAGCAAAGCACCGCTACGTACGAATCCCTCGTAGCAGTTGTCGAGCAGCCGTTTCTCCTCAGGTGTCAGCTTGCGATGATGCAGATGCACCTGACGGATACGCTCAAACAAGCGGGGATTGAGGCGCACGTCGTTGGAGTGTTGTGTCAGAATGGGTTGCAGCTTTTGTGCCAGCGCATCCATCTCGTCGTTGGTTTCAGCCGACAGCAGGTTGAAGAACACCGTCGACACTCTGGACAGCAGATCATAGTATCCCTCGTCCTCCTCCGTATTGATAATCGTATTGTCGAAGGTAGGCTTCTCAGGATTGTTGATGGTCTTCTCGATCTGTTCATTGTCACGACGGATGCCCTCCATGAAGGCTTCCTCGTAGTCCTCCAGACGAATACGGTCAAAGGGCACAGTATCGTGTGGCGTATTGTAAGGTTCAAAAAACGGATTCTTATGCTCGCTCATACTAACGTAAATTCTAATTAAGGTGCAAAGTTACAATAAATTACCGAAACTGCGTCATGATTAAAAAGAATTAACGTTATTGGCGCGTGTATGCTACATGAGCAGTCGTTCCAGCATGGGTATCTCGATGCGTCCCCGATGCAGGGTAATCATCTGGTCGGCTTGCATCTGGTTCAGTGCGTTGCTGATGTCCAGTCGGCTGTCGTTCAGCTCCTGGGCTATCTGTTGCATCAGGATATAAAAAGTCTTTGGACCAGCGGGATAGAGGCATCGCGAGAAGAAGAAACGGATGATGCGCTCGCGCAGCGATTGGGGAGCAGACCTCCATGCACGATGTTCCAGCCGCTGGGCATGTGCTGCCAGGAGGTTGAACATGTTAAGACGGAACACCAGCTGCGTCTCCAGCAACAGCATCACCTCCTGCTTATCCAGCGTGATGAGGTTGCAAGGCTCTATGGCTTTGAATGATGAGGAGTAGCTCTGCGAGAGTCCGAAGATACGCTCAGGTTGCAGCGTATAAGGGGCACTGATGCGCTCTACCACTCTGCAACAATGATCATCGCTCAGCGTCTCACACTCCAGCGTGCCATTGGTCAGGAAATACAGATGGGTACACTTGTCGCCATCCTTGACGATTCGCTTGCCAGCAGCCACCTTCGTAAATCCGAACTTGGTATGGGTGACAACCTCCATCAGGTCGGCCCGGCTCATACCTTGGAAGAGTGTAAACTGCAGCAGCTGGTCGTAGATAGTCATTGCTCTATCTTGTCTTTCATGGAGGGCGAATACCACACCTTGTTCTGTCCCTTGTCGTCGTAGATGAAGTAGACCATCAGGTCGGGATTACGCTCCAGCACCTCACGCGCCTTGTCGAGTCCCATGACCATAAAAGCGGTGGCATAGGCATCAGCCTTGGCACACTGGTTACAGAGTACGGTGGCTGACAGGATGTTATGCTGAACGGGACGTCCCGTCTTGGGGTTGATGGTATGGGCATATTTGCGTCCACCCTTATAGTAGAAGTTACGATAGTTACCGCTAGTAGCCATCGCCTTATCCGTCACGTTGAGTACGGTTTGCAGTTCGTTGCCAATATGCAACGAGTCGTCAGTAGGCTTGGTGACGCCAATTTTCCAGGGTACACGCTTCTCGCTGATGCCTCGTGTCACCACCTCGCCACCAATCTCTACGAGATAGTTCTTCACCCCTTTCTCGTCCATCAGACGTGCTACCACATCCGTACCATAGCCTTTGGCAATGGCTGAGCAGTCGAGCATGATGCGGGGGTCTTGCTTCTGGATGGTCTTGCCGTCGTAGCTCACCTTCTGATAGCCGACAAACTGGCGCAGCGAGTCGATGGCATGCTTGGTAGGCTCCTGTGCGTGCTTGAATCCGAAGCCCCAGAGATTCACCAGCGGAGCCACCGTGATGTCGAAGGCTCCATGGGTGTCCTTGCTGACCTGTTGAGCCAACTGGAACACGTCGAGAAACATCTTGTCGGGCTCCACCGCCTGGTTGTTGTTGATCTTCGAAATAGTGCTCTGCTCGTTGAACATCGACAGCGCAGCATCTACCTCTTTCAACTTGTCTACGACCTCAGCTTCCAGGTCTTCGTCATACTGATACGTCACATGGAATGTGGTACCGAAGATGACACCAGAGCACTGCTGATAAGGCATCGAGTGCTGCTGGCGTATGATGAGTATTGTACCTACGATCAATATCACCAGGAAAGGGATTTGCCACTTTTTCATATATCAATAATCACGTTGAAGTTTGCTGCCAGACAATCTTTGTCGTTAGTGCCAAAGCCAGGCACATACCACGTATTGCCAAAATCACCCTCCTTATGGGCTATGCGCCGCTTGTAACGTACGCTCCAGCCCAGATGCAAGGGACCGAATATCTTGGCGTCGATACCGATGACGGCTTCTAGCCAGTGCATGTTGCAGGGATAGTCCTGGATGCTGAATTGTGTCTTACTCTTCCATACCGGGTCAGGCAGATTCTCGCGGATGATGTCTACTTTATATGACGTGAAGGCATAGCGGAATCCGGCATACAAGCGGTTAGCCTGGTGTTTGTTCTTCAGGATGTTCCAGTCCATACCGATACGGAAGAAGGGTGCTGTGGTCTTGTAAGTCAGTCCCGTCACCTCATCATTCTCGCGATTGGCACGTCCGACACCCAATTCGAAGATGGGGAACCACTGGTCGTGCAGATTGATGCGCAGAGCACCTTCGTACTGCCCATGATCGCCAAATGTCGCCATAGCAGCACCCACAAGATCGAACGAGACGGAGAACCCACGGAACAAGGGTATAGAGTCCTTCTCCATGCGAAACATCTTCAGTTGCGCATGGGCAGGTGTGGCGTTGCCAAAGAGCATCACGATGCTAATCAAGGCTGCCGAGATATATGTATAAATGCTCTGTCGATTGGTCATAAGTCACGCTCGGATTTGTGATTACTATCGAGTCAATGGAAGTGCTCTCGTATCTTACCCCCGTAATGGTATGGAAGAAGTTGGCCTGGCAGTCTACCGACTCGAAGTGTGGATAATTCTCCTTCTTGATATATAAGGTACTCACATAATAGAGACCTTTGTGTGCTTGTGTCGTGTCGGTTCTGAAGAGGTAGAAAGTGTCCTCGGGCTGCATATAGCTGGCGGGCAGGTCGAATCCGGCAATGTCTGTCAACGCGTTTTGCAACAGGGTATCCTGGCCGTCGGCACGTCTGGTGAATACCCAGAGGGTGTCGGTGCCTATCCCTTCAGGATTCATATCGGAGCCGATGATTTCAATATGATAATCGGCAGTATGATACAACGGGCAATCGATGGAGGTACATCCAGCCATGAGTGCCGTCAGCAGCACGAGTATTCCTACTATTTTCCGCATCTGATTTCCTCCTCTATCTGATAGTCGTTGCGGCCAGCACTACTGCGGCTGATGAGGTCGCCTAGGAATCCAGCCAGGAACAGCTGCGTACCAATCATCATCATCGTCAGCGCGATGTAGAAGTAGGGTGAGTTGGTGACCAGACGCATGGGTATGCCGTTATAGAGCGCCCATGCCTTCTCAGCGCCTAGGAAGAATGCTGCCAGGAAACCAATCATGAACACGATGGTGCCCAGGAATCCGAAGACGTGCATCGGCTTCTTGCCGAAGGTGCCCAGGAACCACAGCGTCAGCAGGTCAAGATAGCCGTTGACGAAACGGTTCCAGCCCATGAATTTCGACTTGCCGAACTTACGGGCTTGGTGGTGTACGGGCTTCTCGGATATCTTGTCGAATCCGGCATTCTTAGCCAGATAGGGCATGTAGCGATGCATCTCGCCATACACCTCGATATTCTTCACCACATCCTTGCGATAGGCTTTCAGTCCGCAGTTGAAGTCGTGCAGGTTCTTGATACCGCTTACCTTGCGTGCCGTAGCGTTGAACAGCTTGGTGGGAATAGTCTTCGACAGGGGGTCGCCTTGTTTGCGATTCTGCTTGTAGCCACTCACCAGGTCGTAGCCGTCTTCCTTAATCATACGATACAGCTCTGGAATCTCGTCGGGCGAGTCCTGCAAGTCGGCATCCATGGTGATGATCACATCGCCCTGAGCCTCCTTGAAACCGCAGTAGAGCGCAGGACTCTTGCCATAGTTGCGACGGAACTTGATGCCCTTCACGTGTTCTGAACGGGCTGCCAACTCGGTAATCACGTCCCACGAATGGTCGGTAGAACCGTCGTTGACAAAGATGACCTCGAAGCTGAACTTGTTGGCCTCCATCACACGCTCTATCCACGAGTAGAGCTCAGGTAACGATTCGTCCTCATTATAAAGAGGTATAACTACTGATATGTCCATCTATACTATTTACAATTTTGACTATTTACAATTTACAATTTATTTTCTTATTGCTTGGCGTTGCATCAGGGCTGCAATAGGCAGTCCCAGGAATATGCCTGTCGTAATGTTGATAGTCAGCATGTTCAGCGCATAGTCGATGGGTCGCATGCTGGCCAGTTCCTTCAGCCCTTCGTCCATCTGTTGGCGCATGCCGTAGATGTCTACCATCTTCCGGCCTTCCTCTGAGTTCAGCATCGTGTGGAATGTCCCCAGCAGATAGCCTTCGTCGATGTAGGCGAAATAGACGTAGATGACTACTGCCAACAGCAGTCCGGCATAGAAGAAACTCAGTATCAGATAGGCATAGCCACGTCCGAAGGAGATGATGCCTTCGCGGGCCTGATCACGAAAATGGCGCAACCTGTTGGCTGCGAAGAAGGGCGATGCCACGATGAGCAGCATGGCAGCCATACCCAGGGCAGGGTAGGCCAGTCCTTGTATGTAGCACACGAAGCTGCCAATCCACATCAGCGACAGCAGCGCTCCGTCTTGTCGTGCAAATGCTTTCAGTTGTACGTATTCTTGTGGTGTCATTTCTGCGTGCAAAGGTACAAATAAATTTGTAATTGAAAAAAAATATTTGCAATCATTTGCTGTTTCTCGAAAATTATTTGTACCTTTGCAGCCGCTTACGAGCAAAAATGGGCAGTCCTGTACGGCCAGCTCCCTCGGAATCCCCCAGGATGGGAACATAGCAAGGGTACTTGGTTGTAGCGGCGCGATACAGCAAGCTGCCCACCCGCCTCTTTAGCTCAGTTGGCCAGAGCACGTGATTTGTAATCTCGGGGTCGTTGGTTCGAATCCGACAAGAGGCTCA
>JAEEGL010933600.1_pt1 | contig 11225 bp, 6 predicted proteins | sample 9134231 | NCBI WGS metagenome assembly JAEEGL01 (sample SAMN16246548, study PRJNA631951) | gut metagenome | biome: gut microbiome; feature: rumen; material: fiber-attached | host: Bos | place: Iran: Karaj | collected 2018-10
CTTCTTCGGCGGGGCCCCGGAAGCGGACGGCGCCAGCGGCTCTTCTGACGCCGGGCGGGGCGTCTCCCCGTCCCGCCGTGCCCGGAAAGCCAGCCAGATCCAGACGGCGAGGGCGGCGGTAAAGGCGGCCACGCTGGTCATCTGGGCCGATTTGAACAAGACGAAGACGAGGTCCGTATAGTCGCCGCGCAGGTACTCGAGCGCGAAGCGCGCCGCGGAGTAGAGCATGACGTAGAGGGCGAAGGCCTGTCCTTTCGCGTGTCGCGTGCTGCGGTAGATGAGCAGCAGGGCGAAGATGACCACGTCGATCTGCCCCTCCCAGACCTCAGCCGGCCAGAGCGGCTGCGCGCCGTAGGTCTGATAGGCCAGGGTGGTGGAGGGATAGAGGAGACCGAAAGCCTCGCCGGTGGGAGCGCCAAAGGCGTCGCCGTTCAGCAGGTTGGCGCAACGCCCGATGGCCTGGCCCAGGATGATGGCCGGACAGACGATGTCGGCGAAGGCCCAGGTATCGATGTCGTGGCGCCGGGTGTAGAAAACGCCGGCGGCGACGCCCAGCACGATGCCGCCCTGGATGGCCATGCCGCCCTGCCAGACGTTCAGGATCTCGGTCAGGTGGTCCTTGTAGTACGCCCAGTCGAAGAAGAAAACGTCCCAGAGGCGGGAGCCCAGGATGCCGGCCAGCCCGCAGTAGATGCCCATATCAATGACGTGCTCGTGCCAGCGGCCGTCCTGCTTCGCCAGGAAGTAGGCGACGCCGGTGGCGAGGACGATGGACAGGCTCAGCACGAGTCCGTAGGCCCGGATGGGGAAATCGCCGATGTAGAACAGATATTGATGCAAACCAGGTACCTCCCGTAAGGCAGGATGCGGTCCGGCGGATTTGTCGGAACGGGGACACGGCGGCCCGTATCGCGGGCGCGCTACCTCCCGATTATAGCATTTCTGCCGCGAAATGGGAAGGGATTTCCCGCGCAAGCGCGCCCTTCCTTTCGCGCGTCATCCCGGAAAGGCGTCCGGAGAATAATCTGAACGTAAATTCATGATTGAAGCCCGTTGTCGGATAAGATATAATAATTTTTATAACTAAATATTTTCATTAATATTTGGAGCCCTTTGCCGAAAACGTGACGCCACAGATGATTCCGCCGCCGGCCGGTCCCGGCCGATACGGAAATTGCCCTGGCGGCTTTCTTGACAGCGGGGTTTTCCATGCCGTATAGTTAAAGTGGTTCTGCCTGCCGTTTCCGGCGGCCAGGCAGGAAAGGATGATTCCTATGGATGATTCGCTCGGATTGGCGCTTTATCAGGAAATGCTCCGCGGGGAGAAGGTCGCGCTCCTGCGCTGGGATCTGAAAACCGACCGCATGACCTGTGACGAAGCGATGGCGGCGTTGTTCCCGCAGGCGGTGCGGTACGAGAATTATTCCTCTTTCCTGCGGCAATGGCCGTCGCTCCATCCCAACGACCGCAAATGGTTCCTGGGACTCCTGGAGTTCCTCGGGAAGCCGCATCCCGAATACGCTGACGGCCAGAAGGAACACATCATTGACTTCCGGCTGCGGGACCAGAGCGGCGAATACCGCTGGCTGCACGCCCGCCAGATTATCCATTTCGAGGGAACGCGCCCGTATTTCGTGACGATGATGATCCGCAACACGGACAGCGAGCACAAGAAGCAGGAAGAACTGCGCGTCAAGGCGGAACGCGATCCGCTGACCGGGCTCTACAACAAGGGACATTCCCGGGAAGTCATCGGCGAGGCGCTGGCGGTGCCGGATACGAAGAAGGCGCTGCTGGTGCTGGATATGGACGGCTTCAAGAAGGTCAACGATAACCTGGGGCATCTTTTCGGCGACGCGGTCATCTCCGACATGGCGCTGAGTCTGGCGGACGTGTTCGAGTCGTCCGATATCCTGGGCCGCATGGGGGGCGACGAGTTCGTTGTGCTGATGCGGGATGCGGAGAGCTGCGAGGCCATCACGGCGCGCTGCGAGAGGCTGCGCGAGGAGCTGCGGCGGAGTTTTGAGTACGGCGACGGTTTGTCGCTGAAGGTCAGCGGCAGCATCGGCATCGCCCTTTCGCCGGAACACGGCACGGACTACGACGAGTTGTTCGCCCGGGCGGACGCCGCGCTTTACGAGGCCAAGAAGCGGGGCCGCGATACCCAGGTCTTCTATTCGCCGGAGATCGAGGCGAGTCAGCGCAAGGTCGCGGAGGACGATCCTTCGCACCAGCAGCGCCAATCGCTGCTCGAACGGCCGGTGGAATTCATCTTCCGGATGCTCTATGAGACCGGCAACGCCCGTACGACGGTCAAGACGCTGCTGGCGTTGTTCGCCAAGTATTTCATGGTGCAGCGGGTCGTCATCTACCAGGATATTTCCGGCTCCTGGGATTGCTGGTTCGAGTGGCGGACGGGCGGCGTGCTGCCGACGGCCGAGGCGCACTCGGGCCTGGCGCTGGATTTCATCAACGGCAACTACCGGCAAGAGATTTACGGGTGCTTCTCGGAATGCTCCGATACCGCCGCCGTCGAAGGCGAGATGGGCGAAGCGCTGCAGCAGAAAGGGATCTTCGCGTTCCTGCACGCGGGCATCATGAACGGCAGCCGCCGGATCGGCTGCGTGGGCTTCGACGACTGCCGCGGGCCCCGGGTGTGGACGAAGAAGGAACACGAGGTGCTGAAGACCTTCGCCGACATCCTCGGGACCTTCCTCATGGACCAGATGCGCTACGATATGGTACGCAAGGGCTATTGGCGGCTGCAGCGCATTCTGGATTCCCTGCACCGGAAAATCTGGGTCATCTCGGCGGAGAACGGCCGGGTTTTCTTCATGAACCGCCGGACAAGGCAGGCTCTGGCCCGTCGGGGGGAGGAGGAACGCTCCTGCCACAAGATCGCGACGGATTCCAACCGGCCCTGTGCCCGCTGCCGCTTTTCCCACGAGGGCGGTAATTGCCCGGTCGCCCGGCGGCTCCGCTGCATGGCGGAGGAGAGGGGATTCAAGCCGGCGGAAATCGAATGGAGCGAAAAGGCGCAAGGGCTCCTCTACATCGAGGACGTGCCCGTTTAATACCGCGTACCCTTTTGGTTTTTCTCCGGCGGCCCGCCCCGCTGCCGGACAGGAAAGGGAGTGTCGTTTATGTCCTGTCTGTTGCGCGCGCTATTGGCCGGCGTTTTCCTGCTGCTCCTTCACGCCGGCGCGCTGGCGGAGGAGATGCCGGCGCTGCGGGTCGGCTACATCGAATCACCGGGGTACTTCCGGCAGAACTCGCACGGGAATTATCGGGGGATGCTCTACGAGAACATCGAGGTCGTCGCCTCCTATGCCGGGTTTAAGCCGGTATATCAGCGGCTGACGCCGGAGGAGGCCCAGACGGCTCTGGAGCGCGGCGAGGTGGACGCCGTGGCGGGTATCATCTCGCCGGACGATTACGACGCCGCTCGTTTTTCCCTGGTGGACCAGTATATCGGCAATACGCCGATCTATCTCGCCCGTCCCTATGAAGAGGTGACAGAGCCCCGGCGATCCCGGATCGGGTACTTCGCGCCGCTGTATTCGACGCTCCTGGAGTTCTGGCCCCCCGGCACCGTTACGCCGCTGGACGGTCTGGAGCTCATCCCCTACGACGATTGGGAACAGTTTTACCTCGACTACTACCGGGGCAAGGTGGACGGGTACATCACCAGCGATTACTGTTCCGACAACACGATTTCGATGGAGCGGATCCTGATGTCCGCGAATATCTATCTGGCGGTGCGGAAAGGCAACGCGGCCCTGGAGGAGCGGCTGGAAAAAGCGATACGGGAAGCCCTGCGCATTCAGCCGAACTTCCGGGCGGAGGTCGCCAAAGAGACTCTGGCGCGTGTCTATCCGCTGGTTCTCGACCGGGCGGAAAGGGAATATCTGTACCGCCGTCCCGTGGTCCGGCTCGCCAGCTCCGGTCAGCAGGTTCCCTTTGTCTACTTCGAGGACGGCGAGGCCAGGGGCATCCTGCGCGAGATCATCAGCCTCATCGAGGCCGACCTGGGCCTGCGCTTCGAGATCGTCGAGACGGCGAACAACACCGAACTTCTGGCGCTGCTCCAAAGCGGCAGGATTGATGCCCATCCCACGTTTCCCCTGGATCATAACTGGGCACGGGAGATGAACGCCCGCCTGACGCCGTCGTATTGTACCTTCGATCACGTGCCGGTCATGCGGCGTTATGAGGACCTGCCCGCGGAGCCGCGGGTCGCCTGCCCCCGGCAGTATCTGTTCGTGAAGGACTACGTAGAGGAACGTTTCCCCCCGGATCAGATCGTCTGGCGGGATTCCTTCCCCGAATGCTTTGAGGCGGTGAGCAAGGGGGAGGCCGACATCCTTTTCGCCAAGTCGCTTACCGTGCAGCAGGAACTGCAGTCCGGGAAACATGCGAACCTCTTCACCAACGGACAGACCGTCGCCTCGCAGCCGATGTGCATCGCCGTGAGCCAGAGCGCCGATCCGAGGCTGCTCACCATCCTGACCAAGGAGGTCGAGCATCTGAACAAGGCGCGCGTCAATGAGATTTTTGGGCGGTATATGTCGGAGATCAGTGCCCACCGAAGCTGGCAGGCGTTCCTCAACGAGAACCCGCTGCGCGCCGTTGGTATTGTGCTGGGGCTCTCCGCGCTGATCATCGGCGGCCTCATCACCATCATGGGTATCCGCCATAAGGCCGAGCGTCAGCTCTTTGACGCCGCTTACGTCAATCCCCTCACCGGCATCCATACCATAAGCTGGTTCGAGAAGTTCGTCCCCGGCCTGATTGAGAAGCGACACGCCAGGGCGCGACGGGCGGGGGAGCTGTTCCTGATGAGCTTCGCGTCCTACCGTTTCGACCTCCTGAAAGCGGTCTACGACCAGAACACTCTCTATGCCGGTATCGCCCGGCTCATAGCCGAGGTCCGGGCGAAAAACGCCTGGCTGCTCCACGGCTCCATCAGCTCGGAGCTGTCCCACATGTATATCCTCTGCCGGCAGGAAGCCGGCATGACAATGCTGGATGCCGCCGAACGGATCATGCAGGACGCCGCCGAGATCCGGGGGGACAGCGCCTCCATCCGCATGAGCTACCGCGTTGGGCTCTGTCAGGTCCCGCCGGAAGGGAATCTGAACCTCCTCCAGCTCATGGCGAACGCTTCCATCGCCCAGAACGAGGCGGTCCTGCACGGCGAGGTAGTGGGGATTTACGATGAATCCCTGCAGAACCGGCGCGTCCTGGAAAAGAAAATCGAGGACCTGATGTACAAGGCGCTGGAGCAGGAGGAGTTCCAGGTCTGGCTCCAGCCGAAGTACGACCTGACGACCCGCCGCGTCATCGGCGCCGAGTCCCTGGTTCGCTGGCAGAGCCCGGAGATGGGCTTCCTGATGCCCTACCAGTTCATCAGCCTCTTCGAGCAGAACGGCTTCATCATCCCTTTCGACTACTATATGCTGGAGCACGTCTGCCGGCTGCAGAAGCGTTTTCTGAGGGAAGGGAAAAAGGTCGTCCCGGTGGCGGTGAACCAGTCGGGCATCCATATCCGCGAGGCCGGATACGTGGAGCATATGCGGGAGCTGACGCGGCTTTACGATTTGCCGCCGGGCACCGTGGAGCTGGAGCTCACCGAGACCGCCTTCATCGACTACGATACCAAGGAGGAGTCCGACAACGCCGCCGCCATCGTCGCGGCTCTCCGGGAGATGGGCTACGCCGTCGCCATGGACGACTTCTGCACCGGGTATTCCTCCATCGCTATGCTGCACCGGCTTCCCATGGACGTCATGAAGATTGACCGGGCGATGCTGCTGGCATCGGAGGACTCGCCCCGGGGGCAGAAGATCCTGAAGAACGTCGTGAACTTCGGCGAGAGCCTCGATATGCTGGTGCTCTGCGAGGGCATCGAGACCCAGGCGCAGGAGGCCATGCTGCTGGCCAACGGCTGCCGCTACGGCCAGGGTTTCCTGTTCGCCCGTCCCATGCCGGAGGAACAGTACGCGACATTCCTCGAAACCCACGAAGTCGAGGACGCGCACGCCGTGAAGGAACGCGGGACGCTCGCCTGAGCGGGGGAAACGCCCTTACATGGCGCGTCACGTTCATCGGCTGCTTGCTCCGCCGGCTGCCGATTGGCGCGGTTTTCCGGGGACGAAGCCGTTCCGGTGAAAACAGCCGCCGAATCGGAGCCCGACGCTTCGGTTGGGCGGCTGCTTTGTTGGCATCATGGAGGTTCATAGAATGCAAACGACAGCGCATCAAGGGATGTTCAGCCAAAAGCAGCTTTGGCATCTCGTCTGGCCTCTATTGATCGAGCAGCTTTTGGCCGTTCTGGTCGGCATGGTTGACGTCCTGATGGTCTCCTTTGTCGGGGAGGCGGCCGTTTCCGGCGTTTCTCTGGTGGACGCCGTCAATCATCTTGTCATCCAACTTCTGTTTGCCCTGACCGCCGGCGGCACGGTGGTCTGCGCCCGGTATATCGGCGGCAACGATACGGCTTCGGCGCGAAAGAGCGGGGGCCAGCTCCTTTTCATCACCACGGTTTCCATGGCGCTGCTGTCGGTTTTTCTCCTCGTCGGCGGCCGGCCGGTCCTGCGCCTTCTGTTTGGCACGGTGACGCCGGAGGTCATGGAAGACGCCGAGATTTACATGCGATACACCGCCATCTCCTTCCCGTTTTTAGGGGTATATCACGCGGTGTCTTCCGTTTTTCGCGCCCAGGGAAATACCCGGATGGCCATGCTGGCTTCCCTGGGGATGAACCTGATGAACATTGTCGGTGACGCGCTGTGCATTTTCGGCTTTGGCATGGGCGTGGAGGGTGTCGCGCTTCCCACGCTGCTGTCCCGGATTATCGCGGCGGCCGCCATGGGCTGCTGCCTCCAGATGCCGGGCAATCCGCTTCGCCTGCGCGGCTTCGGGCAATGCCGTCCCGACGGGGCTGTCCTGCGGCAAATCCTGGCCATCGGGATTCCGGCCAGCGTCGAAAGCGTCCTGTTCAATCTGGGCAAAGTGATGCTCCAGAGCCTGGTGTCCACGCTGGGTACGGCCTCCATCGCCGCCTATGCCGTGGCCGGCAATCTGGCGACATATCTGTATCTGCCCGGCAACGCCATGGGCACGGCCATCACGACGGTAGCCGGCCAATGTCTCGGCGCCAACGCGCCGGAACAGGCAAAAAACTACACGAAGCGGCTGATCCTCATGGATTACGCGGCGCTGCTCCCCATCTGCGTCGTCATGATCCTGGGCCGGGCCTTCTGGGTCGGCCTCTATCATCTTTCCCCGCCATCCGCCCGTCTGGCGGAAGGCCTGATCCTGTCTCATTCGCTGGCGATGGTGATCTGGCCCGTCGCTTTCCTGCTGCCGTATTATTTCCGGGCCGCCGGCCGGGCAGTGTTTTCCATGCTTACGGCGGTGGGGACGATGGCGGCCTTTCGGATTGGGCTGGCCTGTCTGTTCGTGCTCTGGTTGGGGAAGGACGTGCTCTGGATCTGGTACGCCATGTTCGTCGACTGGTTTTTCCGCCTGCTGATATTCGGGGCGGCCTTCCGGAACACGAAGCCGCTTCGGTAAAAAAGCAGCCGCCGGATCGAAGCCTGACGCTTCGGTTCGGCGGCTGCTTTGTTTTTCCCCGGGCTATGCCCGTTTCATTTTCCCGTCAATCCTCGTGGCTGTGACCGTGGTGGCAACCGTGGCCTTCCTCGTGACCGTGGCCGTGGTGATGGCAGCCGTGGCCTTCCTCGTGACCGTGGCAATGACCGTGGCAACCATGCTCTTCACCGGATGCGTGGTCGTGGTGATGGCAGGCCGAATCGGGATCGTAGGCGAGATGGCCGGCGAGGTAGCTCTGTACCGCTTCATCGGCGTTGCCCGTCACCCCCGGCAGCAGCCGGATGCCCACGTCCTTCAGCGCTTCCCGGGCGCCCATGCCGATGCCGCCGCAGATGAGCGTTTCCACTTCGGAGGCGCGCAGGAAGCCGGCCAGGGCCCCATGGCCGTTGCCGTTGGTGTCGATGATCTGCGAGGACTTGATGGCACCGTCCTCCACGTCGTACAGCTTGAACTGCTCCGTCCGGCCGAAATGCTGCCCGACCATTCCCTCTTCGTACGTAACCGCAATTCTCATGATATTCTCTCCTTTTCTCCTGATGTCGGCAGCGGCGGGAAGCGTGTCAATCCGATAGGACCCGCCGGTGATGCGGAGGCGCTTGCCGTTGATCAGCGCGTCCGCCAGCTTGAAGCGGGCGTTCTCGTAGATGTTGGCGATGGTGGCCCGGGATACCCCCATGGCCGCGGCGCATTCCTCCTGCGTCGATTTCCGGTAATCGATCAGGCGGATGGCCTCGTACTCGTCCAGCGTGAATTCGACCGTATCGGCATAACCCGTTCCCTCCGGCGCGAAGCTCCAATAGCCCGGATAGCCGCAAATTCTCCGGCATCTCTTGTGTCTTGGCATGGCTCCTCCATTTCTGGCATATGCCATTTATTTGAATCATACCACCGTTTCTGGCTTATGTCAATTAATTTAAGTTTTATGCCCCGCCTAAAATAATACCATATTGACTCTTTTGGGGTTCTATAGTAGAATTTGAATCAAGATAGCATGGTTCCGAAGGTCGTCAACCGACTGTGGAACGGACGAAAAGAGGACGATGGAAATGGCGTTTGACAGGGAGGAACTATTGGACAGGCTCGCGATGGCGCTGGTGGCGAATCCCGGAAGTACCATGCAGGAGCTGGCGGACAGCGCGGGTATCAGCAAGGCGAGCCTGCACCGCATTTACTCGACGAAAGAAAAATTGCAGGCCACCATCGTGGAGCGGATGCGGGGCGTATTTGCCGAAATCCGCAGGACAATCCAAAAACCGCATGAGGATTACATGGAGGCGCTGCGGGAACTGGTCTCAATCCATTGCCGCAACAGCACCTATGTCCTCTTTACCGGGCGGGACGATTTTTTTGAGATGCTCCAGGACGGGGAATGGGACGCCTACTACAACGATCTGGAAATATTTTTCCGCGAGGGGCAGGAGCGCGGTATGCTGACGCTGGATTTTTCGGCGGGTGTCATTGGCGATATTTTCATCAGCCTCGTCACGGGTATTCTCGAATGTTGCCTTTGGGGACATCTGACGGAGCGGGACCGGGAAAGGACGATTCTGCGGGCGCTCTTGGGCGGCGTTGAAAAGTAAAGGGTAGGGGAGAATAAGATAACAAGAAATAAAATAATACTACCTTGACTTATTTTGCTTTGCATAGTATCATAATTGGCAAGGGACGAACTTCGCCGGCAAGGCAAAATGAGGAGGAATAAGGTATGGAAGTAACAAGGGAATTGTTGAAACCGGTCAACCCGAAGACGGAGGCCGGCACGGAAGCACTGGCGCCAGCGGAAAAGCCGGCGAAAGCGGAACGCGCTTTCCAGGTGGAGGACAGCGTAGAGATTTCAAAAGAAGGCTATATCCGGCAGCAGATCACACAAGATAACGGTAAGGTTTTGACGATGCCAAAGGAAGAGGGAACCGGCAAGGCGCTATACCGAAATCCCAAAGCTCCGGCGGGGGCGGCGAAGGCGCCGGCGATGGATGCCGGCGATGCGGTCGCCTTGAAACAGACCGCCGCCAGCATCATCGAGGGGAAGAACATTTCCCCGGCGGCGGAAAAGGCACTGAAGAATGCCAATCCGGCGCTTTACGCGCAAGCCAAAGCCAAGGCAAAAGCCAGGGCGAAAGCGAAGGCAAAAGCCAAGGAAGAGGCGCAGGCCAAAGCGAAGGAAACGGCGCCGTCCCGGGAAGAGTTGCCGGCGGCTGAAAGCGGCAAGGCCTGACCCGGGAAACAGGCAACGGCAGGAAAGACAGGAAGCACAGGCAAAGGACGAGGGCTGCTGCATGAGACTGAGGTGCGGCGGCCCTCTTTGCTTTTTGGGGACGGCAGGAAACAAGAAGAACGATGAGGAGATAACATTGGTATGACGGGATTTTTCATCAGGCATCCATTGTCGGCGATTGTCGCCGCGCTGCTTTTGACCATATTCGGGCTGCTTTCCGCCTTTTCGCTGCCCGTCGCCCAGTACCCGGAGATCGCGCCGCCAACGGTGATGGTGTCCACCACATATATCGGCGCCGACGCGGAAGTGCTCAACGACACGGTGGCGCAGGTCATCGAGAACGAAGTGAACGGCGTCGAGGGCATTGACTATATGAAGTCCACTTCCGATTCCTCGGGGGCCTATTACCTCGAAATCGTTTTCCGTCCGGAGATCGACGGCGACACCGCCGCGGTCAAGGTGCAGAACCGCATCTCCTCGGCGCTGCCGCAGCTGCCGGACGAGGTGCAGTCTTACGGCGTCACCACGACGAAGAGCTCCGAGGACATGGCGCTGGTCATTTCGTTGATCTCGCCGAACGGCATCTATGACAGCATGTTCCTGAAAAACTATGCCCAGGTGTATTTCATGGACAAGATCAAGCGGGTCTACGGCGTCGGCTCCGTCACGGAGTACACCGAGGATTTCGCCATGCGGATCTGGCTGAACCCGGAAAAGCTCGCTTCGCACGGGCTCACGGTGACGGACGTCACCGACGCCGTCAGGGAGCAGAACAAGCGGGCCGCCGTCGGTACGCTGGGCAAGATGCCCGCCGACGAGGGGCAGGAAACCCAATCCATCGGCCGCGCCGCAAATCGAAGGGAAACGCCGGCGGACTTTGCGGGCATCATCCTTCGCGCGGAGCCGGACGGACGCTACGTACGCCTCGGGGACGTGGCGGAGATTGCCAACGGCGTGCGGGACATGAATTATGTTTCCCTGCAGGACGGGCTGGAAACCGCCGCCTTCAGCGTCTCCCTGACGAACGACGCCAACGCCATCGAGACCATTGGCAAGGTCAACGCGATTCTCGCGGAGGAGGCTCGCTCCTTCCCGCCGGGCATGGAGTACCGCACCCTTGTGGACAGCACCCGCTATGTGGCGGAGTCGATGAAGGAGGTATCGAATACCTTCTGGGAGGCGCTGGCGCTCGTCGTCGCCATCATGTACCTGTTTTTGCGCGACCCCCGCGCTACCGTGATCGCCGTGCTGACGATTCCCGTCTCGCTGATTGCCACCTTTGCCGCGTTCAAGATTGCCGGTTTTTCCATCAACACGCTGACATTGTTCGCGATGGTGCTGGCCATCGGCATGGTGGTGGACGACGCGATCGTCGTCATCGAGAGCGTGGAGC
>JAEEGL012294797.1_pt1 | contig 11225 bp, 10 predicted proteins | sample 9134231 | NCBI WGS metagenome assembly JAEEGL01 (sample SAMN16246548, study PRJNA631951) | gut metagenome | biome: gut microbiome; feature: rumen; material: fiber-attached | host: Bos | place: Iran: Karaj | collected 2018-10
ATTACGATATTTTAGTATAAAAAGACCAATCTTATGGGTTATAAAAGCAATAATCGCCCAGGCATATCGTTATATAGTAAATAAATTATCCAATATATCCAGATTTATACATGATAACAGCATCGGTAGTAACATATAATCACCATCTGCTTGATATTGAGCCTGTGTTGCGAAGCCTCTTTGCATCACCGGTGGATGTTGTCTATATCATAGACCATTCGGCAGACATAATGCCTGATCTTGAGCGTGAGCTGATGGAGTTCAGTAACCGAGTGCTGACTGGAGAGCCACAGCTTCGCAGAAAGGTGGAGATGGGCTTCCACCTGCTTTATTTCCGTCATGAGAATAACGGGTATGGTGGTGGACATAACTTTGCTATTCGCAAGGCTATAACGCTTGGCAGTAAGTATCACCTTGTTGTGAATCCAGATATATGGTTCGGACCTCGTGTCATACCAGAGCTTAAGCGATATATGGATTTGCATGATGATGTGGCTCAGATGATGCCGAAGGTGCTTTATCCAAACGGTCAGATTCAGCGTCTTGCAAAACTGCTGCCAACACCTATAGATATCTTCGGAAGATTCTGTCTGCCTCACTTTATGATAGCGAGAAGAAACGCACGCTATGAGCTCTTCTATTCAAACTTTGAGATGGTGCTCAACGTTCCTTATCTCTCTGGATGCTTCATGTTCTTCAGATTGAGTGCATTACAGTCGGTCAATCTGTTTGATGAGAATCTCTTTATGTATGCAGAGGATATAGACGTTACACGAAGACTGCACGAGAAATACAAGACACTCTACTATCCTCTTATTCCAGTATATCATAAGTTCAGCAGAGGTTCACATAGCAGTTTCCGTCTTTTCTGGATTCATGTTACGAACATCATAATGTACTTCAACAAGTGGGGATGGTGGAAAGACAGTTTCAGAAAAGAGGCAAACAAGCGTGTTGAGGAACAGATTGCCGAAGGTGGAATAAGCGAACCTAATCCGTTTGCGGCTAAGAAGGCGACATTGAAGCCTTTGTTTACCAAACTGAAAATAAAAAGCAGATAAATTGAAGCAATATCTTCTTATATTATTCTCCATTTTCTCGTTTCCTTATGTCTGGGGTGATGCCATAGGCACATGGAAGGTATATCCTTCATACAGCGATGTCTCAGATATCGTTCCTACGGGAAAAAACGTCTTCGTACTTGCTTCAAAAAGTCTTTATTCTTATAATGTAAACGACGGTTCACTACGGACATATTCCAACAATGATGTTCTTAACGGATGCAATATCCAGAATATTGCCTGGGTGAATGCCGTCAAGAAACTCGTAATCACATATTCTGACTATACGATAGACCTCCTGTCGCTTAATGGTGACGTGGAGAATATAAGTGCGCTTGCCGACAAGCAAACCACCGATGACAAAACCATTAACTCTATCTATGTTGACGGTCAGTATGCATATCTTGCTACTGGTTTCGGCATAGTCAAGGTGAATGCAAAGGATGCGACTATTGCCGATAGCTATAATCTTGGATATAAGGTTAACTACTGCTATATATCTGGAAACAGCCTCTATGCAGCTTCAGAAAGCAAGGGGTTGATGAAATGTCTGCTTACGGCTAATCTTCTGAATAAGAACGAGTGGACTTCCACTGGTGATTACAAGAAGCAGAATAAGGAGAAATATGTCTATGATTCTACCAATAAATGCTATTGGGCAACAGATTCAGACAGTAAACTGACAAAATATCAGAAGGAGGGAGATACTTATCAGGCAGTATCTACAGGAGTAAAGCCTGACGGTCCCCAGTACAACGAGCATAACTACATTGTCTATGACAATGGAAGGATACTTTCTGTGCGAGGCAGATTCGATTATGTCTCTTTTGATACTTCCACCCCGGGATTTGTTCAAGAATATGCAATAGATTCCGACACATGGTATTGCTATGACAATTCTTATTCAATGGACAAAGGGAAGAACTGCATAGCACAAACCCAGATAAGTGTTGATCCGAAAGACAAGAATCATATAATGGTGGCGGCAAAGTCGGGATTATACGAATACAAGGATAGGAAAATGATTGCCTACTATGACATGAATACCGACGATCCTATTCTCTCTGTCATCAATAAGGTAAATTATTCTGTTATTTCAGGTACCAGATACGATGCTTCCGGCAATCTGTGGATGTTCAATATGGGAAACGACAACATATTGTGCCTCACTTCAACTGGAGAATGGAAATCCTTTAATCAGAAGAATCTCTCAAAGGACGATTCATATCGTCTTAGGAGTCTTTTCTTTGATTCAAGAGGGCTGCTGTGGTTTGTCAACGACAGTTGGAAGGCTCCTTTATTCGGTTTCTACGATATCAAGTCGGATGCTATGCGCGTGGTTTCCTCATTTACCAATACCGATGGTACTGTGATATTGGAGAAGAAGAATATCTTCGCCATCACAGAAGATAGGGCGAAAAATATATGGGTAGGAAGTGAGACGGGATGTTTCTATATCACTCCTGATGATGTGAATGCTATGCTCTCTGTTGATGGAGAGAACACAAACGTAAGACCTACCCAGCATAAGGTTCCACGAAATGACGGTACCAATCTTGCTGACTATCTTCTGAGCAATGTTTTTATCTGTGATATAAAGATTGACAGGGCAAATCGCAAATGGTTTGCTACAAGCAATGGCGTATATCTTATCAGTAGCGACAACAATACGCAGCTGGCTCATTTCACCATGGATAACTCTCCTCTTCCGGATAATGATGTAAGGAGTATTGCTATCGATGATAATACAGGAATGGTGTATTTTGCGACACTCAACGGACTTTGTTCATATCAGAGTGATGTTACTAAGACGTATGGTGATCTTACGGATGATAACGTATATGCCTATCCAAACCCTGTGACGCCCGACTTTACCGGTGATATTACCGTTACTGGTCTTACTGAGGGAGCACAGGTAAAGATCCTTGCAACATCCGGACAACTGGTGAGTGAAGGTACGAGTACTGGTGGTTCATATCGTTGGAATGGTTGTGATATGAAAGGCAAGAAGGTTGCCTCTGGTGTTTATATGGTTAATGTGGCTACTGCAGAAGGAGAAAGCGGTATTGTCACGAAGATAAGTGTAGTTAGGTAAGCCCTAAACAATTAATAATTAACAATTAACATGCCCACTAGCTATATCAATCCCTCCCCCTCGGGGGAGACGGAGGGGGGCCGTTTCTCCATCATAATCCCCCATAAAGGTCCGCAATGGCAGTTGGACAGATGTGTAGCATCTGTTCCGCAACGTGATGATCTCCAGATTATTGTCATTCATGATGAAGAAGGACGCGGAGCTGGATGGGCACGCAATCAGGGACTTTCTCAGGCAGAGGGAAACTATGTCATTTTTGCCGATAGCGATGATTTCTTTCATCCTTGTTTTAATGACTTTCTTGATTCCATAAAGGAAGAAACCGCCGATGTCATCTTTTTCAATGCTGACTCTGTAGCAATGGAAAGCGGAAAGCCTTCTTGGCGTGCCAATCATCTTAACAGGATAATGCGTTCTTCTGATGCTGTGTGGCAGGAGAGGCATCTGCGTTTCCATTTCACCGAGCCTTGGTGCAAAGCCGTCAGTATGTCGTTTATTAGGGAACACGCTATCAGATTCAATGAGTCTAAAATCCTTAACGATATATATTTTTCCACTCAGGTGGGTATCTTTGCAAAGAAGATAAAGGTATATACCGATAAATGCTATTGCGTTTGTAATCACTCTGACAGTACAGCCAAGAGCAAAAAGGCAGAGGACAGGATGCTTGACTATACCCGCGAGACGGCAAAGTCCAATCTGTTGCTTGCTCAGTATGGCATAAAACGCTATCATAGTCGTATGCTACGTCCTTTGATGTCATCTGTGTGTCATCTGCGCTTACGCTCTGCCTACAGATGCTGGAAGGAAATGCGAAGTTGCGGTTACAGCATTCATACATTACTCTATTATATTATCAGATATCCTCGCGACCTTATGAAACTTATAATTCGTAAGGCTCAGGCAGGAGAGATATTCTAATTAACAATTAACAATTAATAATTAAAAATCCTTATAGCGATAAAAGCTATATAAAAATCTCTCCCCCTCGGGGGAGATGGTGGGGGGCTAATTATGCGCATTGTTTACGTCATAGAGAAAATGTCGGGAAAAGGTGGTATGGAACGTATCATTACCGACAAGATGAACTATCTCGTCAGGCATACTGCCCATGAGGTTGTTCTTCTACTGCTATGGCATGACGAGAGTCCCTTGGCATATCCGTTGGATGAAAGAGTGAGGGTTGTAAGAATGGATATTCCATTCCAGCATAAGCTCAGAGCCCTTTTCTCTTTTCGCAAGACTATTCGCAAACTAAATCCTGACATAACAGTATATACATGGGTTATGGGTGCTTTCCTCGCCGCATTCAGCGGATGGAAAGGCAGAAGCATATACGAGGCTCACAGGGCTCGTCCTACGATGAAGCACCAATGGATTGTCTCTCTTATGGAAAGACGTGTGGATGCTGTCGTCGCACTTACGCAACAGGATGCCGATGGCTATCCTCACGCAAAGCGTGTTGTTCTAATACCGAATTTCTCATCTCTTCATGTTGAAAAGCCTTCTGACTGCTCGTCAAGACATTGTTTAAGCGTAGGGCGACTTATTGATGTGAAGGATTTCTCCCGACTTCTTGATATATGGAAGCTCGTATCAGAAAAGCATCCTGACTGGTATCTGGATATAGTAGGCGAAGGTCCTGAAAGAGAAGCACTTGTAAAGAAAATTGTACGCCTAAACCTTTCATCAAACGTGACCTTGCACGAGGCTACGAACGATGTCCTTCCATATTATATCAATAGTTCGATATATCTGATGACATCCCGTTTTGAGGGACTTGGCATCGTGCTTATCGAGGCACAGACTTGCGGATTGCCTATTGTAAGTCTTGATTGCGACTATGGTCCTCGACATATCATAGAGGATGGCGTAACTGGCTGTCTCATTCCATACAATGACGACAAGGCTATGGCAGATGCTATCTGCTATCTTATCGAAAATCCAGACAAGAGACAACAGATGGGTATAGCAGCTCTGGAAGCGTCACAGCGCTATAAGCCGGAGGAGATAATGAATAAGTGGATAGAATTTTTTGACGAAATCAGGAATCGATGATGTTATCTATTATCATACCAGTTTATAAGACCGAGAAATACCTTGACCGCTGCATAGAGAGCATCCTAATGCAGAAGGTTGATGATATCGAGATTATTCTCGTTGATGACGGTTCGCCCGACAGGAGTGGAGAGATGTGCGATGAGTGGGCAAGGAAATACCAACAGCTAACGCCCAACACCCAACACCCAACACCCATCGTTCGTGTGATTCATAAGCAGAACGGAGGTCCGGGAAGTGCCCGTAACATGGCTCTCGATATAGCTCAAGGCACATACATAACCTTCATAGATAGTGATGATGCTATTGCCGAGAACACTTTCCTTCCTATCATAAATTATCTTACAGAGCATCAGGATATTGACATTCTCGAATATCCTGCACATCTCTATATTGGAAGTCCAAAGGAAAGGCAACTCACCTTTGAGAATGCTCTTTTTGATATTCACGACATAAGGGGAAAGCATAACCTATGGCTTGACAACAAGCTATATGCTCATTGCTATAGCTGCAACAAGGTGTTCCGCCGTTCTTTGTTTGATGGGTTAAGATACTCAGAATCAGTCACTTTAGGTGAAGACATCCGACTCATTTCCCAGTTGTTGAAGAAAGCACGCAACTATGCCACCATAAATACAGGAATGTATCTGTATTATTTCAACGGAGAAAGCATCTCAGGGTCTTTGAAATATGCCGACGAACTGCTCTCTTCCCATCTGTATGCTGTTGAGCAGTTGGGTATTGATATCTATTCAAAAGCCTCCCGACGACTATATCTCACCATGCTCAACTTCCAGATAGATGCCTATCGCTTTGCCAAAAGCACCCCTAAGGAGCCTATATTGAGGAAGAACCCTATCCCTCTGCGTTATGCGCAAAACAAGAAGGATTTCACAAAGATTCTCCTTATGCGAATCTTAGGTGTGAAAAATATGTGCCGACTATTCAGTTGCCGATAATCCTGCAAACAAACGTATAGACATTCCCATATCATCAAGAAGATTCTTGGCGGTATGGGAAATTTGATTTCGACGGCCGAAGAGAAAGCCTTTTCCCCTTTTTTTCTCTTTCTCATTTCTTCACCCCAAGAACAAGGCGTTTTCCTGTCTTTTAGCTTTGTTCTCCCTCCGTTGATCCTCCTATGATCCTTCGCTCTTCCTTCGCTGATCCTATAGTTCCAGAAGGGATTTGAAGCGGATTTACAACGGAGGTGGAACGGAGGTAGAACGGACCTGAGATAGAGGCGAGACGAATGAATTAGAAAAAAAGAATTTTCACACCACTCGTCAACTCGTCACCCTCAGCGCTGTAAGCTATTGTAACTCTTTGTGTTACAACGGTGATTCATTTCAAAGCACTCGTCACCCACTCATCACCCAAATCTCAGTATCTCATTGACTATGTGGTATTTATATGACTATTTCACTCATCACCCATTCACCGCCGTTTTTAGGATGACGAGTGAATTATCTCTGTAATTTATTCTATATCAAGATGATAAACCACTTGAAGGTGACGAGTAGGTGACGAGTGCTTTGAAATGAATCACCGCTACAACTCTCTGGCGCTCAAACCATTACAACGCCATGGGTGACGAGTTGACGAGTAGTATGAAAATTCTTTTTTTTCGTTATTAATATTGTGTTTCGCTGATTTAGGTGGTCACTTATCCTTCTTACGACCAGATAGAATTGACGGATCACAACAAAGGATAGGATTAGTGGGAAGTATCTATAAAAATAGGAAGCTATTGGTAAAAGCTAATGATTTTTATTGTATTTCCGGAAAAATGTGTAACTTTGCATGCGAATAAGATATAATCAGTTTCTTCAGACGAACGGTTATTAAACATATACATAAAAATACGGTATTACTTAATTATGAGAAAAATTTTATTTACTTTTTTGTTATTAATCTCATTAATGGCTGATGCACAAATCAATCCAAAGGAAGGATTTATCATAACTAATCAAAAAGACACTATCTATGGACTTATTGACTATAGAAGCAACACGGTTAATGCAAAAGAGTGCACTTTCAAGGCTAATAATGAATCAGAATACAAAACTTACGCTCCTGGACAGATTTCAGCTTACAGATTCAAGGAAACCGGTAAATTCTATATTAGCAAGAAATATGAGAATGAAGATGAGTTTTTTGCAGAATTTCTCATTAGTGGAATGATGAATCTATATCGCGTGGAAATGGGGTTCAGGAAGATATATTATGTAGAAAACGAGGAAGGCAAAATGGTTAAGTACGAAAATATGGAAGAGGATCTTAACTACGATTATAATGAAGCCAAGAAAAGAGCTCAGACACTATATAGTCATGTTGCTAAATCAACACATGCGACAGACGATATTAAGATTGGAAACATGAGTGATAATCAGATGATAAAGATGGTACGTGATTATCATGCTGATGTCTGCACATCGAATGAAGAGTGCATAAAATATGAATATGATGAAGAACAAGAGGGAGACGTGAACAAATGCCGACCTACAATTATAGTTGGTGGTGGATATGCTACATGCATTAACAATAGCTTATGGAAAGGCAACAAAGGAGGTGCTTTCTACACCATAGGTGCAGGATTGGATTTTGAAAGAAATAGAATGGGCAAGGGACTGGTGTTTCAGCTTTCCATGCTAGCTTCTTATATAAGCAGCAGCAAAAAATCTCATAATCCTATCACTTATGCATCTCTAAATGCAGGTGCTATGTATCGCTATGGTTTGGAGAAGACAACGAGGTTCACATCAAGATTCGGTCTGTCTTATGCAGCATTTGATGGAAGTATTAAAAGCACAAGAAATTACGATTACGAAGACCATTATGGTAGTGGCTCGCTTGGTATCTATGCAGGTGGTGGTATAGAAGTGCCTATTCATACTCACGCTGTGAATTTTAATATAGAATACAGATGCTATAATTTGGCAAGGATTCATATTATTCAAGGAACAGCAAGTTTCAGATTCTAAAAGCGAAATTGAATATCTTGTTCTTGCTAAGAAAAAAGATACTTTTTTTTGTTTTTATCCAAAATTTGTATAACTTTGCACACAGAAAATTACTTTAATTAAAGTTCCACAGGTTCAAACCGTTACTAAGCTAAGTTTTCAAACTTGCGGAAGTTGAATTACTAAAATAATAAGTAAAAATGAAAAAAATCATCTCTATGGCAATAGCCTTGATAATGGCTGTTAATGTGAATGCTCAGGAGGGTTATGAGGATACCAAGCATGAGGTGTCTATTGCCCTTGGTATAGAAGCTAACTCGCAATGGATAGACGACTTCGAGACCGGTTTTACCGTTCTTTCTGGTTACAGATGCGAGAACGAAAAATATATGGAGCCAATTTCTGCCGAGTATTTCTATCATATCAATAAGTGGTTGGGAATAGGCAGTATCTTTGTCTATGGGAAACACAAACAGGAGTTATACGATATATCTTCATCAAAGCATATTAGTTATGATGATAGAGTAGCAAAAAGATCTTACAACTACTATACGCTGTTGCCTACCGTAAAATTCAACTTTGTTCGCAAGAAGAATTTCGGTTTGTACTCAAAGGCAGGCCTCGGTGTAACTTATCGAACAGAATCTATGGATTATGATGACGGTTCTGAGGACTACGACGAAAAGGATTTGCTCCTCAACTGGCAGTTGTCATTAATAGGTGTTGAGGCTGGAAGTCCTTATATGCGTGCTTTTGCCGAACTGGGTTTTGGTGAGCAGGGTATCGTATGTGCCGGTTTAAGATATAAGTTCTAAAAAACCTAATGACATAAAACTAATCAATTAAAAACAATTATGAAGAAAACATTTTTATTGGCAGCTGCAGCTATGATGATAGCTGCAAATGTTGGTGCACAGACAGGTTACGACGATACTAAGCACGAAGTGGCCATTAGATATGGTGTGCTTCCTAACTCAAAAATATTTCATAATAATGTAGATTATGAAAATGAGACTTACTCAGGCTCTTTCTCTGCCGAGTATTTCTATCATGCCAAGGAATGGCTTAGCATTGGTTGTGTATTTGCATACGGAAAGTGGAAGGCTGATTATATTAAATATGATTATATCACGGGAGAGGACAAGAAAGAGACCAATTACTACACCTTTATGCCTGCTGTTAAGTTTGACTATATTCGCAAGAAGAATTTCGGAATGTATTCAAAGGCTGCACTTGGTGTGTCAAAATCTTCAACGACAGATACATATACAGATGGTTCTACACATAAATTCTCTGCAGAATATGACCTCAACTTTCAGGCTACTTTTCTCGGTATAGAGGCTGGTAGTCCTTATCTGCGCGGTTTTGCCGAACTGGGTATTGGAGAACAGGGTATTGCAAGTATTGGTGTAAGATATAAATTTTAGAAAGCCTTTTGTAAGGCTTACAAATATATGAAAATACTACTCTTAGGAGAATTCAGCAATGTTCACAATAATCTGGCCGAGGGTTTGAGAGCCCTCGGCCACGAGGTTACTACGGCTAATGGTGGACATGGCTGGAGCAACTACAATCGTGACATAGACCTTGGAAGGTCGTTTGGCATGTGGGGTGGTATTTCATATTTGTTCCGTTTGCTGAAGGCTCTGCCTAAACTTTGCGGATATGATATCGTCCAATTTGTAAACCCTCACTTTCTGCATCTGAAGGCAGAGAGGGTTATCCCTATCTTCAATTTCCTCAGGAAACATAACAAGGGATTGGTGCTTTGCGCTATGGGCGACGACTATTACTATTGCTATAACCACAAGCATTTCAAGCCTCTTGCTTATTCCGACTATAATCTTGGGGATAAGCCTCGCTCAACAGAGTTTGGAGAGCGTGCGTATAACGAGTGCGTTGGGACGGCAAAGGAAAAACTGTCGAGGGAAGTGGCATATTGGTGTGATGCCGTTGTTTCGGTTATCTATGAGTATTGGGCACCCTACAACCTTGTAAACGACAAGGACAAGAACGGAATTCCTATTCGCGAGAAGAACCATTTCATTCCTCTCCCGATAAAGATGCCAGAACCGGTATGTCCTCCGCCATCCGACAAACTTCGCGTTTTCCTTGGCTATAAGAAGGAGTTCGGGGCATATAAGGGAACAGATATTATGATGGAGGTTGCGAATGACCTTCTGAAGAAATATCCCGATAAAATGGAGCTAAAGCTTGCGTCCAACATTCCTTTTGCGGAATATCAGCACATGATGGACAACTCTGATGTGATGCTTGATCAGGTTTATTCGTATGGTCCTGGAATGAATGCCCTCTTGGCTTTGTCGAAGGGAATTGTGTGCATAAGCGGTGGTGAGGCTGTGAATTATGAGATGATGGGTGAATACGACTGTCGCGCAATAATCAACGTAACTCCTTCATACGAAAGCGTTTATACCGAACTGGAACGGCTTGTTCTCATGCCGAAGGATGAACTTCAGGCATTAAAGGAGAAAAGCCGCGAATACGTAAGGCGCAATCACGAATGTGTGAAAGTGGCAAGGCAATATGAGGCGTTATATAAATTGATAATTAATAATTGAAAATTGAAAATTGAAAATTAATTTCACACAGCAAGAAAAGGTATCAAAAAAACTCTCCCCCTCGGGGGAGAAGGAGGGGGGCTGTAAAAAACTTATGGTCCTTGGTGGCAATATCGTGCAGATGGAGGCTACCCTTGAGGCAAAGCGTCAAGGCTACTATGTCATTAGTGCCGATTTGCACGAGGATAATCCCGGACATAAGGTGGCTGATGAATACTGCAAGGTGGATATTGTGGATAAGGAGGCTGTGCTTCGTGAGGCAAGACGATTGAATATCGATGGTATAGTTCCCTACAGTTCTGATACCCTCGCACCTATTGCCGCTTACGTGGCAGAGGAAATGGGGTTGCCTGGAAATCCATACAAGGCAGTATGCACGCTTACTCATAAGGACTTATTCCGTAAGTTCCTTACAGATAACGGTTTTAGTGCCCCTTGGTCAGATAGTTTCACGAATCTTGATGAG
>JAEEGL013968169.1_pt1 | contig 11225 bp, 5 predicted proteins | sample 9134231 | NCBI WGS metagenome assembly JAEEGL01 (sample SAMN16246548, study PRJNA631951) | gut metagenome | biome: gut microbiome; feature: rumen; material: fiber-attached | host: Bos | place: Iran: Karaj | collected 2018-10
GAATCGCTTGATGATGTCAGCAGGATCAAGGAAATATACAGCCTGGCCGTATCCATTGATTCGATGGAATCGGATATGGTCAAATACATGGAGAATCTCACGGAAGTGACCGCCGAAAAGGAGAGGATAGGTACCGAACTGTCTCTTGCGAGTGCGATCCAGGAAAACTCCGTTCCGAATGATTTCCCGGCTTTTCCCGACAGGGATGATTTTGATATTTATGCCACCATGACTCCGGCCAAAGAGGTTGGGGGTGATTTCTACAATTTCTTTCTTGTTGATGATGATCATCTTGCGGTCGTCATCGGTGATGTTTCGGGCAAAGGTGTTCCTGCCGCACTGTTCATGATGGTCACGAACATCCTTGTCAGCTTCCGCACAAGGATGGGCGGAACCCCCGGTGAGATACTTAAGTTTGTTAATGACGATCTGTGTGAGCATAACAAGATCGATATGTTTGTCACTATCTGGCTCGGTATACTTGAACTGTCGACCGGCAAACTGACATATTCGAACGCCGGACATGAGGATCCGGCCGTTTACAGGAAGAAGGAAGGCAGGTTTGAACTTGTTAAGACTAAACACGGGTTCTGTGCCGGCGGAATGCCGGGGATGCAGTATCCGGATCATGATCTGACGCTTGAGGATGGTGACAGACTGTTCATTTATACGGACGGTGTTCCCGAGGCTTCCGATGCCGACAATCGGATGTTCGGGCTTGAGAAGATGACACAGGTCCTTAACGATAATGCTTCAGGATCGATAGAGCAGATACTTAATGGCGTGAAGGCGGAAATAGACCGTTTTGTTGGCGATGCACCGCAGTTTGATGATCTGACGATGCTGTGCCTTGAAAGGAGTAAAAATGGCTGAACTGAAATGTCCGCATTGCGGACAGGCATTTACCGTAGATGATGCAGAGCTTGGTTCGATAATCGCTCAGATAAGGGATGCCGAATTTGACAGGGAGCTTAACAGGAAGGCTGCAGAGCTTACGGAACATCTCAAGGAAAAACACGAGCTTGAGATCACTCGTCTTCAGAACACCATCGACGGTCTTGAGGATAAGAAGAAGATAGCTGTTATGGAGGCCCTTAAAAAGGCGGACCAGGAAAAACTGGATATGGAAAAGGAAAAACAGAGCATCGAGAATGAGAAGCATGCTCTGGAAAATGCGCTCGCACAGCAGAAGGAAAAGGACCGGATGCTTCTGGAGCAGAAGGATGAGCAGATAGCATATTACAAGGATATGAAGACGAAGCTCTCGACCAAGATGGTCGGAGAATCACTCGAGAGATTCTGCGAGACTCAGTTTGAACAGCTCAGAGCGGCTGCTTTCAGAAATGCGGAGTTTGGCAAGGATAACGATGCAAGAACCGGCAGCAAAGGCGATTTCATTTACCGTGAGAAGGATGAGAACGGTGTGGAGATCGTATCCATAATGTTTGAGATGAAGAACGAAATGGAAGAGACCGCGACAAAACACAGGAATGAGGATTTTTTCAAGGAACTTGACAAGGACCGAAGGGAGAAGAATTGTGAATATGCGGTACTCGTTTCAATGCTCGAAGCAGACAGCGAGCTGTATAACGGGGGTATCGTGGATGTATCTCATCTTTACGACAAGATGTATGTTGTTAGGCCGCAGTGCTTCATACCGATCATAACGCTTCTTAGAAATGCGGCGATGAACGCGCTTACGTATAAACAGGAGCTTGCTTTCATAAGAAATCAGGACATCGATATCTCGAACTTTGAGGAGAGCCTGTTAAACTTCAAGAATGATTTTTCCAGAAACTATGATATAGCGCATTCGCATTTCGATAAGGCGATAGATGAGATAGACAAGACGATACAGCATCTCGAGAAGGTCAAGAAGGAACTTCTCGGATCCGATAATCAGCTGAGGATAGCAAACGGAAAAGTTGATGATATAAGCATCAAGAAACTGACAAAGAACAATCCCACAATGAAGGAAAAATTTGAGGCGCTGAATAAATGATCGGCGCCTCATTTTTTACGGTTGCAACTTTTCTTCGGGAAGATGCGTTATGATCATTTCTTCGAGATCTTTTCCGAGTACCGGTTTTGACAGATAATCGTCAAAGCCGTTTGCAATATATTCTTCCTTTGCACCCTCGATCGCATTTGCGGTAAGGACTATGACCGGTATCTGCGCATTGTGTCCGCCGGCTGCTTTGATCATCTTCATCGTTTCATATCCGTCGGGTTCGGGCATCATATGATCCATCAGGATCAGGTCGAAATCTTCTTCTTTACACAGCGAAACCGCTTTGTTCCCGTCAAGTGCCGTGACAACTTTGAGTCCCGTTTTCTTTAGAAGAGACGCTATGAGCTTCAGATTAAGATCTATGTCATCAACTACAAGTATCTTTGCACCCGGTGCATGGAAAGACTCTGTATATTTGGTGTGTACCGTTGAGGTATCTTCCTGGAGATCGAAATCACCACGAGGTCTCGCGTCCCTTACATACTGGGGAAGCCTTACGGCAAAATCGGATCCCTTTCCGGGTGTGGAGCTTACCGTGATATCCCCGTTCATCATGAGCATGAGCTGACGGCTGATCGCAAGCCCCAGACCCGATCCTTCGATGTTTCTGTTCTTATCAACGTCGATACGCTGGAAAATGTGGAAGAGCTTGGAAATATTCTCTTCGGATATTCCCTGCCCCGTGTCCGATACAACAAATGACAGTTCGCCTTTGTTTTCGGAATATTCCTCCCAGGATACTATAAGTCTGATCGCGCCCTCCTGAGTGTATTTGATGCTGTTCGTAAGAAGATTGACAAGCACCTGTTTTATACGCTGCGCATCACCGAAAAGCTCGGCCGGGATATTCTTTGCACATTCTATCCTGATAGGAAGATCTTTTTGCTGTGCACGTGGAGCCACAAGATGATAGCATTCGCGAAGCATCTGATGAGGATCATATCCCGAAGGAGAGATCTCCATCTTCCCGGATTCGATCCTGGAAAAATCAAGGATATTGTTTATGAGAGACAGAAGTGTGTCGCCGGAATGCTGTATGTCCCGGGCGTAATCGGCAACCTGTTCGCTTACTGCTTCTCTGAGGATCATCTCATTCATTCCGAGTATCGCATTGATCGGTGTTCGGATCTCGTGTGACATGTTGGCGAGGAATGCACTTTTTGCTTCATTCGCCCTATTGGCCTCGCTTCTCGCCTCTTCGAGACTTTTCATGAGTTTATGATCGGACGTTACGTCCTCGAACAGGAAGAATGATCCCATACGCTGTCCTTTGGCATTCATGCAGTTCCTGTAATCCACTTTTATGATCATCTCGTCATCGCCGACCCGCATCGGATAGTTTTCGACAAACTCTTTCAGATCTTCTTTATCTTTTCCTTCGATCCACATCGATACGGGATAATCACCGAACGAAAACGAATCGGCAGTCAGTCCGAAAATGTCGTGTGCACGTTTGTTTATGTATATGATGTTTTTCTCATTGTCAAAAAGCAGTATACCCTCCTTCATCGAATCAACTGCAAGCTGAAGGGTGTTGTTCATGAGCTTTCGCGGGATATAGTAAAGCGAAAAGAAGAACAGAAGGAATCCGGCAAATGCGTAAAAGAGGACCGACCAGTCAAAAGGCAGCAGGAAGTACATATAGGCGACGTTTAACAGGACGATCGCCAGTATGCTTACCAGGATCGGGAAATATCTGAAACGGTAAAACCCCTGTGATCTTATGAGCGATGATGTCAGAAGATACATCATGAACAGTATCGGAAGATAGCAAAGTGCGAGATGAATGTTGAAAAGAGAAGTCGGTGCCGTCTGATATGCTATCGATCCGTCTGCAAGTGTCATCGGATACATCGTGAACATATGTTGCGTGAATACACTGACAAAAAGGTTGGCAGAGTCGATGATCGCAACTGCGAGCCATCCGTTCCTAAAGACCTTCATGAACCTCCGGCGCCCCGTGTATTCGAATGAAAACAGGAGCAGATAATAGGTCAGAAAATCGATACTCGAAAAGTACAGCGCAAAGGCGAAGTTGTTGAGAAGACTGACACCGGACCCGGCGATGATGATATTTGCCATGACGCCGACAAATGCGGTCACGAAGATCCGAAGGATCGCCTTCTTCAATTCAGTCTGTTTACGTAAGAGTACCTGTATAAAAAGAAAGAGGAGAACTTCCGAAAAGAAGCCCACCAGAATAAATAGAGTTCTCATGTTTCATATTTTATCAATTATCGGCTTATATGTAAAACAGACGTCCGTTATGGTACAATAAACATTGAATTCTCTGTAACGACAAAGATCTGATGATAGGAGAGGGCAGTGGATAAGATCAGAAAAGAGAGACTGATGATCGGTATCATCACCGTATCATGCTGGGGGAATATAGCGGAGATCTTGGTGGCAGGCTGGGAGACGTGGATGATCCCGGTCATGTTCATAGGCTCCATTGTCTTATGGGTACTTCATGTCTCGCAGAAGTCGGATATGAATACAAGGACCAATATCGCGTTTGCGATCGCAGCATTCCTTGTTTTCTTCCACGGGATCCACGAGATCAGTTATTTTGATGTTTCCATTGTCATGCTGATCCTTCTTGCAACGTTCACCCTTGTTGACAGGATAATCCTCCTCAATCTCATATTGCTTGAATATGCGGTGCTGATGGCACATCAGTTTGTGCTGATGTATCAGAAGAGCGGGATACAGATGGATGGTGTCATGCTGATAAGGACATTCCTTCATGTCGGCATCGTGATCTGCATGTACATATTCTGCAGGATATCGGTCAGCAGCCGCATGAAAGCGGATCAGAAGATAGAGGAGTGGAAGGAAGCTGTCAGGGAAAACGATCATGATATGGAGGATTTTCTCTCAAATATCTCTCATGAGCTGAGAACACCCGTAAACGTTATAAGCGGAATGACCGCTCTTTTGCAGAAAAACAATGACAGCAGTGAGCTTTCTTCAATCAGGGACGCAGGGATCAGACTGGCACATCAGATAGAAGATATTCAGGATTATACCGAGATCAAGCGTGGCGAACTCGTTCTTGAAGATGAGAACTATATGTGCGTTTCCCTTATCAATGATGTAGTTGCCAACTACAAAGCGATGAACGTTGATAATGATCTTGAGTTTGTGATAGATCTTGATCCGCAGACGCCTGCGATGCTGAAGGGAGATATCAAAAAACTCCACAAACTCTTCAGACATCTTCTCGATAACGCCGTCAAGTTTACAAGGCGTGGGGGGATATATATCAGGGTATTCTTTGTTCCTCATGAATACGGGATCAATCTTACGATAGAGATAACCGATACCGGTGTCGGAATGACAAGAGCGCAGATATCACGCCTGTCAAAAGGAATGTATCAGGCAAACAAGAAGCGGAACCGGAGCACCGGAGGTATAGGTATCGGACTGCCTATAGTTTACGGATTTGTCCGTAAGATGGGTGGATTTGTAAATATAACGAGCAGCAAAGGATCAGGGACTACCATTCGTCTGACTATTCCCCAGCAGGTCGTCGATCACCAGCCGTGTCTTGAGGTAAGGAACAATGCAGAGAATGGTATCGTCTTCTATATCAAACCCGAGAAATTCAAAGTACCCGAGGTCAGGGATTTCTATCGTGATATGGCGGTTAATCTTGCTACGGGATTAAAGGCAAAACTGTATTCGGCAGGTATCCGGTCCGACCTTGAACGCCTGATGAAGGACGTTGCCGTTTCGCATATTTTTACGGGTATGGAGGAATATGAGGCGGATCATGATATTCTGGATGAGATGGCGGAAAAGGGTTATACGGTCTGCGTGACTGCGTCGGATGGAGCTGCCCTGAAGCCGCAAAGCAAAGCGCTTCTGATCCCGAAACCGATATACGCTTTTCCTGTCGTGAGGATACTGAACGGGGAATACGGAAGTGATGAAAATGATGGTGCCGGCAGACTGAAGCTTACCGGTATCAGTGCACTTGTCGTTGATGATGAGCCGATGAACCTTGTTGTTGCAACAGGACTCCTTCGCGAATACAAGATGTTTGCGGATACCGCAGACAGCGGTAAGGAGGCCATTGAAAAGTATGAAAACGGAGATTATGATGTCATCTTCATGGACCATATGATGCCTGAGATGGACGGCGTGGAAGCTATGAAACGTATCAGACAGGTTGCCGAGGCGAGCTTCAGAAAGCCTGTCATCATCGCGCTTACTGCAAATGCGTTAAGCGGAGCCAGGGAAATGTTCATGAAGGAAGGCTTTGACGGCTTTATCGCCAAGCCGATCAACATAGCCGAATTTGAACGTGTCATGAAGAATGTCCTTCCCGAAGAGGTGAACGGATCAGACAGGAGGGCAGGATCATGAGACTTCTCGAACGACTGAAGAACCGGTTTTACGGATATCTGTATGATTCCTCGATCAACGTTAAGGACAGGACCTTTGTGCTCTTCTCGATTCTGTACTTTGGAGCGGTGGCTGCAGCTCTTGTTGTAGGTCTGTTCCTTCATGAAGCGGTAATATCGACACTTGTTTCGCTGGCTGCTATCGCATTCAGTTCGGTATTTCTTGTACTTATCGTCAGGTTTAATAAGATAAGGGTTGCCAGGATCGTTGTGGCTTTTGTCATGATCGGGGTGTTCCAGCCGGCAATGTTTTTCACAAAGGGCGGGTTGAACGCAGGTGCACCTTTTACACTCCTTCTCGGGACCTACTATCTTGTTATCGTGCTTGAAGGCAGGTTCAGAGTCGTAATGTGTCTGATCGATGTCGTAGTACTCGGCGCATGCTGGCTGGCGGGATATCTCAGGCCTGAACTTGTAACAGGATATTCGATCAAAGCGGGCTTCATCTATTCTTTTGCAAAATATATCATAGTGGTGATAGTTCTTACTGCGATCATTACATTCCAGACAAGGGTCTATCAGAAGGAAGCAAAGACCGCTGAGGAAAAAACAAAGGAACTCGAGGAGATGAACAGATCGCAGAACCGTTTCTTCTCGAGTATGAGTCATGAGATCAGGACACCTATCAATACCGTGCTCGGTCTTAATGAGATAATCCTCCGACAGGAGGATGCTTCCGAGGAGATCAGGAAGGACGCCAAAAACATTCAGGGCGCAGGTAAGATGCTCCTTGCACTTATCAATGATATCCTGGATGTGTCGAAGATCGAGGCGGGCAAGATGGATATCGTGCCCGTGAACTACGATGTGGCTTCACTCATATCCGAGATAGTGAACATGATCTGGCTGAAGGCAGAGGAGAAGGGGCTCAAGTTTAATGTTGCCATAGACCCGAACGTTCCTCAGTCGTTGTTCGGAGACGAGGTCAGGATCAAGCAGATACTCATCAATCTCCTAAATAATGCCGTCAAGTACACGAAGGAAGGCTCCGTGAGCCTGCATATGGAATGTGAGTTTCCCGAAACGGACGAGGTGCTTCTGAAGATCAATGTTTCCGATACCGGAATGGGAATCAAGTCTGAGGCTCTGCCGCATCTGTTTGATTCGTTCCAGCGTGTGGACGAGGAGAAGAACCGCCACATTGAAGGAACGGGACTCGGACTTTCCATAGTCAAACAGCTTGTAGAACTGATGGGCGGAGAAATAACGGTCAACAGTGTATATACGGAAGGATCTACATTTGCGGTATGCCTTAAACAGAGAATTTCTTCCGATAAGAGGATAGGAGACATAAACATAACAAGTTCGGGGATTACGGGAACGGACAGGTTTGAGCACAGCTTCAGGGCACCGAACGCAAGGATCCTTATCGTAGATGACAATGAGATGAACCTGCAGGTTGAGGAAAAACTCCTTAACGGGACTGAAATGCAGGTTGACCTGGTACTTTCGGGACGTGATGCTCTGGCGCAGACTCTCAAAAACAGGTATGACGTGATCTTTATGGATCATCTCATGCCTGAAATGGACGGTATTGAATGCTTTGAGCAGATAAGAAGCCAGAAGGGCGGCCTTAACACTACAGTTCCGATCATTGTTCTTACCGCCAACGCAGGTGGAGAGAACATCGAACTCTATAACAATACGGGATTTGACGGATATCTTGTAAAACCCGTTTCGGGCCGTCAGCTTGAAGACATGCTGCTTTCACACCTTCCTGTCGAAAAGATAGAAGGAATGGCGGCAAGCGAAATGACCGGATCACAGATGAACACAGCCAGTGCATACACGAGAAAGAAACCCGTTGTGATCGCGACCAGTTCGATGAGCGATCTTCCTGTCAAGGTTACCAAAGATCTTCAGATCGACATGATCCCTTATACCGTTACGACGAATGAGGGCGTTTTCTATGACAATATAGATATTGATTCGGAGGAACTGGTACGTTACATGTCGGACAAGGATAAGATGGTAACGTCTGAACCGCCGAGCGTGGAAGAGCTTACCGAGTTCTTCTCAAAACAGTTAAGGGGTGCCCATCATCTTATCTATATAACACTCACCACCGGAAGCAGCAGGGAATACGGTCGTGCGGTTAAAGCCGCAGAGACGTTTGAGAACGTTACCGTCATCAATTCCGAGTGCCTGTCGAGTGCAACCGGAATACTTGTAGCGATAGCGGCCAGACTTGCACAGCAGGGAACACCGGTTGAAAAGATTGTTTCCGAACTGGAAGAAGCCAAGAAACTGATAAAGTGCAGCTTCGTTGTAAGGAACACGGATGTCATGGCGCGCCGTGAGCGTATAAGCCCGTTCATGAACAGTCTTTTGAACGCGCTGTGGCTGCGCCCGGTCCTGAGAATGAAGAATGATAATCTCGGAGTCGGAAAGTTCCTGTTCGGAAGCGAAGAGAAGTGTTATGAGAAATATATAAAATATGCCATGCCTTCAAACGTGTATCCCGACACGTCATTTGTTTTCATAACCTATGCCGGGATGTCGGAAGAAGAACTCATGTGGGTTGAAGAACATCTGAGACAGGTGAGAAAGTTTGAAAACGTTATCTTCCAGAAGGCATCCGCGGGTATATCCAGTAACTGCGGTGGGGGGACTTTCGGCCTCATATATATCATAAAGGGCAACCATAACTATAATCTCGGACAGATATTCGCGAAGGCCAATGAAGAAGCTGATGACACGGAGGATGTCGAAGAGATCATTGCGGATGCTGTCGTGAAGAAAGATGGAAAATGGTATGAGGGCGTCGAGGGGATAGACGCTGCTGCCGCAATAAAGAACAGCGGTTCCGAGGACGCGTTCCTTTCCGTTCTTCAGATATACTATGATTCGTATGATGCCAAATCGGACGAGATCAGACATTTCTACGAGGAAAAGGACTGGGAGAACTATACTATCAAGGTCCATGCGCTAAAATCAAGTTCGCGCCTTGTCGGAGCACTTAAGCTCGGAGATGATGCCGAAGCCCTCGAAAACGCCGGCAAGCAACAGGATATTGACTTTATAACCTCACATCATGATAAAATGATGGACGAATACCGTACCATAAGAGATGCTCTTGCACCGACACTCGGAAAGCAGGATGATCTTCCCGATATCCCGACGGATATGCTCGCTGATGCTTATGTGGGACTTGCCGAGTTTGCCGCAAGCATGGATTACGAGCTTGCAAAGATGGTAACGGATTCCGTTAAGGAATATAAGCTTCCGAAGGAAGATGAGGAGCGCTTTAAGCAGATCAATATCAGGCTGTCGCAGATGGACTGGGACGGCATCAAAGAGATAATCAACGGGAAACAGTAAGCGGAGGTTTTGGGAATGTTCCACAGAGTACTCATAGTTGCGGCCGCAGAGGGTTTTATCATCAAGGGGCTGGAGACGAAGCTGAAGGGTATCGGCATCGAATCGAGGTTTTCGACTTTCAAGATGAAGGATGTTGAGGACAAAGTCGATAACACCGACCTTGTTATCATATTCACGGATGAGAGCATCGGAAGCTGTGCGGAAACGCTTGTATATATCAAAGACAAGTGTTCGGACAATGATGAAGAGGAACAGATCGTTCTTATCGGCGCAAAGGAAGAATACGATATTGCCAAAGGGTTCATTCCGGATGATTTTCTGTTCAGGTTTTATGAGAGACCTCTTGATATGGAAAAACTCATGACCGATCTGGAGGCTTATATGGAAGATGAGTCGCAGCAGGCAAGAAGAAAGAGCATTCTTATAGTTGATGATGACGTTACGTACATGACCATGATAACGGACTGGCTCAAGGATAAATACCGCATATCTCTTGCCAATTCCGGAATGCAGGCGATCACATGGCTTGCCAAAAACAAGGCCGATCTGATACTTCTTGATTATGAGATGCCGATAACACCGGGGCCGCAGGTTCTTGAGATGATAAGAAGTGATGCGCTGCTGGCGGATATACCGGTAATGTTTCTGACCGGAAAGGGCGACAAGGAGAGTATCATGAAGGTGCTCGCACTCAAACCTGTAGGGTATCAGTTAAAGAGCATAGACCGGAACCAGCTTCGTGAGAACATAGCTAACTTTTTTGCATCGCAGAAGGCCAGGTAATACAGAACGTAGCAGTTATATGCGCAAAAAAAGGGAAGCCGTTCAGGCTTCCCTTTATCTATGCGGAAAGTGGGACTTGAACCCACACGAGCGCATTGCTCACAAGATCCTTAGTCTTGCTCGTCTGCCAATTCCGACATTTCCGCACGTGCGTCTATCGACGACTTGAATATAATATCAGAGTAACACGGCTTCGTCAACAGTTAAATTTCTTGACGAAAAAAAGCGCATTTTATTATAATGGAAAAGTCGTGGGCAAACTGCGACAGGGAGGATATGTTATGAAGATAGGAATACTCGGATACGGTAATCTCGGAAGAGGAGTGGAGTGCGCGATCAGACAGAACGCTGACACTGAGCTTTCATGTGTCTTTACAAGAAGGGACCCTTCACAGGTGGCAATCCTGACACAGGGCGTTCCCGTTTATAATACGGCTGATATCACAGCCCATAAGGATGAAGTTGATGTACTTATAATATGCGGCGGAAGCGCAACGGATCTTCCGAAGCAGACTCCCGAATATGCAAAGTACTTCAATGTTATAGACAGTTTTGATACCCACGCAAAGATCCCCGAGCATTTTGCCAATGTTGACAAGAGTGCAAAGGAAAGCGGACATATCGCACTTATCAGTGTGGGTTGGGATCCGGGCATGTTCTCTCTTAACAGGGCTTCTGCCAATTCTATCTTAAGCGATGGC
>JAEEGL013971456.1_pt1 | contig 11225 bp, 6 predicted proteins | sample 9134231 | NCBI WGS metagenome assembly JAEEGL01 (sample SAMN16246548, study PRJNA631951) | gut metagenome | biome: gut microbiome; feature: rumen; material: fiber-attached | host: Bos | place: Iran: Karaj | collected 2018-10
GGAACTGTTACTAGTGTATTTGGTGGTTCTAATAGAACAGGTATGGATGTACCCGCAGTTGTAAATGTTAATGGCTCTACGGCTACAGAAGTATTTGGTGGCTCAAATAAATTGGGTAGAACTAATACAAATTATGTAAATGTTATTTCTGGTACTGTAGTGAATGTTTATGGCGGTAATAATGAAGGTGGAACTTCTATTAATCCTAGTGTTATTTTAACAGGTGGTACTGTTAATAATGCATATGGTTGTGGAAAAGGAGAAGGAACATCTTGTGAGGCCCCAAGAGTATGGGTAAATGGCTATAATAATTCGTCAACAACGGTTTATGGTGGTGGGGCGAAAGCTTCTGTCACTAAAGGATCCTCTGTATTAATTGATAGTGGAACTGTAGCAACTATATTTGGTGGTTCTAATGAACTTGGTACAGTTGTTAAAAGTAATGTATATTTGACCAATGGAAATGTAACAAATGTCTATGGTGGAAATAATGCAGGTGGACAAACGAATAAAACTTATGTAGAACTTGGCGGAGCAACTGTTACTAATGTATATGGTGGCGGTGACGACGCATTTACACAAACAACAAATGTATATACGTATAGTGGAACTGCTACTAATGTCTTTGGTGGTGGCCATATGGCTGGAGCTACTAATACAAATGTGGAAGTTTATGGTGGAAACCTAACTAATGTATATGGTGGTTCTAATCAAAATGGTACTGTTGCCGATACATACGTTTGGTTAAAGAATAAAGGAACGGTTTCTGCTAAAGAGGCTAATGTTGTTTATCATAATTCTGTTACTTACCCGGATGTTAACACTGTAAATATGAAGAATATTTTTACAGATTTACAAGGTGTCAATGTTACTTGGACATCCAGTGATACTGGTGTCGCAACTATTAGTGGAGATGTTGCAACGATAGCTGGAACTGGTGATACTATAATTTCTACAACAAAAGATAATAAAACCTATAAGTATTATTTGGATGTAACTGATTCTATAGTATATCCTGATGAGGGTTATAGTAGTGGAAATGAACAAGGCAGTGGAAATAATTCTTCGTCCCCAACTCCTGTTGATGATGGTTGGACAAGCAATTATCAGTATAAAGATATGACTGTGAATATAACCGTGGCTGGCAAGAATTATAATATGTGGTGTGATGCTGATAATACTGAATGTCTTGGTTATACTTATCAGGAAGATGTATATGTTACGGTAGATAACCCATATAATACTCGTGTTCAAGATTATAATTTATTGTTAATTGGATCTTCTCCTTTTGCATTATCAGAAACTATACAATACTATCCAAAGGTGGAATTCTTTCAATATAAACCATCAATAGTAAAAACTACTGGTTATTATTATTCCGGACAAACTTGGTGTAATCCTCAATACAATTGTCAAATACCATTGAATGCTAACGGTACAACTGATTTGGGGCGTTTTAGAATTTTCTTTAATGATAGAGATCTCCAATTAATTGGTGATTTTGAGGAGAATGTTAGTCCAAGAATAATAGCACAAGCTTCAGCTGGTGCTGGTAGCGGAAATGATGAATATTTTACTTATATATATTCTAGGGATATGTATGGTATTCCAAATTATCAGGCTGCAACTAGAACTGTAACTAATGTCTTTGGCGGAAATAATGCTGGAGGTTTATCACAAACTACACATGTTAATGTTTTAGATGGTGCTGAGGCAAGTACTTTGTATGGTGGAGGAAATGAAGCTGTTTCAAATAATACTAATGTTTATCTAGAAAATGGAACTATTCAAACTTTATATGGTGGAGGTAATGGTTCTGGGGCTATAGTAAATGACAGCACTTCAACTATAATTACGGGTGGATTGGTTAATAGTAGTGCTTATGGCGGAGGTAATGAAGCGGTTGTAACTAATCAATCAGAAATTTCTCTGATAGGTGGTACTATAAATGGTAGTTTATTTGCTGCAGGTAATAAAGCTGTTACTGGTTCATCAAGTACAAATACTGGAAAATCTATTGTTAATGTTTTGGCAGGAAATGTAAGTACTAATGTGTATGGTGGTGCTAATACGTCAGTTGTTAACGGAGAAACTTTTGTTAATATTGGTGATAATGCTGTTACTAATAATGATTTGAAAAAATATGATTATGAACATGTTATATCGATTGGTGATCCTGACGATCATGGTACAGCTATGGCTCCAAAGGGAACAATTTTTGGTGGAGGTGAAGCGAACGCTTCTGGTTCTCCAAACTATGATTTTAGCTTTGTAAGTGTTACAGTAGGAACTAATGTTAATATTGATGGAACTGGCTATTATGGAACAGAAGTTAGTCCAATAAGTGGAGAAAATATTAATAAGTCGATTAATACATATGGTTCATTCTTTGGATCTGGTAATGCTTCCGAGATTGCTAGTGATGGATATAGTAAAATAATAATTAAAAATTACGGAACTAGTACTAAGCCGGCTTCAAATGTTTCTATTCAAAGAGCGAGAGAAACTAAGATAATTAATTCGCATATTCAATTGTTAGGTACTACTGATAGAACTAATGACTGGGGAGATATAGATTTTACATTTAGTAATACGGATAGTGTATATTTATTAGATGGTACAGAGTTATTCTTGCGGGCTAGTGGAAACTTATTAAAAAATCTATATAGTGGAACTTATAATAATGATACTTTTGTTAAGGAGCAGGTTGTAATAAATGACGATGGCGTGATTACTTCACAGAATGTTAACAATAAGATATTTATCATTTCTGGTAAACATTTGGACGTTGCTACTAATCAAAACGTTACGGCCTTTGGTAATGTTGTAGGAATGGCCTTTATGGGTATTTATAAACCTAATCCAGATGGAACTGTAAGTATTGGTATGTATAAGGATTCATATCAAACTGGACAAACTGCTAATGGTGCAGATGTAACAGTTGTTAGTGGTGGTACTTATATTCGTGGTAAACATTATAAGGATGATAATAGTATTTCTATTCATAATATTAAGGTTGATGGATATTATTCTCATTATGTTAATGATAGTAATGTTATTTCTATTAAATATGTTGAACCAACCCCTGAAAATGCTGATGATTATACTTGGGCGATTGGTGTTAATGTTTATGAGTTTGATGTTAGTATGACAGCATCTAAGTTTTCAACAATGGGTACTGCAGAGTTGTTGTTAAGCTTCTTTGAAAAACCAAATACGGTATTCGAAGTAACAGGTTTCTCATATGAGGGATTAAATGATGGTATAAATCTTATTAATAAAAATCAAGTTCCTAAAGTTGCTGCTACTGATGAAGATGCTGATAATAATTTTGCTTTAGTGATGGCTTCTTCTGATTCTGGTTGGTCTGCTAATTCGAGAATGTCATTCTTTACAAATCCTGATAATAATAGAGATGGTGATAAGTATTATTATGCGGATAATACGAATACAACGCCTTCATTATTATTCTATTTGTATCATTCAAAAAACATTGCTACTGTAGGTAATATTGGCTCTGTTAATATAAGTATGTTAGCTAGAGCTCCAGGTCCTGAATTGTCTATTGAGACAAGTATAATTAGTATAACTGTTAATATTTCAAGGAATGTAATTGAGGATGTAGTATATGATGCTTCTATTACTGCTGGTAAAAAGTATGATATTTTCCCTATGACTGAAGTTGCAATTACTAATAAGAGTGCTTTTTCAGCGTTCTATACATTGTTTGCGGAAACGGAGCCGAATAAGTCTTTATATGAAAATGGTTATTATAGAGTATTAAATTCTGATTCAGTGTTCCCGGTAGGTACGACAATTACAATGCTAGATAAAATTGAAAATGAGTATTATTATTATACTGTTAATGATTCTAATATTGTTGCTAAACAACAAGAACTGGCAACGCAAAGACAGGTATCATATTATTTGCGAGACTTTATGAAGATGGATAGTACTAGCACAGCAAATGTATATAATGATGCTTATGAGAATTCTGTTTACTATCATGATACTGAGAATTATGTTGATGAAGAGTTTATCTTTATTGTTGACTTTGCTAATGCTAATATGACGGAGAATATTATTGAATCTAATTTGGAGTTGGAAGTTCGAGCGTTAGATGATCAGACTATGATACCGATTCGTGGTTATTTACATAATAAAATTAAGTTTAGTGCTTATGCTGGGACTGCTGCTCAAATTAATACAACTGGAGAATTTACGGACGGAGAGGTATATGTAGGAGAATCAACAACGTTACATTTAAATACGCAATATAGAGCTCAGCAGTATAATGGAACTCCTGTTTCGGATACGGTTTATTATGATTATAAATTAGGTGCTAAGATTACGGTGTTTAATAGTGATGGTGATATGTTGCAAGGTATAGATTTACTTGGTGTAACATTTATATTAAATGCTGGAACTGATTATGAAAAGAGATTTTATCCTCAATTAGATGGTACGACTAGAATTACATTAGCTGATAAGGTTTCTACAGTTGATTCAAATATCGTAATTGATACAGCAAATTCAAATTTATCAAATGGTAATTATACGTTTGTAATTGAGAGTTTCGGTTCTTATGATGGTTTGTATTATGCAGAGAATACTAATCCACCTTTAATTCTTCAATTAAGTGTTTTGAATAACAAATATGGTTTAGATGTTCAAAGCGATGATATTTCTGTAACTAGAGATAAAGTTACTGGATTAGATCAAGCTGGTAGTGATGAAATTGTTTATAATATAACTACATCATCTGGACTTTCAAATCCTAATTTGAGAGTACACTTAGAACGAAGAGTTTATGGGGATGGTAATGAGTTTAGTCTTCAATATGAACGAGTTGATTTGCAGGAATATGTTAAAGACACTTTAACAGTAGCTAATTCAGATAGACTGGAATATCAAGTAACATCCGATTTACCGGCTCAGATAGAATATAAAATTCATATTGGTGAAAATAATACAACGGGAACGTACAGATTGATATTTAGCGTTTGTGATGGTGATGTACCGATAGGTAGTGTTTATCAATATATTATTATTAGATAGGAGAGTGTTTTATGGAAGTAGATATTAAAGAATTGAGTTTAGCTGAACTCATTGAGTATTATCGTGCTGTTGAAGAGTTCATAGAGTTCTTGAATACAGAAGGAAATACGGAAGTAGAAAGTAGGAACAAATAATGAAAATAAAAAAAATGGAAGATTTTGAACATGATGTAGAGGTTACAAAAGAAGTTCTATCTAGTATGCCTATTAATAATCAAAGAAATTTAAAAACTTATAAAGAAAAGGTTAATAGTATTAAAGAAGAATATATTGAATTGAAAGAAGAATTGTATCAAGAGATAAAAAAACGTTCTAATAAATATTTAAATATTGGTGAGAATGAAAAAATAGCTATATTAGAAGGTGAATTAGAGGGGTTAAAAGATTTATCGCTTTTTAATCCCTTGAACACTCCTTTTGAAAAACTGGGTATTAATAATGCTTTATATCGATTAAATCATTTCTTTAAAAATGATTTGGAAAATGTTGATAGGGATATTAAATCTATTATAGAGTTATTTAATAAAGTAGGAGTTTCTTTAACGGCCGATGATTTTGTATATAGTTTTTATGCTAGAGAATATGTTAAAGAGTTATTATTAGATGATTCGTTGGATAGAATGAAGTATATCTTTGAAGAACTTCATTGGAAATGTCCGGATGTTATAATGCATGTATCAATGAATATAAGATTACTATATAATAAATATAAGAATAAGTTTGTAGATTATATTGAAAAGAGAAGAAAAGAAGTCTTTACGGATAATTTATCATATGATGATTTGGTTATTAAGAGAGATAATATATTAAAGGAATTATATGAAGTTAAACACTATGATAAATATAATATAATTAATGGATTTATGAATAGTGAGTTAATATTGAATGATTATACAGTCGTAAATGTTGATAAGTGTTATGCAAAATACTTCGGTGATAGTATAACTAGTAATGATAAGAAAAATGTTATTGGGGATTTAAAAAATCTACTAGCTAATGTTCAAGAATATAGTAATTATTTAAAATTTACTTTTATTCTAGAAGATGCTAAAAAGAAATATGCTGATAAAGCTAATCATGTGGGTGAGGTAACAACTATTAATAAGGAAATAGATGGGTTAGCTAGCCAATTAATTAAGATTAATACAGAGGTAAGTAATGGGTCTTCAAAGGGATTCTGGATATTCAAGAAAAAGGTTGACGTAGAAAAACTATATGTTGAATTAAATACGAAGATGAAAGAATTAAATGATAAATTTGATCAGTATGATGCAGCTTTAGTTTATGAAGAGATGGGTAAGTCTTTAACAGATACATCTTCTATTTATGATGTATTTAGATTTGCTATATCATATAAAACATATTTAAGAAATTGTATTAAGGCTAGTAAAGAAGAATCAAGTATTGATGTTGTGAAACAGGTAGTAAAGGAATTTGATGATTTTATTAGTAGTAATAATGTTAATGTTATAAGAAATAGTAGGTTTAATTATGATAATGATTTAGCCGAGGTAATATCTGATCATTATCAATTGTTAAATATCAAGATATCTAAAGATTTATTGGATGAAGGGAATTTAGAGAGCTTAATTAAAGATTTAAAGGTAATGATAAATAGTTATTATTTAGAAGATATGGGATTGAATATCGACTTAATTAATAATTTGTTTGATAGTAAGAAGATCATTAATAAGAGTGATTCATAGTAGAATAGTATTTAGAAGGGTGATAATATGAGTAAGAAAAGGAATAAAAAAGAAGAAGAAAAGAAAAGAAAGTTGATATTAATAATTTTCTTATTTGTATTTAGTTTAATAATATTATCTAGTGCAACTTATGCTTGGTTTTCTGCTAATAAGAATGCTTTAATTGATTCGATTGATATTAATGTAGCAACGGTTAATGGGATTCAAGTTTCGGCGGATGCTATTAATTGGGATAATGAAGTAACTATAGAAGAATTACAAAATGTTTCAAATACTTATCGTAATGCCTTGAATCAGTTTCCACTTACATTATATGGAGTTTCTACTGATGGTGCTGTTAGTAATGGAATGTTAAATATGTATTATGGTATGGTTCATGAGGATAATAATGGTAATTATTATATTACTTCTAAACAAGAACATGAAATAAATTGTGTCGGTGATGACGAGTGTGATGGACATCATTATGTAGCTTTTGATATATTTATTTTAGCTACTATTCCTACGGATTTAGTTATTACTTCTAATTCTAATGTTGTAGATAGAGAAGGTGCTAATTCGGGTGGTCAAAATGCCGCTAGAATTGCTTTTGTCTATGAAGGAACGGTTGGGGAAACAGCTTCTGTAAGTGCTGCTCAAAATCAATTGACGGGAACTAATTCGGTTATTTGGGAACCTAATTATGATGTTCATACAGAAGGTGGAATTAAAAATGCTCAGAAGTTCTACGGATTATCATTAAGAGAAACTGGAGGCAGTTTAATACCTTATGTTGGTATTAATCAGGAATTTACAGAAGAAGTTCCTTTTGGAGAAACTAAGAATTCCAGATATTTTACAGCTATGCATCCAGATATTACTACAACAGCTGGATATGATAGAAATCAAGATTTGATGAGAATTCCAGCAGGTGTTTCTAAGCTTCGTATTTATTTATGGCTTGAGGGGGAAGATGTTGATTTTGAGAATAAAGCAGCAGAAGGAAAACTTAGACTAGATTTAGAACTAGCTATGTCTAATTAACAAGTAGTTAATACTTGTTTTTTAGTGTAATAAAAAAAACCATTAATATGGTTTTTAAATTTTTTTCTTTTTTAGGAACACTTTTGTTATATAGAATAGGAAACAACACATTAATATGACAAAGAACCATTTTAAGCATATATTTAGTAATCCTCTTGTATACGAATCGATAATAGCAAATATATTATCTGGTATATATTTATTTAATACTATTGCTATATCTCTAGCATGAATATTGTTTTTTATAAAAGAAACAATCCTTAAAAAGGTTTCTATTATACCTAAAGCTAGGACAAAAGAACTAAATCTTTTAAAGAACATAACAACCAGGATTAGGATTACTACTAGAACAATTATATCTATATACATATTCATCATCTCTATTATATATTATCATAATATTATTCTTATTTCTATCTGTTTAAGAATAATTTGAAATATAATGAATATTACATTATAATATATCCAACGAAGAACAATGGAGGTGAGGTTTGATGCCAGAATTACTAACAGTTATCAAAGTGGTAATAATGTTTTTAATAGGATTAATATTTATATTTGAAGGTTATAACTTAGAAAGAATTGTTATTACTATTATTTGGTTTTTATTGGGATTTGGGATAGCTAGAGATATACTTGAGTTATTTAATTATAGTACAGGTATTGTTCCTCTTGTTATTGAAACTATAGTGGGATTATGTTTTGCATCAGTTGGTTACAAAATAGAGAGATTAGCGTTATTCATTGCTATAGGTTATGCGGTCTTTATTGCAATACCAAGTTATTTAACAATTAGTAATCAGGTGGTATTCTTTGTGGCAAGAATATTCTTGGCTATTTTCATAGCGTTATTAGCACTTAGATTTAGGGTTTTGATATATGCTTTGATAGTTAGTTTGTTAGGTGCTACAATAATTAAACAAGCAATACTAATATTATTTCCAAATATAACTGGTGGATTGATGACAGCTGCAAATATTTTTGTAATAGTATTGGTAGTGATTGGTTTAATTTCTCAACTTGAAGAACATAGAAGAGTAACATTTAATTAAAACAACGCTTCTTTTGAAGCGTTGTTTAAGGTGGGTAAAAGATGGTAAAAAAAGTTTTAGACCAAGTTTTGAAGGGCTTGGGTTATAATGTAATTGAAGAAAATGGGGTTTTTTTTCTTGAAAAGGGTAGTGTGAAATATCCTGTCCAAGTTTGTAATATATGGGGATCTCATATAACTTTGGATTCTTTTGTTTTTGACTATGCTTTTATGATAAGGTTTAATGGCAATGAATTAACGATAAATAAAGTTTCTGGTGATAATGGTGATGATTGTTGGATTATTAAAACGTATAAAGCCGCTGGTAACAAATCTATTGAAGTTTTTGGTCGCTTTTTAGAAGTAAAATCTTTGCATGATTTCTATAGTCTTAGAATTCGTGTAAATGATAAAACAGAGATATTGTTTACTAAAGATGAGATTACTTGTAGTGGAACTTATAACAGTCCGGTTAAATTTATTTATTATGATTCTGTTCCTGTTACGATAGATATGCAAAATGAAGTGATGTCAGCAATTAATTCTTTTGATTGGAAAACAATTCATTATTTCTATATGCAATTCCCGTGGTTTGAAAAAGTTGTTGGAGAGTTTCAAAAGAATTCTGTTAATAATACTTTTGCTGAGTTGGGCTTTAATCTTATTGAAGAAGATGATTATATTAGCTTTACTGAGGGGGCTGAGTCTACTCCTATAAGATTTTCTTTGGATGATTATGATAGTGAGATAGAAAAAGTTACTAAAGCGGATTTTGATTATGTTAACGTAATTACTTTAAATGGATCTGATAGAACTTGTTCGTTTAAAAAGAATTGGGGCATTAATGTGGTTGAACAATGGGTACTTACGGAGTATAAAGATTTGCAATGTTCTATGGAGTCTTGCTCTTTTATTAGTGAGAATGGTTATGTAGAAGTAAAGATTTCTATTCCTGATGCGAGCAGTCCTATAGCTGTTCGAAAATATAATAGAGCTAAAAAAGCAATTTTTCTATATGATGATAATCATTATTATATGGATTCATCGATTCCTTTTCAGGCAATTGGTTTAATTGAGCGTGTTGATAAAAGAATAATTAATAATCTTAGTCGTACATATCCATGGTTTGGTGAGGCGGTTAATTCTTTATTGATTAATAATAAAACTCAAGCATTGCTAAAAGATTTTGGGTCAAAGGAAGCTTCTGTTGAGCAGGCTGCTTTTTCTTCTTTTGCTTATGGACCAAATGTAAAATATTTGACCGGGTATTCGGCTAAAAATAGTAAAGGAAAGCTGATTTGTAATGTAAGTCTTGAATGGTCGCGTTCAAATTCGCCCAAATTTGATCTTGCACCTGTTATACATTTTACGACTTCTGATAAAACACATATATTTCTTTATTTAAATGGTATAATATCTTTTAAAAAAGGCAAATTGAGGGATATTATTAGTGAAAATTATAGGCAAACTGTTCCGTCTTGGACTCGTGAAGAGATGGAGGAGATTTTGGATAAAGCACTAAGTAATGAAGATATTCAAAAGATTATGGATTATTATGAAAGTATATTTAAAGTACCATATCGTTCGAATATTTCGCGGATCTTTAGTAGATATGAGACGATTGATAATTTGGATAAATTATTGAATAATCTAGGTATTGTTGTGGAATGGAAGTCAGATTCTATATGTTTTTATAGTAATGATGAGAGGAGAGAATTGCTTCCAGTAATTACTAATAAAGGTGCTTCTTTGGGATTTCCTATTCAAGAATTATTTTTTGCAAGAGATACTTCAGATGTTTGTGAAATAGTTATAGGTCAACCAAATACGGATTCTAAAATCGCTTTATCATTTGGGTATCCTGCTGTTAAGGAAAAGGAAGCTCTTCAACCGGTATTATTTGGATATCGATTGGAAAACATGGACGTGAAGTTAAAATTCGGGGAGGGAAATCCATATATTTCTATTACTACTCCTGATACTCAAGATTGTCCTTCTGATGTTGATTTGGTAAACGGCTCTTTGAAGCCGATAATAGAAGTCTTTCATGAATATTATGAATCGGTTGGCATTATGAAATCCCGTGATAAAGGAGAACAAAGAACCCTTGCGTTTAAAGATATTCCTAAATAAAAAAGATAGTTTTATGAAAAAACTATCTTTTTTTTAGATAGTATAGTATTATATTTTTGAGTTTATAATTCTTTATAGTTATGGGGGAGAATAGATGAAAGCGGAAAAGAATATGAATGTAGTAATTACAGAAACCGAATGGTTTCAAAGATTGCGTGATTTTTTGAAGGCTTTGAGTGTAGAGATTGTGATTGAGGAGTCAGCTATACATTTTTATGATATAAAAAATGATAGAGTCGGCTTGCTTGTAAACACTGTTATGCCTAATATGGGGAA
>JAEEGL014163648.1_pt1 | contig 11225 bp, 7 predicted proteins | sample 9134231 | NCBI WGS metagenome assembly JAEEGL01 (sample SAMN16246548, study PRJNA631951) | gut metagenome | biome: gut microbiome; feature: rumen; material: fiber-attached | host: Bos | place: Iran: Karaj | collected 2018-10
CAGCATCACCATCGATGAAGACCTGATGGACGCCGCCAACATGATTGCCGGCGAGAAGGTACAGGTGTTGGACAACAACAATGGCGAGCGCTTTGAGACCTACATCATCAAAGGCGAGCGCGGAAGTGGCTGTATCTGCCTCAACGGTGCTGCGGCACGCAGGGTACAGGTGGGAGACACCGTCATCATCATCTCATACGCCCTGATGGACTTCGAGGAGGCCAAGACCTTCAAACCCTCAGTGGTGTTCCCAAAGGACAACAGAGTATAAGGAATTAGACGAGCAAGATTCCCTACAATTTAATACAGTATTAGACAAGCGAGATTCCCTACAGAGGTGGTTTCCTGCCACATGTAGGGAATCTCGCTTGTTTAATTCCGTACTATTCTGGAGACTTTACTTCAGCTTATCCTCAATAAACATGGCCAGACTCTCACCTCTTAGACCTTTCTGCAGGATGGTGCCCTGCTGGTCTACGACAACCACAAAGGGAATGGCGTTCACCTGATAGAGTTCGACGACGCCAGTCTTCCAGCCTTGCATGTCACCCACCTGAGCCCACTTCATGTTCATGTCATTAATGCCTTTCACCCATGCCTCCTTGTCGGTGTCGAGCGACACGCCCAAGATGCCCAGGCCCTTGTCCTTGTACTTCTCATAGAGACTCACCATGTTGGGCATCTCATCGCAACAGGGCTTGCACCAGGAAGCCCAGAAGTCGATGACAGTAACCTTGTTCTTGGCCACCTCGGCCAGCGCGCTCAGCTCCTGACCAGCGGGTGTGGGCAGGGTGAAGTCGGGCATCACCTTTCCATTCATCAGAGCCTCTGCACCCTCCAGCTGCTTCAGGATGTCGGTCACCTCCTGGCGCTGCTGATAGTCAGCGGGCATCTTCCCAATCAGGTTCTTCAGTCGGTCGATGTTCAGCTCTTTGCTCCCAGCCATACTCGTCACCACGAAATATCCCAGGGGATTATCGATGTTCTCCTCGGCTATGTCGATAATCTTTGACAGCATCTCCTGCTCCACAACCTGATACTGGGCCATGACTTTCTCCTCCAGTTCATTGCTGTACTCTTCCAAGTACAAGGGAGCCGTCAGGGAGTCGAACTTCGCGCTGTATACTGCTTGCAGCTCGTTCACCTTCTGCCAGGCATCGTTTGCCTTCGTACCGCCCACCTTTGGGGTATTGATTCTCGACACGATGAGATCAATGTTGCCCTTCTCCGTGAAGAATATGGCACCTGCACCACCGTCGGCAGACACCACGGAGGCCAGCGTCACAGAGTCAACAGGTCCCTCCAGCACGAACTCACCATCTCTCACTATGATGGTGTCGGTGGGTGTCTCATCGCCCATCACCTTATAGAAATACAGTGTGTCGCCTTCCCTGAAACCTTCGGCAACACCTTTTACCCTATAACCTTCAGGCTGCTGACAGGCAGCCACCGCAAGGGCCATCGCGCAGAGGCCCAAAAATGTTTTCTTCATAATCATAATATTAAATTAAAACTTCCGTAAACTCCAGTTTTATTGGAGTGAAAGGGGAGTGAAGGAGGAGTGAAAGGGGAGTGAAAGTGACGTTACTTCTGCTCTGAAGGTATCGTCCCTTTCACTTCCGCCGACGACAGTCGGCTCACTCCACTTTCACTCCCTTTCACTCCAAAAGAATTATTACACCAAGTACTGGTCACTGATACTCTCGTTGGCAATGACGCGGCGTATGGTCTCGGCAAACATGTCGGCCACGGAGAGCTGCTTCACTTTCGCACAGCGGTGCGTATAGGGAATGGAGTCGGTGAAGACCATTTCCTCCAGCGCACTGTTCTGCACGCGTTCACTTGCCGGGCCACTCATCACACAGTGCGAGGCACAGGCACGCACACTCTTGGCACCTGTCTCCATCATCAGGTCGGCAGCCTTGGTGATAGTGCCGGCGGTGTCCACCATGTCGTCGATGATAACCACGTTCTTGCCCTCCACCTCACCGATAATCTGCATTGTGTCTACGACGTTTGCACGCGCACGGGTCTTGTTGCACAGCACCAGTGGACAGCCCAGATACTTGGCGTAGGCATTGGCACGCTTCGAGCCACCCACGTCGGGCGAGGCGATGACGAGATCTTCCAGCTGTAGGCTCTGCAAGTAGGGCAAGATGACACCCGAGGCATAGAGATGGTCTACGGGCACGTTGAAGAATCCCTGAATCTGGTCAGCGTGCAGGTCCATCGTGATGACGCGGTTCACGCCCGCCACGCTCAGCAGGTCGGCCACAAGCTTCGCACCGATGGACACGCGGGGCTTGTCCTTGCGGTCCTGGCGAGCCCAACCGAAGTAGGGAATCACGGCGTTGATGGTACGGGCCGAGGCACGCTTTGCCGCGTCAATCATCAGCAGCAGCTCCATGAGGTTGTCGCTGTTGGGGAATGTGCTCTGTACCAGGAAGATGTCACGGCCACGGATGCTCTCCTCATAGCTCACGGCAAACTCGCCGTCGGAGAACTTCGTCATCTGCAACTTGCCCAGCGGACAGCCCAGGCTCTGGCAAATCTTCTCTGCCAGGTAGCGCGTTGCCGTGCCGGAGAATACCATGTAAGAATTTTCCATTTCCATCATATATTTAAGTTCCGTAAGTTCTACAAAGACGGCCTTTCAGGCCGTTTCTACGCTGCGTTCTTATCACTTGCAAAAGTTGATTCATATATTACTCCTCTCCTTTACCTCCTTTACTCCTCTCCTTTACCTCCTTTACTCCTCACTCAGTTCACCAGCCTCTGCAGTTTCTGAAAGTGGGCAATGAGCTCCTTGAAGTCCTGCCCCTGCTGTATATTGAAGCGGTTCCACAGGTCGCCGCAGACCACCACGCCGCCGAAGCCCAAGTCGCGCATCTGCCGGATGTTGTCGGCGTTGATGCCACCACACGCATACACATGGCGGTCTATAAGCCCGTGACGCGAAGCCTCGCGCAGCTCCTCCATCGTGTGCGACTGCTTGTTCTGGGGGATGCTGGTACTGTCGAAGATGGTCTCAAGAAACACGTAGTCTGTATGCTTCTTCGCCCACTTCAAGTCTTCCAGCTTCTGGCACGAGCAGCTCACGTGACCCTTATAGCCGTAGGGCTGCTCTTCGGTAGGTGTGTTCAGGTGGATGCCGCGAAGGCCATACTCCTCGCGCAGGTAGAAATGGTGGTGAACGGTGATGTGGCGGTAGTAGTCATCGCTCAGCAGCGTAAGCAAACGCTCGGAGTACACAGGCTCCGACTGTGGCTTGCTCAGATGCAGGTTTTCCAGTCCCTCTTCGAAGAGCGTGGTCAGTATCTTGTCCTCCTCCACGAAGAAAGTGGGCTTTGTCATGATGATGAGTTTCATCGTCGTCCGTCCTTTTGTGAGTGCAAAGTTACGGCAAAAATGTCGGATGACAAAAAGAATCAGAATATCTTATGACCTTTTAACATTGAAGCCCTGTGCCAGCCCGCAACTCTGTGAACAGGCTTTGGCCTCCACGGTTACTAAACGGCTTAATCTCATAGATAGAACGTTTTTTTTCATGAAATAAAGCCGCTCTGTCTCACACAGATAGCACAGATTTCACAGATTGGGCTGTCTCACACAGATAGCACAGATTTCACAGATTGGGCTGCGCGTAGCGAATCTCCTATCTAATTCCGCAGGAAGGGGATGCGCAGCTATCTGTGAAATCCGTGGAATCTGTGTGAGAATAGACTGCGCAGCTATCCGTGAAATCCGTGGAGTCTGTGTGAGAATAGACTGCGCAGCTATCTGTGAAATCCGTGGAATCTGTGTGAGAAAAGGCTGTGGTTGTGGACTTTACATAGTTGACTAAGGGAGAAAGAACGGAGGATTCTGTGAGAGAAAACCGGGGATTCTATGGCGAAGAACCGTTCTAAAAGGTTTTCGCCCCCTGCCACAAGATCTTTTTCCTATGGGAGCAAGGTCTTGCGGCGGGGGGCGAAAGGTCTTTCGGCGGGAGGCGAAAGTATACTATTGAGACTGCATCCCAACCGTGCAAAGGTAATTATTTTTTTTGAGATTCACAAATTTATTGAAGATTTTTTTGCCCAATACTAGGTCAAGTGCCTGTGATGTCCTTTCCAGTCATTTCGGCATTATAGTAGAAATCACCTTCTGTCTGGTTAGTCACTTTCACCTGTCGTTTTATTACAGTCTTGCGTGACTTTTTTCTTTTTATATTCGTTAGACGCGCGAAGCCTATGAAAAAGTTGCAATCTTTGCGGAATAACCTTAAAACGACCACAGACTTATTCACTGAAATTACAAACATTGAAGAAAACGGCGAGTATTAAGCAAATAAGGTGTCAACGGATGAGTTATTCAGCCTCACTTGAAGCAACGGGGAATAACGGCCATTTGCTCTTAAAACCGTAGTCGAGGAGAACTGCCGACTCTGTGAAGCGCGATGAACGGCTTCTGCTGTTCAGGAGTATCAGGAAAAGACGTGTGCCATTGCGGGTAGCCGCAGCGGCCAGGCAGGAGCCTGCCTGACGGGTATAGCCCGTCTTCACACCGATGCATCCCTCGTATTGCCCCAGCAACAGGTTGGTGTTCTCACAAGGCAGATGGCGGCCATCGGTCAGGGGGATGTCCATAAAGGGTGTACCCGCTATACTTGCAAACACTGAGTCGGCCATGCAATACCTGGACAGCACAACGAGGTCGCGAGCCGAACTGTAGTTGCTGTCGTTGGGCATCCCATTGGGATTGGCGAAATGGGTACTGTCCATTCCCAGATAGGCTGCTTTGGTGTTCATCATATCGCAGAAGGCCTCCGTGCTACCACCAATATGCTTTGCCAAGGCGGTGGCTGCATTGTTGTCGCTCTGAAGCATCATCTCACGAATCAGATTGCCCAGGAGATAACTGTCGCCAGGTCGTACCCTGGAGTCTTTCGTGAGAAAAACGTCCTGAGTTATCACGACGGTATCACCCATGTTACCATTCTCCAGAGCCAGCAGACAAGTCATCATCTTCGTGAGGCTGGCCATGAACATACGTTTATGAGGATTCTTAGCACTGATGAGAAGACCGGTACTGTCCTCAACGAGAATCCAGGCTTCAGCCGACAACTTACTAAGGCTATCCTTACACTCGATGGGGGAGCGTGATCGTCCCCGCCCGCCTTCGTCGTTTGAATCGGGCAAAAACATCGAGCTGTCAATGCGGCAAGCCCGCTCAAGCCTTATCTCTTCTTCGCTACGGATTTCACCCTCTGATCCCATACGAAAGCTGCAGGAAGCAACAAGGATAATCAGTAATAAAGCGATGTATCGGAAATAGTTTTTCATTCCAGCTAGTAATATATGTTGTTGATGGACTGGATAACGGTTGCGGAGGCTCCTGTTGAGCCGGTGTGCTGGATGAGGATGCCACCGAAAAAGTTCCGGGCTGGCACGGGGCCTGCCCCTACAGTGGCCGTGAGCCGCTGTTCTTGAGAGCCGTTCACGATGAGCGCTGTCAGCAGTCCACCCTGAGCCGACAGCGTCACGCGGCAGCCCTTCTTGAAGAGAACACACTTCACGGGTGAGCAGATGGTTGCAACCTCGCCATTGCGGTATTCCACCAGCACCACCTCCACGGCATGGTCGTAGGCGGGAGTACGAACGAAACGGAGACCATAACCGGTGAGCGTCTGTGTGTCGAACTTGATGCAGAGGTCGAGATACTGGCCTGTGGCACTGCCGAAGCCCTGCCCCGCCGACTTACAAGGCGAGAGCTCCACCGTCAGTGTCTGGCCGTCGTACTGCTCACCGTCCCTGCCCGTGTACATCATCCTTGCGCCACGCACGTTCTGAATCATACCGTAGCAGCCTTCTGCTCCGTCAACGCCCTCGCCATAGCACCAGGCGGGGCGGTCGGCTGTCACCGTCCAGTCATATTCAGCCGTGTCCGCAGGCTTGTAGGCATCTATCGTCCAGCGACCCGGTGCTATAGCTGGTTGGTTGGCCAATGGCAGCAGGGGCATCGTCACGGGCATTGGCACGTCGGGTGTCGGGGGAAGGTCGAGCGGCTGGCCATTCAGTGTGCAATTCTCCATGAGGCAGTGCTTCTTTGGGTCGGGCTTGCGTGTCCATTCTATACGTAGGTTCGGGTCATCGCTCGTCCAGCGGCAGTTGCGCATGGTCACGGGGTCTGAGACCTTCGTCAGATATTGTATGCCCTGCACCTTCGAGTGGATGTCGCAATCGTCGAACACGGCTCCCTGCGGCGAGGTACAGTAGAACGGCTTGCTGCTGAAGAACGTGAAACGGCAGTGGCGGTAGGTGCCTGTGCCGCAGAGCGCATCGTCGGTACACTCGAAGTAGCAGTCGTCGAACAGCACGTGGCGTGCACCTGCAAATGGGCAAAGGTTGAGCCTTGAGATAAACCGGCAGCGTCGCGCCTCGTAGCGGTCGCCGTGACAGATGATAAGCTGCGCCTGCACGATGGCATCGGCCCGACGTTTGCGGCTCTGGCTTGGGTCAAGCTTATAATCCAGGTCCACGTTGCAGTAATTGCCGAAGGTCAGGTTCTCGGCCACGATGTCGTCGCCCGTGATGTGGAGCATGGTAAAATTGCCCACTGCTCCCTGCGTCTGTCCCCGGTTGCATGCCAGCACCACGTCCTCAGGAGTGTCACCCATACCAATGAGGCGGGTCTTGCTGAGCCGCAGCTTCATGCCGAAGGGGGTGTTTCCGCCCTCCTCCGGCTTGCGCACGGCTGGATCGTCGGGGTCATCAATCCAGTACACGCCAGGAGCGATGTGGATGGTCGTCCACACACTATCGTCAGCCAACGTCTCGGCATGACGCAGTGCTTCCTGCACCGTAGAGAACACTCCCCCATCCTTGTTCGTTTTCTCCTGCGGAATTACATAAAGTAGATTCCCTACAGGCTGCGGAATTACATAATCCACCGCAAGGATGGATAACGCCAATAATAACAATGCTGCTTTCTTCATCACTATCTTTTGCATGAGCCGCAAAGATAGTGAATATTTCTGAGGCTACCAAAATAATTGCGTAAAAATTTGGCAGATACATATATTTGTCGTATCTTTGCATCATCTGGCCTCATCAGAGTCCTACATTGAATAGCAATTAACAATTGGACAATCACAAAATTTGTCAGTAAGAAATGGAAAGGAACAAGAAACCAAAGATTCTGGGCAAGTATGCTTTCGACGAGGTTTGTGTAGAGTCTGTAGGTGACAAGCAATGCTTCGTTGTAGAAGAGACGAGGGAACAACTGTTTGAGACCGCATGGGATATGGCTTGCGATTTCAGCGAAGACGGCTATGCTCCAGTCATGGAGGGTGAGCATTGGGGCATTATCAACGTCATGGGCGAGGTGGTTATTCCCTATAGATGGAATGATATAGGTTATCTTTCAGGCATTCTCTTTCCCGATGGATTGTGTGCTGTCCAAGACGACAACGGCCACTGGGGCTTCATCGATGAGAGGGGAGATGTGGTGATTCCATGCCAATGGGCAGATTGTCGGTGTTTCAACAAAGGCTGTTGTGTGGTGGAGGATGATGACGGTGTATGGTCTTTCATCGATGTAAAGGGCCACATTGTCCAAACCTTCCCTTGGCGAGATGTTGGCGAGTGGTCGGAAGATGGAAAATTATTGAGTGTGCAGGACAAAAACGGTCTCTGGGGAGCCATCAATGCTTATGGCAAATTAATGATTCCTGCCGAGTGGAATGATTCCTTTGACTTTGAGGACGGCAAAGCCTCGGTGACGAAAAGAGGCCATAACTATGTTATCGACAAACAAGGGAAGGTCATTAAAAACTTAGAGGCAGATACACCAGAGGAGAAATCAGATGTCAAAGAAAGAGTTGGATTTGCGGCGACTTTTTTTGTTTCCATGTTCTTTCTTTTCTCATCCATGGGCATTGGCTATGCTGAATATAACTCCATTATTGCCTACAGTTTACTTGATCCAAGTAAGTGTTTAGGGTGGTTTGTGGCATTTTTGGGCGGCCTGCATTTATACGACCTCATTCTGCCAATTGTCCTTGCGGTAGGATTCCTGCTGAAATGCCATTCCCAAAAAGACGATTTCGCAGATTTCAAACCTCAACGAGAACCAGAAGACACTTCAAATAAGGGTTTCGCAGAAAGATTTTATAGCAGAAATGGAGTTGGTATCTTCATTGTCTTCTTCGTGTGTTCTCTCGTACTGTCATCATGGTTCATATTTGCTCTATACATGGCCATTATATTTGCAATTATGATACTGGTCTTGCGAATCATTCTTCTGGGAACAAAATGGGGAGCGCGGACGTCTCCGTCCGCAATATCACCCTCGGCTTCATTTAGCACAACAGATGGAGTCATCCTGTTCCTATTGATAGTCCTACCGCTCAGGGTCATCTATTACTCGCTTTTCGCCATCAACTATTTCACGGCAAGTGAACCACAGCCTACGGAGAAACCTATCATCCGTGCAGAAAAGACTTTTGTACCTGGTATTTCTAAAGACGATGAGTATTTCTACTTGTTCATAGATGTTGATGATGGCTTACCATACGAGTTGTCTGCTGATAAGGCCGCCTACTATAATTTCAAGTCGGACAAGACCTCGAAAGTGGTTGCAAACATACGGAAGGGTTGCTTCGGCTATAGCTTCGTGTCTGACTTTAAAACGGAAGAAATAGCAAAGAAATCACTTAAAGTAAAATCCCTAACAGTGTCAGAAAGCAAGTATATAGATTATCGACATTCCGGAGATACTACAAACCTGAGAGTTAGCTTTACATTGGCCTATCATGATATTCCCGAATTGCAACGGGCAGTATCCATGGCTTTCTTTGGAGAAGACTGTACAAATGTGTTGACTGCCTATTCTTATTTTTTAGGAAAGAATAAAGAAGTTCCTGTAAATGTTCCAAGAGAAACCTTGTTTCCCTATTTGGAGATTTCTCTTCATGTTGATGGGAAAGTTCCTATCATGTTGCATGCAGAAATGACATACGCTGGAAAGGATGAAGAATACGAATACCTGTGTGACAAGTACTTTGCCGTAGATCCTTTGCGTAAGTGTTTGTTGACTGTTGATAATGTGCTTGCCCCTTCTGAAGCAGAGAAAGTAAAAAAGAAAGCTAACGGCGCAGAAATATCTTTGATCGTGGATAAAGACTACAGCGTCACATTCAGCTGGCATGACGGCAAGGGAACAAGAAATTTTGTTGTTCCCTATGATGGCTCTGAGCGATTTACAGATGAGTTCCGTGAGTTGATAGATTCGTATTCCCACAGATAAGTGCCACTTATCTCACGACCATTTTATTGCCGTTCCTGATGTAGATGCCTGGACGGGAAGGTTCTCCCTCCATAGGGCGGCCCAGCAGGTCGAAGAAGGTGGCGCTGCCGATGTTGTTGGTGGATGTGGGGAGCTTCACTGAGACGGGTTCGCCGTCGGTCAGAGTGTAGATACCGATATTGGTAATGGTGATGACATCGGTCTTAGCTTCCCGGTTGAAGGTAATCCTGTACTCGCCCCATCCGTCGGTCACCTCAAAGGGCATGGTGATGTCACCACCCACCGTCTCGGTGGCGTTCAGCACGACATTCTTCTGTCCTGTCAGCTTTTCAATCTTCACCTTGATATTCTTCCCTTCCTCACCCTCAGCATGGAAGCAGAGCTTATATTTTCCCGTCTTGAACTGTAGCGAACGATATACGTTCTGGTTTTCGTTGGTATTCTGGTCACCACCGAAGCGCAGTATCGCAGTGCGGCCATTCACCGACCAACCGTGGCTCTTGGGGTCGTAGCCTTCGGTCTCGATGCGCGGACGCCATTTCATAGTAGTGTCGCAGGGGTCATCGAGCGTGTACTGCTTGAAGAAGTTCCACATGGTCTGCGACGAGCTGTTGTCCTCGGTATTGTTGGTGAAAGGACTGTGGCCCATGCCGTCTATCTCGTAGAAGATGATGGGAAATCCACCCTCGCCAGCTTCATAGACATTCTTGGTGTATTTTCCACTCTTGGTAGTAACCTCCGGAACGGGGTTGGCACCATTGCGGTCTACCATGTCCTCAATGACGTTGGGAACGAGTGAGTATTTCACGAAATCGTCGGCCTTGCCATGAATATGCAGGAAAGGCACTGGCCGCCAACTGGTGTGGTGCAGGTGGAACTCGTTGATGGGGTAGCCACTGATGGCGGCGAAGGCAGCGAAGATGTGGCTGCACGTGTTGGCCATGACATAGGTCATCATGCCGCCGTTGGAGAAGCCACAGCAGTAGAGGCGCTGGCGGTCGAGGGCATACTTTGCGTCAACATCCTCGACGACGGCTTTCAGGAAATCGGTGTCGAAGTTCTCCTCGCCAGTCGATGTCCAGCCAGGAGCCTGCATGCCACCCAGTCCGGGGAAGGTGGTTTGCAACCCTTGCGGATAGGCCACGATGAAGCCGTCTTTGTCGGCGATGGAATTGAAGTCAGGGTCGTGCGATGTGGTGCTCACTTGGCCGCCGGCACCATGCAGTGAGATGACGAGCGGAGCACTGGCCTTCACATTGTTGGGAACGTAGAGCAGATATGTGCGGGACTTGCCGCTCACAGTTAAGTTGAAGAACTTGTTCACTTTGGCAGCCGAGAGCATCATTGTGCAGCTCAGTGCCAACACTAGGGTAAGAATTTTTTTCATAGCATTATTTGTTTATGATCTTCTTTCCATCGACTATCTGGATGGACTGTTTTCTATTCGTTGTGTTAAGGGGTTTGCCGCTGAGGTCGTAAGTTGGTTGTTTGGTCGTTTGGGGAGTTGGTTGTTTGGTCGTTTGGGGAGTGATGGCAGTAGGCTGTGTGCTGAACTGCCAGCTGTCGAAGTCCATCTGGGTGGAGGCATCACCTGCGAACCTGAAGAACAGGTCGCAAACGCCTGTGATGGGCGAGGTCAGTTCACATGTGAAGTCCTGCCACTCACCATTGGTTGGCTCTGTAGTTATACGTCCCCTGATGGTGCTCGACTTAGAACCGATGCGTATCTGGAGTGTTCCCTGCTTCTCGACGCGTAGCCTAGCGGTGAATACCTGGGCACCATCCTCGCCGAAGTCCACGTTGCGCACCTTGATGTAGTCGCCCGAACTGATGTCCGCCACGTAGCAACCGTTGTAATCGCCCTCGCATTTCACACCCTGACTCTGATTGATAGTCTCGGCCTGTTGTAGCTCGTAGGGATTCAGCGTCTGCAGGGG
>JAEEGL014210645.1_pt1 | contig 11225 bp, 9 predicted proteins | sample 9134231 | NCBI WGS metagenome assembly JAEEGL01 (sample SAMN16246548, study PRJNA631951) | gut metagenome | biome: gut microbiome; feature: rumen; material: fiber-attached | host: Bos | place: Iran: Karaj | collected 2018-10
TATATTCTTTCAATCCCGTGAACTTTGATTCCCTGACAGGTAAAGAGCTCCATCTGGAAGATGTCATGGATGCCGATATGATAGCGGATCTTCCGGACATACTTGAGACTAAGCTGCTCGCATCATACGACAGTGAGATATTTTTTAACGCGGATACGCTTTCGGAGACGATAGAAGAGAGCATTTATATGAATGGCGATCTGAATTTCTCTATCGGTTATGAAGGCCTGACTTTTTATTTCCAGATATATGAGCTGGCTCCTTATGTGGCGGGGCATCAGGAAGTATTCCTAAGATATGATGAATACCCCGGCCTGGTCAAAGACGAGTACAAAGAGTGCAGTTTTAATTACTGTATAAACACAAGTGCATGCTCGTATCTGCCGCATTCCGCAGATGAAAAAACGCTGTACGCATATTTGATGGATAAAGATGATTACGGTATGTATAAGAGCCTTTATATCGAGTATAAAGGTATAAGCTACAAGGAAACCCTTACCGCATATGAAGCGGACTTCTGGGTGGCTTCAATAGGCGGAGAGAATTATCTCTTAGTGGATCTGACGCACGAGGATGATTACGAAACTCTCAATATCTACCTGATCGACGAAGACAATCACAGGATAGAGAGGAAATCCGAGTTCTTCGGCGGTTTCTACGGATACATACCTGCGGATCCTTTATCATTCCGCATCTTTGAGGTAGGTGATGTGATGTCCACATATCTGGTGTATAAGGATTATTACATCGCAAGAGACGGAGAGGCGGTAAGTACGGATGACGATTACCTGATATCATTCTGGGGACACGACGGCAGTCTTACCCTTAAGAAGGATATCACAGCGCAGGTAAGGGACGATTACGACTCTGCATCTTATGAAGAGACGCTTAAGAAGGGTGAGAAGCTTTATTTCTACTCCACCGATAATAAGCAGTGGGTAGATTTTAAGCTGGATGACGGAAGATTTGTGCACCTGAGTCTTGATAAAACAGAGTGGCCCCAGACCATAGACGGTGAGGATATCGTAGATATCTTTGACGGTGTGATGTTCGCCGGCTAAAATTTTCTGACTGGAGGTAGGCGGTAAGATGCCGTTAATGGATGAGTTTCAGGAAGAGCGCGATAAGATCAAAACAGCGCCCTTTGAAGTCAAATGGAAATACTTTGTAGATTATTATCTTAAATGGGTGATAGGCATAGGTATAACGCTGGCGATAATCATTGCCGTAGTGGTTACCACGCTGACGCACAAGGATGAGATGCTGTATGTGAGCATGCCGAACTTCACGCAGATGCCGACGGCCGATAAAGAACTGTTAGAGCCATTTATACAGCAATATCTTGAAAACCCCAAAAAGCAGGATATAACCGTAGACTCTTCATGTTTTATCCTGGGAGATACGGAGGCACTTTCGGATCCTGATATAGCGGCTCTGTATCCGTACGAAGATGACCAGAAGGTAGCTATGGTCCTGATGGTGGGCCAGATGGATCTGATGATCAGCGGGGAAGATGTCATCGACAGGTTCACCGGCAGCGGATATGTAAAACCGCTGAGCGATGTATACACTGAAGACGAACTTAAGGCGTTTGATGAACAGGGACTTGTCAAGTATCTTGATGAGGTCCCGGTTGCATTATGCATGGATGATGCCCGGACCCTGAATAATTATTACCAGTATTCGGGAGTAAAAGTTGATCACATATATGCGGCATACACTTACGGAAAACACACTGATCTGGCGAAGCTGTTCCTTGAGCAGCTGTGGTGAAGTGCATATCCGGCGGCTGTAAGAGCATATTGCGAAGACAGGGATTATTTGCTAATATAATCCGAGATTACATAAAAGATCCAGAGGTGATATCTCATGAGTATAACTGAAGAAGTAAGTGCCCTGGTACGCGAAGTGGCACAGAGTGCAGGTCTGAAAGAAGGCGATCTGCTGGTGATAGGCTGCTCTACGAGTGCCGTACAGGGTGAGCTTATAGGTACGCATTCAAGTGTGGATGTGGGAGCGCAGCTGTGGCAGGGCGTATGGGATACTGTAAGGGAGCTTAAGCTTAAGCTGGCCGTACAGTGCTGCGAGCATTTAAACAGGGCGCTGGTCACGGAACGCAGCGTAATGGATAAATACGGTTTTGAACAGGTAAATGCGATACCGCAGCCCAAGGCAGGCGGATCTTTTGCTACCCAGGCTTATCAGCATTTTGAAGATCCCGTTTTAGTGGGAGATATCAGACAGAGCGCGCTTGCGGGCATAGATATAGGCGGCGTGCTCATCGGCATGCATGTAAAGCCTGTAGTGGTACCCATTAAACTTAAACAGGATACGGTGGGTAAGGCGCGTATCATAGCAGCAAGATATCGTCCCCGTTTTGTGGGCGGTTCACGTGCCGTATATAATGAAGCGATAGAGTGAGGTAAAACTGTGCCCTGCTTGCAGGAGGGGGGCAGGTTATTAACGAGGGAGGAACTATCATGATAGCTGTAAACCAGGTAGGATACGCTGCAGGATCCGTTAAGCATGCTACCATCAGCGGCGGCAGGCATTATAAGCTGTATAACAGCAAGGGTGAACGTATACTGGAAGGCGATGCACAGCTTATATACGATGAGAACAGCGCAGAGGAAGCGGGATGCATAGATTTTTCCGAAGTGGATATTCCGGGAAAATATTATTTTGTCGATGAAAAGGGACAGCGCAGCTGCGGCTTTACTATAGGAAAGAAAGTGTATGCGTCTCTGTTTAAAGACGCCCTGCGCATGTATTATTTCCAGCGCTGCGGCATGGCGCTTGAAGAAAAATATGCGGGAAGATTCGCACATAAAGCATGCCATTGCATGAACGCAAGGATACTCTACAGCGATCCCGAAAGACACGTTAAGTTAAAAGGCGGCTGGCATGATGCCGGCGATTACGGCAGATATGTTACCGCAGGTGCGGTGGCACTGGCACATCTGCTCTATGCATATGCATTAAAACCCAAGGCATTTAAGCTGTCTCACGATATACCCGAGAGCGGAAACGGCATGCCCGATATCTTAAACGAGTGTGCATGGGAGCTGGACTGGATGCTGAAGATGCAGGAAAAGGACGGCGGCGTACACCATAAGGCTACTTCCGAAAGCTTTGTGGGCTTTGTGATGCCCGAAGATGATAAGCTTGAGCCTGTAGTGACTCCCGTATCTTCACTGGCTACAGCAGATCAGGCAGCGATAATGGCACTGGCTGCGCGCCTGTACGAACAGTATGATGAGAAGAGAGCGAAAGCCTATAAGAAATCTGCCCTGGCAGCAGGCAAGTGGCTTATGAATAACCGTGAGTTCATCTTTAAGAATCCGTCGGAGATCCATACAGGTACTTATGAGGATATGTGTGATGCCGATGAGAGGATGTGGGCTGCAGTCGAGCTTTATCAGCTGAGCGGCGATGAAAAGTGGATATGGGTGATACGCCAGATACTTGAGCTGCGCATAAACACCGTAGCACTGGGCTGGGCTGACGTGGGCGGTCTGGCATCCATGAGCCTGCTTATGGCAAAGAAGGGAACATTCCCTCAGGATCTGGTGGACAAGCTCAAAGGCAGCTGGCTTGAAGAGGCGGAGAGACTGCGCAAGCTTGCTGCGTCAAATCCCTACGAGCTGGCTTTCCATCATTATAACTTTAACTGGGGAAGCAATATGCAGGTGCTGTGTAACGCAATGGTATTCTGCTTTGCGAACAGGTTAAGCGGCGAAGATATTTATCTGGAGTATGCCGCCAGCCAGCTGGATTATATACTGGGACGTAACGCAATGGATATGTCCTATGTGACGGGCTATGGCGAGAAAGCATTTAAGGATCCCCACAACAGGCCTACCGTTGCGGACGGTATCGATGAGCCTATACCCGGCTATGTTTCGGGCGGACCCAATTACCGTGCCTGCGATACCGCTGCAAATCCGGATATATTAAAAGGACGTCCCCCGATGAAATGGTTCGTGGATGACTGGAAATCCTACAGTACCAATGAGATAACCATATACTGGAATTCACCGCTCGTATATGTACTGGCATATCTGACAGGGGGAAAGTGATGAGCGCGGTAGACAGTTTTGATATTTCGATACTTGAGTATGTGATGAACAATATCCGTAAGGAATGGTTAGATCCCATCGTGATATTCATCACCCACCTGGGCAAGGCCGGTATAGCGTGGATACTTCTTATACTGGTACTTCTGCTGTTTAAAAAGACAAGGCGCGTAGGACTGGCCTGCGGAGTGGCACTGGTGCTTAACGTTATACTCTGCAACGGGATCATAAAGCCCCTTGTGGCAAGACCCAGGCCCTATGATCTGTATCAGCATATAGTCTGTATAGTCAAACCGCAGTGGGATTACTCCTTCCCTTCGGGACATACGGCAGCATCATTTTCGGTATCCAGCGTATTGCCGTATATGAAGATGAAGAAGAGGTACAGTATTCCCGCACTGGTACTGGCGCTGCTTATAGCATTATCACGTATCTATGTGTGTGTGCATTATCCCACGGATGTTATCTGCGGAGCGGTGCTGGGAGGAATGGCAGGATTTGCGGGCTTTATGCTCTACACCAGGGTGATAGAGAAAAAAGCACCTAAGAAGCTGATGAAGTTTATCTTCAACTTTCCGGGGATCGAGACAAAGGAAAAATAAAAAAGGGGCCGGGCCCCTTTTTTTATAGCTTTTCGTATTCTTCCTGGAGAGCTTTCTTTTCCTGATCGGAAAGCTGCGAATAGATCGGCTCGACCATCTCGTAAGTCTGGGCCAGGCCTTTTATGGCATACAGCCATAACTCAAAAGGCATATTGTGATCCTTTGCGGGCTGTTTTGTCGTGGCAGCGGGCATGCTGCCTGCGATCTGGCTAAAATCGGTGTTTTTTTCAAGCAGGGTGACCAGCCTGCGGAGATTATCCCTGTCGCTGACGGAAAAACGGTTTAATATGGGACTGCAGATAAGAAGGACTCCTATGACCATATTATTTGCATGGAGAGGAAACACCAGTGCGCAGTCCGTGGATGCATCATCACATACATAATCCGGATAGCTGTTCACATCGGGAACATAGACCATATCGTTCTTCTTCATCGCAGAAGCACAAAGCCCCTTTCCTTCCGGCAGGCGCGTAACAGTAACGGACTTGCCCTGAAACGGTCCCAGATAAAGGCCTTCCGTATCTTTTAAATAGAAACCGGCCCAGTTGATCCCGGGTATGTGATCCATGATCGAAGATACCGTGTTTGATAGCACGGGGAGGTATTGTTTCTCGTTTTTTGAGCTGTCCTTTATAGTTTTTTCGAGAAGTCTGTAATCTACCATATAAAAAGATTTTACATCAAAGCCGGATAAAATCCTATAGGTATATCAAACAAAAATAACAGGGATAATTTTCCGCCATCCCCGCCCTGTTACGGCCGGCGTTTTTTCCTTGCCAAAACAGCGGTTTTGTTGTAAATTTATGGTATTCAATTTCTTTATGATCGGAGGTTACAAATGAAGCTTTTTATCAATCCAAAGCATCTGTGCGGTCACATCAATCCCGAATTGCAGGGACATTTTTCAGAACACCTGGGACGTTGTATTTATGAAGGGCTTTATGTCGGAGAGGATAATAAAGATATCCCCAATGTTAACGGCATGCGAAGCGACGTGGTAGAGGCTCTTAAGGCCATTAAGATACCGGTACTGCGCTGGCCGGGCGGCTGTTTTGCCGATGAATATCACTGGAAGGATGGAATAGGTCCCAAGGAAAGCCGCAAGAAGATGATCAATACGCATTGGGGCGGCGTGGTCGAAGATAACAGCTTCGGTACACATGAATTCATGGAACTATGTTCCCAGCTGGGCTGCAAGACCTATGTTAACGGAAACGTAGGCAGCGGCACCGTACAGGAAATGAGCGAATGGGTTGAATATATGACCATGGAAGGCGTATCTCCCATGGCTGATATGCGTAAGGCAAACGGCCGGGAAGAAGCATGGCGCGTGGATTACTTCGGTGTAGGTAATGAAAACTGGGGCTGCGGCGGTAATATGACGCCCGAATATTACGGCAATCTTTACAGACGCTATCAGACCTATGTGCGTAATTATGATCCCAAGAAGCCTGTATTTAAGATCGCATGCGGATCGAATGCGGATGATTATGAGTGGACCGATACGGTGATGAAGACCTGCTTTAGATCGCCCGAGCAGTTCCACGGTTTCATGGACGGTCTGTCCCTGCACTATTATACCGTTCCCGGTACCTGGGAGACAAAGGGCGGTGCAGTGGATTTTGATGAGAAATACTGGTACAAGACCCTTAAGAAGACTCTCTTTATGGATGAGCTGATCAGCCGTACAACAGCCATCATGGATAAGTATGATAAGGATCATAAGGTAGGCCTTATCGTTGATGAGTGGGGTACCTGGTATGATGTGGAGCCCGGTACCAATCCCGGATTCCTTTACCAGCAGAATACCATACGTGATGCGCTGGTAGCCGGTATCAACTTAAACATCTTCAACAAGCATTGCGACCGTGTAAAGATGGCGAACATCGCGCAGCTCTGCAATGTGCTCCAGTCGGTGATCCTTACCGAAGGCTCTAAGATGATCAAGACACCTACCTATCATGTTTTTGATATGTACAAGGATCATCAGGATGCCGAGCTGGTCGAGAGTTATATAGAAAACGAGACTATAGGCATTGAAGATGATAACAAGGTCTGCGCACTCTGCGAGAGCGTATCCCTTGGCAGGGACGGAAAGCTCCATGTCACTCTTGCCAATCTGTCGGCTGATAAGGATTACGATATCGAAGCATTGCTCGCGGACAGCGCAGTCAAGAGTGTATGCGCGGAGATAGTCGGCGGCGAAATGCACGATCACAATACCTTTGACGATCCCGAAAAAGTCACAAAGAAGAGCTTTGACGGTGTTAAGGCAGACGGCGGCAAGGTAAGCTTTACCATTCCAAGATGCAGCGTAATGCATCTGGCAGTGGAGATCTGAGATCAGCCGGTCTTTAGCAATGGAAGATAAGAGATACTGCAGGAAATGTCTGCTTAAGGACTTTGATGAGGAACAGTATCGCAGCCTTATAAAAAAAGAGCTGGACTGGATGGACGATGAAATGAAAGCGCCGGACGATATGTATGCCCGGCGGCTTGAGATATGCGGCGATTGCGATAAGCTGAATCAGGGCACATGCGCTGCCTGCGGCTGTTATGTGGAGCTGAGGGCAGCGGGACGCAGATCCTCATGCCCTTATAAACGCTGGTAGAGGGCAAAGACGGGCCCATTCTTGTGACGTGGTCATCCTGAGGGCTTTGACCCGAAGGATCCTGATAGAAGTAAAGCCTTTGAAACACTAAACTTAAAATATAGTATATGATCCGGGAGGGATAAGATGGACAAGGAACAGATAAAGAGCGCTATCGAAAGCGGACGTACCGCTTTAGGCATTGAGCTGGGAAGTACACGTATCAAGGCATGTCTTATCAATGATGAGCATCTTCCCATAGCTGCAGGTGAGTTTACCTGGGAGAACAGACTGGAGAACGGAGTCTGGACCTATCATATGGACGATGACATCATAAAGGGCATACAGAGCTGCTATGCGGATCTGGCCGAAAATGTAAAAAAGGAATATGGGACTGAGCTTACAACTGTGGGTGCGATAGGTGTGTCTGCTATGATGCACGGCTACCTGCCTTTTGACAAGGACTGGAAGCAGCTGGCTGAGTTCCGCACATGGAGAAATACCATTACCGGTGAAGCTGCCGAAAAGCTTACAGGCCTCTTTGGATTTAACATACCGCAGCGCTGGAGCATAGCGCATCTGTATCAGGCTGCCCTTAATAAAGAGGAGCATCTGCCTAAGCTGGCACATCTGACCACACTGGCAGGTTATATCCATTACCGCTTAACCGGTGAGAATGTGATGGGTATAGGTGAAGCATCGGGTATGTTCCCCATCGATTCCTTCAAGATGGATTATGACAAGGATATGGCGGATAAGTTTGACGCGCTTATCGACGATTATTATGACTGGAGACTCAGGGACGTACTGCCTAAGGTGCTCGTAGCCGGAGAGGACGCCGGTAAGCTTACCGATGAAGGCGCTAAGTTCCTTGATCCTTCCGGAAAGTTAAAGAGCGGTATTCCCTGTGCACCCTGTGAGGGTGATGCGGGCACCGGTATGGTCGCTACAAATGCAGTGCGCGTAAAGACGGGTAATGTTTCTGCAGGTACCTCCGACTTTGCGATGGTGGTACTTGAGAAGCCTGTGGGTCTGCACGAAGAGCTGGATATGGTGACTACGCCTTCGGGCCTTCCCGTGGCTATGGTACATTGCAATAACTGTACCTCCGATATCAATGCCTGGGCAGGACTCTTTAAGGATTTTGCAAAGGCAGCAGGTGTGGAGATCTCCACCAACGATCTGTATACCACACTGTTTACGTCGGCGCTTGAGGGCGATAAGGATGCAGGCGGTCTGATACCTTTTAACTATATTTCCGGGGAAGGCGTGACCAAGTTAGACAGCGGACGTCCCATCTTTATCAGAAAGCAGGATGCGAAGCTTTCGCTGGCAAACTTCATGCGCGCAAATCTCATGTCCGCAATGGCTACCCTTGCTATCGGCATGGAGATCCTTACCAAACAGGAGAAGGTACAGATAGCATCGCTTATGGGACATGGCGGATACTTTAAGACTCCCGGTGTGGGCCAGAAGATACTCTCTGCCGCTACAGGCACTGCGGTATCCGTAATGGAGAGCGCCGGAGAAGGCGGACCTTACGGAATGGCGCTGTTAGCAGCGTATCTCATCAATAAGAAAGCGGATGAGACACTTGAGGATTATCTTGACAAGAAGGTATTCGCATCTGCAAAGATAGAGACTCTGATGGCGGATAAGGCTGATATCGAAGGCTTTGGCGCATTCCTTGAAGATTACAAAAAAGCACTGGCTGTTGAGAAGGCAGCGGTAGAAAGCGTAGGTTGATAAGATGCTGGAAGAATTAAAGAAAGAAGTATACGAAGCGAATATGTTACTGCCCAGATATAACCTGGTCACTTTTACCTGGGGCAATGTGAGCGGTATAGACAGGGAGAAGGGCCTGATGGTGATCAAGCCCTCCGGTGTCGATTATGAGATAATGAAGCCGGAAGATATGGTAGTGCTGGACTTAAAGACCGGCGAGAGGGTAGAAGGAAAGCTCAATCCTTCATCGGATACACCTACCCACCTTGAGCTGTACCGTTCGTTTCCGGATATAGGGGGAGTGGTACATACGCATTCGCCTTATGCCACCAGCTGGGCACAGGCCGGAAGGGATATCCCCTGCTATGGCACCACGCATGCCGATTACTTCTACGGTTCGATCCCCTGTCTGCGTGTACTGACAAAAGAAGAGATAGAGGATGCCTATGAGGAGAATACAGGCTGCCTGATAGTGAACGAATTTAAGGCTAAGAGGCTGGATCATACTGCTGTACCCGCCTGCCTGTGTAAGAATCACGGGCCTTTTGCCTGGGGCAAGAGCACCCATGAGGCGGTGCACAACGCGGTGGTACTAGAGGAAGTGGCCAAAATGGCACTGCGTACAGAGATGATCAAACCCGATGTCAAACCTGCTCCCCAGGAGCTGCAGGATAAGCATTATTACCGTAAACACGGCGCAAACGCGTATTACGGACAGAACTGAAAAAGAGGGTATATATTACAGTGAAAGGACTTCATACGGGAGCCCTTTTGCTGGTTTTTAAACACCATTTCCACCGACTAAATTCACATATCTCCCCGAAAAAGCTTTGATAAGTGTGAATAAACTATGAACTAACTGTTAAAAATTTTAATGTAAGCACTTCCAGATTGTTAACAATTAACAAAATTATGACATGAATAATAAAAATCCTTGCATAACATTTTTTGCTGTGCTAAACTTCAGAAAGCGAACGGCAAAGGGCCGCTTGCAAAACCAAATCACATGGGAGGTAAATTGTAATGAAAAAGAGATTATTGGCATTAAGCATGGCAATGATCATGGCAGCAGGCACTCTGGCAGGCTGCGAAGGCAACACCGGTGCTTCTACTACCACCACAACTACTACTGAAGGTGGCAGCGGAACTTCTACTACCGAAGCTGAGCCTACCAAGGCTCCCGAGCTTGATACCACTGTTGAGGCAGAGGATATCAGCAATGAGGAAGAAGGAAAGGTTCTCAACATCTACTGCTGGAATGAGGAGTTCAAGAGCCGTCTGACAGATCACTATCCCGGATACACCGAAGTAGATGCTACTCACGGTAAGATCGGTGATATCGATGTTGTTTGGAACATCACTCCTTCAGATGACAATGCATATCAGAACAATCTGGATGAGACCCTGCTTAAGCAGGACAGCGCAGCAGCTGATGACAAGATCGACCTGTTCCTGGTTGAGGCTGACTACGCACTTAAGTATGTAGATACCGATTACACTCTGCCTGTTACCGATCTGGGTGTTTCTCTCAGCGAGCTGAGCACACAGTACAAGTACACTCAGGATGTTATGACCAGCAGCGATGGAAAGCTTAAGGGCGTTTCATGGCAGGGCTGCCCCGGTGTTCTGATCTACAACCGTGAGGCTGCAAAGGCTGTTCTTGGTTCAGACGATCCCGCAACCGTACAGGATGCTGTTAAGGATTGGGATACCTACAAGGCAACCGCTAAGGACATGAAGGCTAAGGGTTACTTCATGACCGCAACCGTTAACGATACCTATCGTACATTCTCAAATAACGTGAGTGTTCCCTGGGTAAGCGCTGACAAGAAGGTTCAGATCGACGACAACATCAAGAGATGGGTTGACGATTCCAAGGAAATGTTCGATGCAGGCGAGATCAAGTCTACCGAAGCTCTTTGGGGCGAAGCTTGGTCATCAGGATTCTATCCCGATGGTAAGGTATTCTGCTACTTTGGGCCCGCTTGGCTGATCAACTTCTGTATGGCAGCTGATACCGACGGATCTATCGCAAACCAGGGTGGCTGGGGTGCAACCGAAGGACCTCAGGGCTTCTTCTGGGGCGGTACCTGGATCTGCGCAGCTAACGGAACCGACAACAAGGCTACCGTTGCTGATATCATGAGAAAGCTTACCGTTGATAAGGACATCATGATCGACATCGTTAAGGCTGATGATGATTTCGTAAACAACCAGCCCGCTATGGAAGA
>JAEEGL014247687.1_pt1 | contig 11225 bp, 8 predicted proteins | sample 9134231 | NCBI WGS metagenome assembly JAEEGL01 (sample SAMN16246548, study PRJNA631951) | gut metagenome | biome: gut microbiome; feature: rumen; material: fiber-attached | host: Bos | place: Iran: Karaj | collected 2018-10
AATAACTATTTCCATGATCACTAACAATAATAAGAATAGTATCATCAGTCCAATAATTATTAATAAAATTTTGGAGAAAATTAAATAAATCATCATCTAAATGTTTAATTAATTGTAATGAAAATTCATGCCCTTCTTCTATAACCAATCTAAAGAATTTTTTATTATCTTTATAAGCATTCCAAAACAATTCAAAATATTCCATCGCATATTTATAAGATTCTTTTCCATATAAGCATCTTTTTAAAACAGAATTAATCCCAGAAGTATAAGAGTATCCAGGTTCTCCATAATTAGGATCACAAAACATAGCAATATTTTCATGATCAAATCCATAATATTCAATTCCAGGCATATAATCTCCTGGATCAAAAGGTGCTTTTGAACACAATAAAATACTTTGTCCAGTAATAAATCCCGATTCTTTATAATATTTTAAAAAAGTAAATGCTTTTTCTTTTGAACCATTTGGTATTCCATAAAACATTGGTACTACATTTGGCGCAGTTATTTTATGTAAATTATGATATTTAAAAAATTGAAAAGATGATATTGGCTTCTCTTTTATTTCTCTTGAATAATACATATATTTTTCTATTAATTTCTTTGTTTTCGGAAGCTTTCTTAAAAATTCTTTTCTCGATAATGTACCTTCATATAATATAAATACATTGTTAAATAAACTACTTTTATTTTTGCCATTTCATTTCTTTCTTTAGATAATGTTTCATTATAATTGATTCTTTGAATAATTTTTCCTTTATTATTTTTATCAAATATTATTTCTATTTCTGGTTTTGATATATTAGGATAATTAATTTCATTGAATTTATCCATCATAATAATATTACTATTAATGAAATAATAATATGAAACAGAATTTAATATATTTCCATTTGGTAATGTTTCTCGAAACATATTATAATAATTTCCTGTTAGAATTGGATATCCAAAACGATTATATTTACTATCAAAATATTTAGATCCACGAATAGCATTTAAAAAATTTTTTTTTCAGTATATGATGTTCTTACACCATCACATGTTGGTCTTAAATATTTAGTAAAATCAAATTGTAAATGAAAATTTTCCATTCCACAAGTTTTAGGAATTTTCATTTTACAAGGATATTTATCATCATTATTAATTTTAGTGTTGTTTAATCCATTAACCCAACTTCCATCACATTTATTATTTGGATGAAAAAACTTATAAGTACTTATAATCAATATAAGAAATATTGATAATAAAACAATAAATTTTTTTTTATTTTTAGTTAAGCCATAATAGAGAGTATAAAATATTAACAAAAAACTGGAATACATATGAAAGAAACAAAAATAAATCCAACTGAATTATAATAACCATATTTATCGGTGTCAACTCCTTGATCTTTTATAAAATAAAATAAATATATAGGAATTGTATATAATAAATGAATTACTCCTTTTTTATTAAAAATGATACTTGTAATAAATCTACTAAAAATAACTGAAGATAAAACTGTTATTCTAAATATTTTTACATAAAAACTTCTCTCTCTACTTAAAAGACAAACATTTGCATTTTTTGTTCCACAAGATCTTTAACTTTTATAATATAAAATTATCGATAAAATTGATGTAAAAACACAAAAAATATGAAATTTATTTTTGTATAGTATTTGACATATTTTTGAAAAAAAAGAACCACTCTGGAAATTACATTTGCCAATTTATAATAAAAATTGTTTACTTTAATTCCTTTTATTAAATCAATTGTCTCATTATTTTTTTTTTTTGATGAAATTATTTTTTCTTCATCATTCTTCTCCATTATGAATTCTAATTTTATTCTCTTAATATTTATTAGGAAAATTAGTCAGTTATTAAATAAATAACTGAGATATTATAGAATTTTTTTTTTCAAAAATCAATTATTCTAATATTATTAATTAATACTTAGAGAATAATAATTCTCTTTTTAAAAAATCATTATGAATTATTCAGTTTATATATATATAATCTTTTGATTTAATAACTCCCCTCCCTTAGAAAAAACCATTTATATAAACTGAAAAATTCAAATAAAAATTAAATATTATTTTTTTTTGTTTTAATATTTAGAAACATCAAAGAAAATAATTAAATTAAAAATCAAGAATCTATAAAAAAACTGTTTTATGTGTTTAAGTAAAATTATAAACAAATTTTGATTCTCCATTATATCGATTAAATTTAATGAAAAAAAATAGATGTATTAAAATGAAGTTATATATTATTCTTTTAATTTAGAATATTTTATTCAATGTAAAAAAAATGATTGAGCAAAACATTGAATTACAGTTAAAACTTAAAAAATTCATACTTTTTAAAAACAAAATTTAAAACATTAAAAAGAAATAATATTTTAAAAAAAATTATTGTTTCTTAATTAAAGATGGAGCCATTCCTCTAATAAAATTTTTAACTAATCCAATTCTAATTGCTTTATCATCTTTCATAATATCATAATTATCTTTGAAAAAATCTTGAATATTAATATTCTCATCATTATTATATTTAGCAAACAATTTTTCATTAACAAATTGATTTTGATATTTAGGATCAAAAGCTTTATTTAAAACGTTAGTAATATAATGCTGAATTTGTCCTCCTTCTCCACATTTATCGATAATATCAACAGGTAACAAAGTGATGAAATTAATATAATAATTACTCATTTTTTTTAAATCATCTTTCTTAATCATATTAGGATTAAAAGTTTGTTTAGCAACATCACCAGTTTTTTTTAATGCATTAATTCCTTCTTTAATTCCAGAAAAAATTCCTTGATTTTTAACAGTGTCAACAACATTTTTAACGTCATTTGCAGCTTCACCTGCATTTTGAGCTAAATTTATTGTTTTAAAAGCATCAGTAAATGTATCTATTTTTGAATCTGATAAAAACAATAATGTTGTAAATGGTAGTGTTTGGTCATTATAATTATTCTTTGCATCTTCCATTGCAGAATTTGCTACCATTTTTGATGTATTAGTAAATTCTGAATTTATTATTTCTTCGTTTAAAAACTCCTTCCATCCTTCTATGTCTACCACTTTTGATGAAAATATTCGAGATTTTAATTTCCCTTTTAGGTCTTCTATACCTATTTTACGTATTGCCATCTCTTTAAAAAATTTGTCTATTGTTGCTGTTATTTTCTCTGCTGGAATCATGTCTTCTGTGAAACATGCACCCATTTTTTTTATAGTTGTTTTGATATTTTTTAGTTTTTAATTTTTTTTTTTTTTTGGAATTTATAAATTTTTATTTGGGATATTTCATAAATTTCTCAAAAAATTAAAAAATAAATTTAATTCCCACAAAATTTTTACCATTAAATTAAAAATAAATATTTAAAAACCAAAAAATTATTTTCAAATCCAAAAAAAAAAACTAAATACTCAAAAACAAAAATAACTTTTTCAAAAAATTAACAAAGTTTAAAATATCATTAAATAATACTTCCAAAATCACAAAGAGCAGTAGCTTCATAAAATCTATAATCTATTAAAATAACAGCAGCAATAAGAATAAGTCTTTCCATGGGAGTAGCTTTTTTAGGGAAAGTGAGAATAAAAGCATCAGAATCAGTGATTAATTCACTTAACCCTTTAAAAACTTTATGAATATTTCCAACAGGTTTACTTCTATTTATATCAGCATCAGCATCATAAATCCAGAAATCAACTTCATAACATTTTCCAAGAGAAGTTTCTCTGCAACAAAAACCACATTGACAATAATCACCATAAATTTTCCATCTAACTTCTCCATTAGGATCATAAACATGAAATAAAGGACCAATTGCAAATTTATCTGTAATTGATCCCATAATTTTACCTTTATTTATACTTTCTAAACTTGGATTTTCATGATTTTCTACATCTGATTCAACATGTAAATATGCTTTGATTATTGGACGTGCTAAACATAAACATGTACAAGAAAATGGTCTATTTAAATTTAATAATGTTTTCTTATTATGTTTTCCTTTCTTATTTGTACTTAATATATGAATCATTGACATTGTAAATGAACGTAAATCTGAAGGACAACAATTCCTACAAAACCAATTTGATTCTTCTTTGCATTTAAACAAAAATTTTTTTACTTTTTCTCTATCTAATAAATATACATTATATCTATTTGGTGTTTCACATCCTGATAATATTTCTAATAATTCTATTTTTTGTTCTATTACTACTTCTTGACTTTCACTTAATTCTTTTAAAGCATCTGGCACTAATTGCATTTGCTCCCCTCTATACCAATAATTGTAATTTACTACTGTTGTATCATTGTCTACCTCCTTCTCTGTATAATCTTGAAGCTCACTTCCTAATTTTTTTTTCGGAATATTTATTTCTGAATTTTCAGATTTCATATCTGATAAATGAAGAAATTGATTTGGAGATACTTTATTTGAACTTCGAGATGACATTTTTTTTATTTTTTTTTAGTATTTGAGACTTTTTAAAAAGATTTTTATTTGTTTTTATAATTTAATTATATAATATTTTTTTTAATGTTTTATATTTTTAAATATTTTTTGTTTTATTTTATAATTATTTTAAAAACTATTTTTTTCAATCAAGAATAGATTTTATAATAACAAAATTAAGACGATTTTATTTTTATTATTTATTTTCAAATTTTATAACAATAAAAATCATGCTTATAATTAAATTTGACTAAAAATTCACTTAAATCTAAAAAGATTTTACTCTTTTTATAAAATAAAAAAAATAATAATTACACTCATTTACAAAATAACTTTTTTTTCAATAAAGGCAATTTAATTCATAATATCTTCTCTTCTATAACTTGTATTTGTTAAAAAATTTCTATTTTCTTTAATTGCCTTTAATAACATTATATTTGTCTCACTTTTATTTTTATTAAAATAGTTTTTATCACTTTTCATTTTCTTAAATTTAATTTGATTTTCTTCTTTATCTATATTTAATAAAAATTTTAATTTTGAGCAACTATCTTTTTGACAATATTTCTTTCTTCTTTTAATTATACTTTTATATTTATTTATAGAATCTTGTTTTTTAAAAAGAGGAATGTTACTTTTTAATAAATGACTAAAAGTTCTTAAATATCTAATATTATTTTCAAATTGTTTTTTGTCTTTATTTTTATATAATTCACAACTATCTAAAGAATGATTTTTATTTGGGTTTTTTGTTAATTTTATTTTCTTTGTTTTTAAAATAACTGGAATATTTTCATTCAAATTTAATTTTACTAAAAACAAAGGTAATTCATCTCTTTCTTTTAATATTTTATATTCTTTTTCTGAACTTGTTATTGTATCTCTTTCAACAATAACATAATTTTCAAATTCTTTACAATAAGTATCTGTATGTTTGCTATTTATTAAAAAATTATTATTTTGATTTGATATAAGTTCCTTATTAACATATATTAATAAATTAGTTCTTATATTATTCGCATTATTAGTTGGGTTTTTTTTATTTCGAGGGATTAACATTTTTTACAATGTTTTTTATTTATAATTATTAATTAATTAGTTATTAATAAAAAAGCACTTTATCTAATAATTTAAAAATATTCTAACATTGAATTTTCAAAAATTTCTTTTTTAAAAAAAAAATTATATACAAATAAAATAAATCCTTTACCTTTATTTTTATCTTTAAATATATTTCAATTAGAATATTATTTTAATATAAGTAAAACAAGTTAAATTGAAAATATATAAAAAATCATCATTAAAAAACTAGTTTGCTTATCTTTCGAATAAAAATAATAGAAAAAATATCAAAATAAGAAATTATAATCGTTTTTTTATTATAAAAAAAATAATAAATATTTATCTAATCTTACATTTAAAAAAATAATATAATATTTATATTATTCTTTTAATTTATCAAAAAATGGAAATTATTAACCCAAATCCAATAATAAATAAAACCCCACATCAATATTCAATAGATTTTTTAAAGAAAAGAGAAAAAGAAGAGAATGATGATAATTATGAAGATCCGATTGATAAATATGAAATATATGATTTAATTAAAAACATAAAAGACCCAGAACATCCATTAACTTTAGAACAAATAAATGTAGTTAATGAGGAAGATATTATAGTAGATAATAATAAAAAATATATTTTAATTTACTATACTCCCACAATTCCAAATTGTTCTTTAAGTTCATTAATTGGTTTATCAATAAAAGTAAAATTATTAAATAATATTGATAAAAGGTATAAAATTGATGTTTTAATAAAACCTGGAACACAAGATTTAGAAGATTTAGTTAATAAACAATTATGTGATAAAGAAAGAGTTTTAGCTGCAATGGAAGCTGATGGAATGAAAAAAGTATTATCTAAATGTATTATAGATGATGATGAATTTGAAGAAGTTTATAAATAAATATAATGTATTTTAATTCTATTTAATTTTAATTATTAATAAAAATTAACATAGAATATTTTATAATAAAATAATATTTCCCTTTGTATTATAAATTATTAATATAATTCTCAATCATTTTACTTTCTTTTTTTTTAGCATTTTTAACATGTTCTTCAACATTTCTTTTAACTTTTTTAGCCATATCAACATCTTTAAACAAGAAATCAATATTATTAATATTATTATCAATTCCAATTTCAAAAAGCATAACAACTCTAGGATCACTTCTATCAATTTGAACATTGCATTCACTTAAAAAAAATTTAGAACTTATTCTAGTATAATTTGGATTTGAAGAATTTCTTCCAACATATAATCTATTACCAAAAATTAATATTAATGAATCACTATATTCTATTGTATTTCCTCCTCTTGATTGACATTCATATCTTTCTATTGAAGGACCTATATCAACAATATTATATTGTTTATCTACTTGAAATTCTTTAAATTGAATTGGAAATTTATTTTTTATTAATTCTTTTTTTTTATTTGGAAAATTTTTGATTGAATAATATAAATCATGAATATAAAAAAATGTTAATATATTATTATTATATGTTTCTTCAATACTGTCTTGATTTATTTTATTTAAATATATTGGATATCTTTCTGATAATCCTATTGTATCTATTGGTAGAAATAAATGACATCCTGTTATTAATTTTTGGAAATTGAAATTTTCTAATTCTAAATATTTTTTATATTGAATTTGAAGCAGAGAATATGTTTTTTCCTTTAATTTTTCCATTTTTAAGTAAGTTGATTTTATCTCAGATGTAAATAAATTATAAATATTTTCTATTTTTTTAAATTGAACTGGAGATACTATTGAATAATTTAAATTCTTTTTATTATCCTTCTTAAATATTAATGAATATATATTATCAAAAATACATTTTATTGTTATTTGACGAAGAGGTTTAAAAGGAGAAATTAAATTAAGTAACTTTTCTAACAAACACACATCATAATAATAAAATTTTGTATTTTCAATCTGATTACTTTTAATATAATTATTTAAATTATTTTCAATTGCATTAAAATAATTTTTGTCAAACTTTTCAAATTCTCCATTAGATAAAACAATAACACTTTCTCTAATTAATTCTTCACCTTTTTTTTTTTGCATTGAATTTGAACTTTTTACAAAATCTTTCAGAGAAACTTTTATTTTTTCTGGTTTAAGTTTCATTGATTGAAATCTCATTTTTTCATTATTATTTATTATATCATCATCATAATGATTTATTACTAATTGATTTGAACCAACTCTTTTTATTAAATTTATATCATTTAATTCTATAATTTCATTATTATCTTTATTTTCTAATGTTTTATAAAACATATTTTCTTCAGTGTGAAAAATTTCCAAATCAAAATTTGATTTTTGATTTATTTCTTCTATTTTTGTTATATCATCTTCAGTTAAATATATTGTATTTAATAATTTTCCTTCTCTAAGTAAAAACTTTGTAATTATTTCATTATCATTAATTAGAAATAATCTAATAAATAAATTTGTAATTAAAATTAAATCATCATCATTTTTATTTAAAAAAGAATAAATGTTCATTTTAATATCATTATTAATTAATCTATATCTTAAATTTAAACTCTCATCAAAATATTTAGTATATAATTTCTTAAATTTCTCCATAACACAATATTTATTATTTTTGGTACTTAAACCACAATTTATTCCAGTTGCAGTTGATAAACAATTATGATACATTGTCATAATATTTATTTCTGAATTAGAAAAATAATTTAAAATATCTTTTGTAATATCAGTTAAAAAAGTATTTGAATTCGGATTAAATTGATCATCTTTTTCTGATATTTGTTTATATTTATTTACAATTTCTTTTATTTCATTCATAGTTGAATTTTTATTATAAATTAAACTTCTTAAAAAAGGACCAGAACAATTATATTGAATATATGTTTGGAAAGTTAATAAAGTTTGTTTTTTTTGCTTATTCCAATCATAATAATAATTTGTTGGTTGAATTGGATAATTATGAATATATTTATCTAAACCTTTATTCCTTAATTCAATAAATATTAATGTAAATAAAATATTTAAAAAATTTTCATTTTTAATATAATATAACATCATACTTAAACTATATAATGCAATGTTAATATTTATTTTCCCTTTTTCATTTGAAATTAAAGATTTCAATATCAATGGCAAAATACAATAATAGAATAAACAATTTGTTAAAATATAATTTATTTTGTCAATTTCTAAGGAAAAAATATCTTGAATATAAATAATATCATCAATAATATCTTCTTGTAATGATTTAAATTTTTCATAATGATTTTCTTTATTTAAATTAATTATCATATCTCTTAATCTACAAGAAATAAAAGAAAAATAAGAAACAGAAGGTAAACAACATAAATAATCAAAAAAAGGAGGATAATTTAATCTACAAATTGTTAAAAAAATATTTCTAACAACATTCTTTATCATTGGATCTGGATGATTATATATTTTTATGGCACTTTCTAATAAAGGGAAACTATTTATATTTGAATGAAAAAAAAATTGAATTGTTGTCAAATCAATTTTCAATGCTAAACTCTTTAAAAAATTTACATAATATGAAAGAAAATCATCATCATATTTATCAAAATTATTATTTGATATAATATTATTTATAAAGTTATTTGAAAATATATAGTATAATGAAATTTTATTTGTTATATTCAATATTAAAATTGAAAAACTTTTTATTATTTGTAAATTTATTTCTCTACTTTTAGAATTACTTAAATAAATATATTCATTTATAAAATTATACTCACAAAATACTCTATTATAAATTTATTATAAATTAAATTACTCAAAAATGTTTGAATCATGTTTATCTCCATATAACAAATAATTTTCTACCATTTGTAGAACTTCTTTTATTATTTCTTGATTTTTTTCTAAATCACCAGTTTTATGAATTAAATCAAGTTGTTGATATAATAATCTAATAAAAAAATAATTATATTTCAATATATATTTTACATAAAATTCTCAGCTGTTATTTCATTATTACATTGATTAAGAATATTTGGTATTTTATTCATATATAAATATTAATAATTAATTTAAAAAAAAATAAAAACAACCTGTTTGATTTTTATACAACATACATTTATTTAAAATTTATAAAATAAAAAAAATGAATTATATATTAAGAGATACAATAATTCAAGGAAGTAAAGTTGAAAATTCAAAAGAAGACCCACAATTAGATAGAAAAGAAACAGAAGAGCAATTTGATGATGAAAATGATGAAAATTTATTAGAAGATAATTTAGATTTACAAGGAACAATAGAAAAAGCAAAAATTCATGCAAATGCTCAAAAACTTTTAAAGGCAAATTTAGAAGATGCTAAACATTATGTTGTTTTTTGTGATGATTGTTTCCTTCCTCAAGAAACTGAAGGAATTGTTGAAAAATATTCTTATTGTATGGATCCTAAAAATTTAATTGATTGTGGTTTTGGATTATACTTTTTTTTTGTTTTTCATAAATATTTAATTATAAATCTAATTTGTTTATTTATTACATGTTCATGCCCTTATATTTTGGTTAGTCTTTATTATGGAGATAAATTAAATAAATATTGTACTGAATTTTATATTGAAAGTGGAAGTATTAGTGGAATTGAAACTAATAATAATGATTGTCGTTATTTTATAAGAACAGAACAATATAAAAATACTTCTTTTGATTTAATTAATACTTTAAGTGGTGAAGTTATGTTATTTTATGTTCACATTTTAAAAGATTTTGCTGAACAAAAACAAATAGATGATGTCATAATTAATTTTAATATAATTTTTTTTATCAGTTCTTTTATTATTTTTTGTATTCATTTAATGTTTGTTTCTTTATCTTCTATTTTAAAGGCTGAAATAGATAATAATGAACAAAGTCCTGCTGATTATACTTTAATTGTTAGTGATATTCCAAAAGAAAAAAATAAAGCTAAAGAACTAAAAAATGATTATTTACATATTGATCAAGTTAACATTAAAGAAATTAATTTAACTTATAAATTAGGGGAACAAATGAAGTTAAAAGGTCAATTAAGAAAAATTCAAAAAAAAATATATAAAGCTAATAATGAACTTTATTATAATGAAGGAATTTTATGTTGTAAAAAAAAGAAAAAAACATCAGATTTAATAATTGAAAAATCCAAAATACAAAAAAGATTAAAAAAAGTAGTAGAAGAAGCTCATTCAGATGAATTATTTAATGGAGTAGCATTTATAACATTTAATAAACAAAATGAAGCAAAATTATATGAAAAATTATATCCTTCAACATTTTTAGGAAAAGTTTTTACAAATCTGTATAATAAATTTACTTTGTATTGTTGTGGATGTTGTCTAAGTAAAAAAAGAAAAAAAATATTAAGAGTAAAAAATCAAATTTCAGTATCTTTTGCACCGGAACCAGAAGATGTAATTTTCGAACATTTAGAGTATCATTTTTTGTCAAGATTGTTCCGTACTTTAATTCTATATTTTCTTTCTATATTATTAGTTGGTGTTTCATTTGCTTTTGTTTTAGGAATAAATCACATTCAATATACTAGAGAAAAAAAATTAAATAATTCAGTATTTTTAAAATATTTTTGGTCAATACTTATATCAATAATAATAAGTGGAATAAATTTCCTAATTAAAAGGGTATTTATTAAATTTAGCGATTATGAAAAGCCATG
>JAEEGL015711948.1_pt1 | contig 11225 bp, 10 predicted proteins | sample 9134231 | NCBI WGS metagenome assembly JAEEGL01 (sample SAMN16246548, study PRJNA631951) | gut metagenome | biome: gut microbiome; feature: rumen; material: fiber-attached | host: Bos | place: Iran: Karaj | collected 2018-10
AAAATCCGTCAGGATTGGATTACACAAAATTCAAGGAAGATTTTCGCACCGGCGATGTTGAGGGCGCAATCGAGCGTATGAAAGCCTTGTTTAGCGCATTGCCATACGCCCAAAACAAGAGTCTCCGCCTTATTGAACGTGATTTTCAAAACGTTATCTACTTGTTGTTCACCATTTTGGGCGAATACATCATCAGCGAGGCGCACTTTTCAAAAGGCCGTGCCGACAGCATTTTGATTAACAAAAAATATGTTTATATTTTTGAATTTAAAATTGACCAAGACGCTCAAACGGCTCTCAATCAGATAAACGTAAAAAAATACGCCGGACGTTTCAAAATGGACGACCGTCCAGTGATAAAAGTCGGTGTAAGTTTTTCAAGCGCGGAAAAGAACATCGTGGATTGGGTGATGGAAGAGGAGTGATTTCAAATTGTAAATTATTATGGCAGCAATTAACTTTAAATTTGATTTTGAATATTACGGTGCGGCTGTTGTTGAAATGGATTTTGATGGCAGACATTACCGTTTTCAATCAACGTATATGGGCGAAAATCCGTTAAATTCGCTTATCAACGGTCTTTGGGCTTTGAAATTTCATAGCGACCATTTTGAAGAATCAGATAGATCTTGTAAGTTTGTTTGGCAAGACGAACCTGACGGTCATCTTGTTCGTCTGTACAAAAAAAATGATAATTTACGTATAGTTATTCATTATTTTTCTGACGCGACAAATTTTGGCGGCAAAAATTTTATGTTTGAAGACACAAAACTTGTTTTGGATACCGTTGTTAATTTTGACGATTTCACACAAGAGGTTTGCAAAGCGGCAATTAATGCCATAAAAAAATATGGTATTTTGGGATATGCCCGCAGTTGGGATGACAGTATTAACGATTTTGAATTTCCAATTGCTAAACTTCTTTATTTGCTTGGTTTAGAGATGAAAGATGAAAACAATTTGTATTTCAGTGATTTTGATAGGGAATCGTTGATATTAAAAAGGGATAAATAAAAAATACAAATCCGTAATCTTGACGGCAGAGGAAATCCGCCGCCAAAACTTTAATCCGTTGCAATAGCCTTACACTCAGCCTTTTTCGTGAGATTCATATTCTAGTCGCATTTTATATTCTTCTTCTAATAATGCTTTAATTTTTTTGTCAGTCAAGTCAAGCAATTTGACGCCGGAATCCTCAATGAGTTTTTTCTGCGACGATGTGCGGCTGCGGCGGTTTTTGTGAATGGAATCCCCTGCAAAGATTGAATCCCCGTCGTCATCGTATGTAAAAGTGGCGACGGCGGCCGTTGCGGGTGCCAAATTGTCGTATCCGTAAATCATTGCAACGTCAGAAATTGCTTCTAATCCGCGGTTATTGTCATAAAACGAAAAGAACTCGCCTTTTTCGTTATACCAACCCGTCGTGATGTTGTTGACATAAAAATGAACCATTGTATGCGAACCGCTATTGTTGCCGAATGTCTTGAAATCGTATTCTTCGGCTTTGTTTACGATGTCCATATCGGGGCTAAACGTGTAATGGTTCATATTTACTGTTTTGATTCTCGGCGGACGGTAATCCCAATCGCCTTCGTCGCTGCTGTCCGAGAAATGCTCTACGTATGTGCGGTTTTCGGGAAGATACTTTACATACCCTAATACCATATCGGCAACGCGGTAAGAATATCCTCCTACGCGGATTACTATGTATTTTGAATGACAGAAAACTCGTTTAATCAAATATTTATACGCATATTTGGATTTGCACATATAGTTCATATCCCAACTTGCAAATATTTTGCCTTCGTCAAACATTACAAGAACAGCCCCCGGTTTGTCAATTTCGCTTACAAAATTGTCTATCATATCTTTGGTTTCGGGGGTGAGTTCATCTTCTGCGTGCGCTTTGGAAACAAATTCGCTGAATATGTTTGCGGGGGTAATTGTGCGTTGATTAACGTTTTGGTCAAGCAGATAAAGGATTTGCTCATCAGACGCTTCGTTGATTAAAGCACCAATATCGTATCGTCCTATTGGTTTTTCCTTGCCCGGAACATAGCCGGAACGGTAACATCTATGATAGTGGTACATTGCAAAAGTTGAACACGGATTACCATCTCGGTCTATGATTTTTGCATCGGGCATTGCTCCGCGTTGAAGGCAGTCAACTATCACCGGTATGTTTTTTGTACATACGGCTTTGTAGAGTTCATAATCAATATCTTTTGCCCCTGAATTTTTGAAATCTTGGTATGTAAGACCTCCCATAAACCAAGGTTGACCTTCCTCAAATTCGCCGGATTCTGCATCTTCATCGTCGTCATTCTTATGGCATTTTTTCAAGTCAATAAGTTCGTCGGTATCCAAATTGAAACGCTCTTTCCAAAGCATCAGCATTTTGTCAACGGCTTGACGCGGTTTTGCATATTCATCGTAATGGAGCAAATATTTGTAACATATTGTAATCCAATACAATGGAATAGTCTCATCATAAACTTCAACTGGCTCTGTTACCATAGACGGCTTAAAATAATCCATGCCAATCAGCCATTCAACTTTTGCAACATTATTATAGTATACGGCTGCAAGAAGTTCTTCCTCAAATGTTAAACTCGTTGTTGTTGTCTTTTCCATTTTGTTGTATTTAAATTTATTTTCGCAAATATACAAAAAGTTTTTTATTTTATCGCTTTTTTTATTTTTCAGCCTTGCCGCTCGGAATCTCAATAAGCCGTTTCATATCTTTGGTGTAAAGTGCGCCGTTATATGTGCTAAAATTGGGATTATTTGGCGAAATTATAATTTTATTCAAGGCATATAAGCCTGACAAACTGCCAGATTTTATAAATTCAAGTTTTTCTGGTAACGTTATGGTTTTAACATTTCCGCAATTATAGAAAAACGATTTATCGATGTTGACAATTTTTTCTGACAGCCTTATGTTTTTTAATTTGTCGCATTGCATAAAACAGAAATTATCCATTTCCACAACCGAATCCGGAATTAGAACAGTTTCAAGTTTTAAACAATTTTTAAAAGCACCGTGTTTTATGGTTTTGACACTTTCGGGTATAACAACCGATTTGCCTTGGAAACTGTCAAAACAGCCGCTTTCCAAAACTTCCGTTCCAAAAGGTATTTCGTAGTTTTCACTCAACGCGGGAGGCACACAGATAAGATTTTTGCCGTCCGCTGAAAATATTGCATTGTTGATGATTTTGAAATTTTTGTTTTCCGGCGACAGATTGATTTTCTTTACTTTTAAGCACCAATCAAAAGGTGAGTGAAATTTTTTAACGTTTTTGGGAATATTGATTTCTGTAAGTTTCTCACACCGAGAAAATGTTGCACTTTCAATTACCTCAATAGTATCGGGGAGAATTATTTTTTTTAGATTATACGCTTCAATAGCGTGGTGTTCTATTTTTTTCAGATTTTTTGGGAATGTGATTTTTTGCAGATTATCGACACAATGAATTGAACCTGTTTTTAAGGTTTCAAGATTTTCAGGCAAAATGATTTCTCGCAAATTACCTAAAAATTCTATTCGGTGCAAAGGATTTCCGAAAAATCTGCTTTGGATAAGGAAACAAGTCTTGCTCAAATCTAATACCTTTACGGCTTCGCATTTGTTTGAGTTGAGAACTTTAAAAAGTCCGTCTTCCGAAGTTCCTTTAATTGAAATATGGTTTGCATCTTTAAATTCCTGAGAATTAAGAATTTCGTCTAATGAATTTGTGTCGTCAATATCTATGGTAATTTTTTTCATGCTTTGCTGTTTTTTATAAAAATGACATCAATAATTATTCCTATTTGCCTCAAAAATATTTTTACTTTCAGGATTTTTATTATTATTTTTGCTGTAACCATAAAACAGACAGAGGAGGAGGAAAAATATATTATGAGTAATAGAGAATTGTTGTTTTCGTTGCCGGATTTTTCAAAGGCGATGAAAGCGGAAATTGAGCGGACAGATTGGAAGTTCAGTGATTTTGAAACAGCGGCACTCATTTATAATTGGTCGTTGCCGTATGAAAAGACAATCGCATTATTGAAACAAATTGCCGCCGCAACAACTGATTTAAATCTTAAAACTCAAATAAATCAGCGTATTACAGTAGACAATTTGTTGTTAGAGAAATTCAAAGAAACGAATCCAAAATGCGTTTTTGTAGTGCAATATCCTGATAATTCAATTCATGGTATTTATAGAGAATATGCTACGGCTCTGCAAAATGCTGCTGATATGAAAGATGATTTTACTATAAAAAAATATCAAATTATATCGTCAAAGTTTGAACCCGTTGTTTTGCATTCTTCCCTTGGAATAAGGAATATGGATTCTGAACATCAAACCGAGTTTGATTCTGTCGATGACATTCCGGATTGTCTCGGAGAAATGGAATTTGACAAAGACGGCGAACTTTCAACATTTTATGCTTGGGAGTTGGATAATGAACAAACCCGCGAGGTTCAAAACCTTGATTCAGAACGTTTTGAAAACGCATTTGTGCCTTATCCGGTATTTTTTGACAAGGGCGACCGCGTAAAAGTTTCAGATGATGTGGCGGGTGTTGTTTCCGGCACGAAAGAGGATTATCAGAAAATTATTGAACAAGCCAAAACCAACAAGATTTACGATTATGTTGATACATTTGTGAGGATAGATTTTGACGGAGAGGGCGACCACACTCATGTATCACCGTTTTTGATGGAGTTTGAAGAATAAAGTAGAATTAAATAAAAATTATATAACAATGAAACGCAAAACAAAAAAACATCTCATACAAACTGTATGTTATATTTTGGTGGTTGTGATTTTTTTCATGTCCCACAAGATTGGCATGGCAAAGACGGAATTTAACAACATCACAATCTATTACCACGATGAGGTTGTAACTAACGACACTGTTTTAAACAATTTGTATCAAAAAATAGTGAATAAATTTGCGGACAAGGGATTCCCCTTGCCAAAGTCAAATTATTCCGTATATCTCTGTAAAAGTTCAACAGAGTTTAAGATAAAATCAATTACATTCAGCAACGCTGTACGGGGCAAAAATTTTCAATTTTTAGACAGAATGTATATACAAGATGCGGACATCGCCAATGACGAAGTTCAAGCCGCAAGTCCGGCTCTTAACAAGCGCACATTAAGCGGAACTGTTGCGCATGAACTGACACATTCTTATCAGCAGGAAAAATTGGGATTTTTCAAGTATAGAACTGCGCCAAATTGGAAATTGGAAGGTATGGCTGATTGTGTTGCAAATCAGTCCTCAGCCAAAACTGCTGATGCTTTGCCTTTGTTTTTAAACGGTGAAACGTATTCTGACACAATAAATTGCGACAAAAAAATATGGGAAGGTGTTTATTTCTATTTTGTCAGCCGTCTGCGCGTTGATTATTTGTTAACGTACAAAAAAATGTCCGAAGACGAGTTTTGGAATACTGATTTCGATTTGGAAAAATTAGACTCTGAAATCAGAACGGCAATAAAACAAGGCGGTTATATTTTTGACAATTTAACCCCGCACATCATGCACTAACGCGCTGTGACGTATGGGGTTATAGATATATCGCCTTTGTTACAATACCGGGAACAGATATTTGTAAATATTTGATAATTCGGCTTGAAGGTCGGGCGAATCGGCGGTAACGGCTATTACAGCGTTTTTGTCAGGGCAAACAATAATGTACTGACCTCTTGCTCCGTCGGCGCGGTACGAGTTTTCGGGACAACGCCACATTTGGTATCCGTAGCCCAAAAGCCATGCGCAGTTTTCTTCGGTAAGACCTTTGGCTTCAACCTCGTCGGGACGTGTGCCGGCAGGAACCGAAGGTACTTGATATTTTGAGGCTTCTTCTACCCATTCGCTGCTAATCAACTGTTTGCCGTTCCAAACGCCTTTGTTGAGAAACAATTGACCAAATTTTGCCATATCTTCTGTTTTGATGTACAATCCCCATCCGCCGCAGTTGATGTGCTGAGGACTTTCTTCCCATTTGGGTTTTGCTATGCCGAGGGGTTCAAACAGGCGGGGTGTAAGGTAATCCAAAATCTTTTCGCCGGTAACTTTCTGAACTATTGCCGAGAGCATATATGTACCAATAGAGTTGTAACAATACCAAGTGCCGGGAGTTTTGGTAACGGGGTGGGCAAGAAAAGCCTTTGTCCAAGTTTCGGTGGTATCGTTGCCCACTTGCGGTTCGGTTTCGTGTCCGCAGTTCATTGTCAACAAGTCTTTTATGGTAATGGCTTTGAGATTGTCGGAAACATCTTCGGGCAGTTCATCGGGGAAAAAATCCACCAATTTGTCGGTAACTTTCAGTTTGCCCTCGTCAACAGCCATTCCTACTGCCGTGGCGCAAAACGATTTGCTTACCGAGTGCATCACGTGCGGAGTGTTTTCTTCGCCGCCGTTAGCCCAGCGTTTATAAACAATATCGCCGTCTTTTAAAATCATAACGCTCTGAATAGTAACGTCTTTAATTGTGTCGGTAACGGCAAAAAGTTCATCGGCAGCCTCTTTGATAACATCGTTTTTAGTCTTGTTGCCTGCGCATCCCGCCAGCAATGTCGCTGCGGCAAATGCTGAAATGATAAATGATTTTTTCATCTTGTGTGATTTTTTTTGAGTGAATATTGTTTTGGCAAATGTAAAAAGAATTTTTTAAGAAAAGTGCAAATGCTTGGAAATATTTTTTGTTAATGTGAAGAGGCTTTGCCGGGTTAAAAATTATTGCTGTTTGCGGTTGATTTTTTAAAAAATATAAAAAAAATTTGCAGTTTCAAATAGAATTATTAGTTTTGTGCAAAATTATGCAGTTATGGAATTTACGGCAAAAATCATAGCACAATATTTAGGAGGGCAGGTGGACGGCGACGAAAATGTTACCGTTTCCTCCGTTTCTAAAATCGAAAGCGGCAAAAAAGGAACGCTGACTTTCCTTTCTAACCTCAAATACACACCTTATATTTATACGACAGAAGCCTCTATCGTTTTGGTTAACAAGGATTTCAACCCCGAAAAACCTGTCAAGGCAACTTTAATCCGTGTTGACAACGCTTACGAATGTCTTGCAAAACTGCTTCAACTTTACGAACAGTCAATCGCAAAACCTATCGGAGTGGAGCAGCCGAGTTTTGTAGCCGAAGGTGTGGAACTCCCTGACGGAATTTATCTCGGCGCGTTTGCATACGTTGCAAAAGGCGTTAAATTGGGTAAAAACGTAAAAATCTATCCGCAGGTTTATATCGGCGAAAACGTGAAAATCGGCGACAACGTTACGCTTTATTCCGGCGTTAAAATCTACAAGGACTGCGTTTTGGGCAGTAATGTAACCGTTCATGCCGGAACGGTAATCGGCTCTGACGGTTTTGGTTTTGCTCCTCAGGCAGACGGCACTTACTACAAGATTCCGCAAATCGGAAACGTTATTATCGAAGACGATGTGGAACTCGGTGCAAACGTTACGATTGACCGCTCAACAATGGGTAGTACAATCATTCACAAGGGTGTAAAACTCGATAACCTTTGCCATGTAGCCCACAACTGCGAAATCGGCGAAAACACCGTTATGGCGGCTCAATGCGGTTTGGCAGGCAGCACCATTATCGGCAAAAATACTATGGCGGGCGGACAATGCGGTTTTGCAGGACACATGTCTTTGCCTGATAACTGCAAATTTGGCGGCAAAACGGGAGTCAGCCACAAACTTAAAGAAGCGGGAACTTATATCGGTTATCCGGCTGTTCCGCAAATGCAGTTTTTTAAGACACAGATCATTCTCAAAAAACTGCCTGATTTATTGAAAGATTTGGAAAATTTAAAACTTGAAGATTCAAAGAAATGAAGCAAAAAACCATAAAAGAGCCGTCAAAAGTTCTCAAAGGCAGCGGCTTGCATACAGGCGTTGAGGTAGAAATGAAATTTTTGCCCGCAGCCGAAAATTTTGGAATACGTTTTAAGCGTGTTGACTTGGAAAACCAACCCGAAATCCGCGCTTTGGCGGAAAACGTTTGCGATACTTCGCGCTCTACTGCAATCGCTAACGGCGAAGCAAAAGTCGGCACTATTGAGCACGTTATGTCTGCTCTCGCAGGTCTTGGAGTTGACAACGTGTTAATCGAAATCAACAACGCCGAGACTCCGATTCTTGACGGCAGCGCAAAACCTTTTGTTGAAGCCTTGCAGCAGGCGGGAATAGTTGAGCAGGAGGCTGAGAAAAACTTTTTTGTAATAAAAGAAAACCTTACATATTCAAACCCCGAAAAAGGTATTGAGTTTACTTTGATTCCTGACGAGAAATATTCTATCAATACGATGATTGATTATAACTCTCAGGTTCTCGGATCTCAGTTTGCCTCAACAATAGAATTTGAAGGTTATGACAAAGAAATTGCACCTTGTAAGACATTTGTTTTTACAAAAGAACTTGAATTTTTAGCAAAAAACAATCTTATAAAAGGCGGCAGTCTCGACAATGCTCTCGTTATCATGGAAAACGAAATGCCGCAGGACAAAATCGACGAACTTGCAAAACTTTTAGGCAAACAGAGCGTTGAGTTTTCTGGCAGAAAAGGCATTCTCAACGAAAAGGCGTTGATTTTTGCAAACGAGCCTGCAAGACACAAACTTCTTGATTTGGCGGGCGATTTGGCACTGGTAGGCATACCGTTCAAAGGAAAAGTTTTCGCGACACGTCCCGGACATTTTTCAAACGTTGAGTTTGCAAAAATTATCCGTCAGCACATAAAAACAAAGCAAAAAGAAAACCGCGTTGAATTTGACATTTTCAAAGCCCCGGTAATGGACGTCAACAAAATCAAGCAGTTGATGCCGCACAGATTTCCGTTCTTGCTTGTTGACAAGATTATTGAAATGTCAAAAACGGTGGTTGTCGGCGTTAAAAACCTGACTTACAATGAGGCGTTTTTCCAGGGACATTTTCCGAGCGAGCCTGTATTTCCGGGCGTTCTTCAACTCGAAGCCATGGGTCAGACGGGCGGAATCCTCGTTCTCAACAATGTTGACGAACCCGAAAGATATTCGACGTATTTCTTAAAAATTGACAAAGTTAAATTCAAATCCAAAGCCGTTCCGGGCGACGTGCTGGTTTTCCGTCTTGAAATGACAGAGCCTATACGCAGGGGAATTGTGATGATGAAAGGACAGACTTTTGTAAACGGTCAGGTGATTTCGGAAGGCGAGTTTACGGCAATGGTTACAAAAAACAAATAGTGATATGATACATAAATTAACCGAAATAAATCCGAATGCCAAAATCGGCGAAAACGTTGAAATAGGGCCGTTTTGCGTGATTGACGACGATGTTGTAATCGGCGACGGCTGCCGTCTGATGTCAAACGTAAGGGTTTGCTCCGGAACGCGGCTCGGTAAAAACAACCTGATTTTTCCGGGTGCGGTAATCGGCGCGGTACCTCAGGACTTGAAATTCAAAGGCGAGTACACGACTCTTGAAGTCGGCGACAACAACACGTTCAGGGAATGTGTAACTCTCAACCGCGGCACGGCTTCGCGCGGAAAGACTGTTATCGGGTCAAACAACCTGATAATGGCTTACTGCCACGTGGGACACGACTGTGTTTTGGGCAGTCATTTGGTTATCAGCAACGCGACACAGATTGCGGGCGAGGTTGAAATTGACGATTGGGCTGTTATCGGCGGCGGTTCGGCGATAGTTCAGTTCTCGAAAATCGGCGCACATTCCATGGCTTCGGGTATGTCGGGTGTCAACAAGGACATTCCGCCGTATTCGTATGCGGGCAGAACGCCGATTCAGTTTTGCGGAATCAACATCGTTGGAATGCAGCGCAGAGGGTTTACTGAGGAGCAGATTTTGAACATCAAAAACTGTTATCGGTTTATTTACCAATCAGAATTAAACCTTTCAAAAGCGATAGAAAAAATTAAAATGGAAATACCAGATTGTAAAGAAAAAGATGAAATCTTGAATTTTATCGCAAGAAGTGAACACGGAATTTTAAAGGGTCCAAAATTGTAAAAAGAAAAATGCAGGAGACAATTTTTAATAAAAATTTCTCCTGCATTTTTTTAATAGAAAATTATTTTCTTTTTTACTTCGGATTATCCTTGTGTGATTGCTCCGCAGGGACAAGCGTCTGCACATGCTCCACATTCAACACATTTTTCGGGGTCAATAGAATATACATCGCCTTCGATGATTGCTTCCTGAGGACATTCGTCTTTGCATGTTCCACATGCCTGACAATCCGTCTTACTGATTACGTATGCCATAATTCTTAATTTTAAATTTGATTGTTTGTAACTAAATTGATTGTTTGTGCTGCAAAAATATATTAATTTTTTTCAACAAACAAATTTTTTTTAATTTTTTAGTAAAAACTTTTTTTGTTAATATTCATTCCACGGTTTTATTTCCAGTTCCTTTACCGAGTGCCTTGCAAACGCCGTACAGAACGCCGCAGCAAGACGCGAATTTGTCAAAAGCGGAATGTTGAAGTCTATCGCCATGCGGCGGATAACGTAATCCTTGTCCAACTCCGTCTTTGAAAGGTTTTTCGGAATGTTGATAACCAAATCAATCTTATGCTCCTTGATGTAATCCGCAATGTTCGGTTTGCGGTCATCGTCAGGCCAGTTCAAAGTTATGGTCTCAACGCCGTTGTCGTGGAAAAAGTTTGATGTTCCGCGCGTACAATATACGTTGTAACCCTTCTCTATCAATAATTTAACAGGTTCTAACAAGGTCAGTTTGTCTTTCAGCGGACCAGAGGAAACCAAAATGTTTTTCTCAGGAATTTTGTTTCCGACCGAAAGCATGGCTTTCAAAATTGCTTCGTAATAATTCTCGCCTAAACAGCCGACTTCACCTGTTGAAGCCATTTCAACGCCCAAAACAGGGTCTGCCTTTGCCAAACGTGAGAACGAAAACTGAGGTGCTTTTATGCCGACATATTCCAAATCAAAAAGCGTTTTGGCAGGTGGCGTAACCTTTATGCCGAGCATTATGTCCGTTGCATATTCTATAAAGTTGGTTTTCAAGACTTTTGACACAAACGGGAACGAGCGCGAAGCCCTTAAATTCAGTTCGATAACTTTTATGTCGTTGTCTTTTGCCAAAAACTGCATATTGAAAGGTCCCGAAATCTCCAACGCTTTTGCTAACTTCTTAGCAATCTGTTTGATACGACGGACGGTTTCAACGTAAAGTTTTTG
>JAEEGL010170310.1_pt1 | contig 11224 bp, 13 predicted proteins | sample 9134231 | NCBI WGS metagenome assembly JAEEGL01 (sample SAMN16246548, study PRJNA631951) | gut metagenome | biome: gut microbiome; feature: rumen; material: fiber-attached | host: Bos | place: Iran: Karaj | collected 2018-10
ATCGAAACCCCGATCTGCAAGACCACTGTCAAGGAGCTCAAGGGCAAGAAGCTGGCAGTCGTACCCATCCTGCGTGCAGGTCTTGGTATGGTGGACGGTATCCTGACCCTGATCCCGGCTGCCAAGGTGGGGCATATCGGTCTGTATCGTGATCCGGTTACCATCGAGCCTGTGGAATACTATTGCAAGCTTCCCGAGGACTGCCAGGAGAGAGAGGTATTCGTGGTGGATCCCATGCTGGCTACCGGTGGTTCTTCTTCCGCAGCCATCAGAATGCTGAAGGAAAAAGGATGCAGAAACATCCATTTCATGTGTATCATCGCAGCTCCCGAAGGAATCGAGAGAATGCAAAAAGATCATCCCGACGTAGATCTTTACATCGGTGCTCTGGATGAAAAACTGAACGAGCACAGCTACATCGTTCCCGGTCTGGGAGATGCCGGCGATCGTATCTTCGGAACCAAGTAAGACGGGTTTATATCCGAAAGCAGAAAACCGATATAAGACAAGAGGATGAAGATGAAAAAGAGAGAAGACTACATCTCCTGGGACGAATATTTTATGGGCATTTCCGTGTTGTCGGGAATGCGCTCCAAGGACCCCAATACCCAGGTGGGAGCCTGTATTGTAGGCAAGGATCACCGGATCCTTTCCATGGGATATAACGGCTTTCCCAACGGCTGCGCCGACGAGGATTTTCCCTGGGAGCGGGAAGGGGAGGAGCTTGAGACCAAGTACCCTTACGTCACCCATGGAGAGATGAATGCCATCCTCAATTACAGAGGGGGCGGAAACCTGGAGGGAACCACCCTGTACGTTTCCCTGTTTCCCTGTAATGAGTGTGCAAAAGCCATCATCCAGGCGGGGATCAAAAAGGTGGTTTACGACAGCGACAAATACAATGGTACGCCCTCCAATACGGCGGCCAAAAAGATGTTTGACGCTGCCGGAGTGGAATATCAAAAGTACCAAAGAGCCGGACGGGAGATCCGGATCGAAGTATAGGATTGGTTTATGAGGCGGCAGACAACCGAGACTTCCAAAAAGAATAAACGCACTACTTGGCTGGCACTGTTTATGGTGGCAGCCTTGAGTGTTTCTGCCCTTGCCGAGGAGCCGACGGTGGATGTGAGCAACACCGACATCAGCAACCTAGTAGGCGGAACCTCCGGGGGCGGTGAGCCGGAGGTCAGTCAGCAGCCGGCCTATGACAGTGTCATCAGCCGCTATTATGAACCCACCCAGGAATCCATGACAGCCAAAAAGCTCCAGGATGCCAGAAACGACAAAGCCAGTGCCGAAAGGGGACTGACCCAGGCCAATGACGATCTGGAGGAACTGGAGACGGAAAGCGACGATGTGAAAACCTACCTGATCCAGGTGGATTCCAAGCTTCAGCAGGCCAACAAGAAGCTTCTGGAATATGAAGAGCTGGTGGAGGAAAAAGAGCGCAGCATCGAAAATGCCGACAAGCAGCTTAAGGAAACCCGTGAGGCCCAGGAAAAGCGCATGAAAAATATGCGGGGCCGCATCAAGTATATGTATGAGCAGGGAAGCGAATCCTACATCGATATACTGCTGACCTCCCGCAGTTTTTCCGACTTTTTGAATAAGGCGGCTTACTTTGAGAGCATCAACCAGTATGACAGAAAGATGCTTAAGGAATACTCCAAAACCCAGGTGAAGGTGGGCGAGCAGGAAGCAGAGCTCATCGAACAAAAGGAGACTTTGGAGGTGCTTCGTGAGGAATGTCGAGAAAAGACAGCCGAGGTTTACCAGGAAGTAATCGCAGCCAGTGCTTCCTTGAGCCAATATACGGAAGAGATTGCCGAGAAGGAAGCCCAGGCCCTGGCTTATGAGCAGGAGATTGCAGACAAGGAAGATGACATTGCCCTGTTACAGGAGCAATATAAAAAAGAGCTGGCTCTTTCCATGGAATCTGCATCTATGGGAAGCAGGGATCTTTCGGATGTGGTTTTCGGAAACGGAGATCTGGATCTGATGGCCGCCATCATCGAATGTGAGGCGGGCGGTGAGAGTTATACCGGAAAAGTGGCTGTAGGCGCCGTGGTATTAAACCGTGTGCGCAGCCCCAAGTTCCCCAATACCGTATTGGAAGTGCTGATGGCTCCGAGACAGTTTTCTCCTGTGGGCAGCGGACGTTTCTCCATGGTGCTGGCAAGAGGTGCCAATGCATCCTGCTATCAGGCGGCAGCAGATGCCATGGCAGGTGCATCTCCCGTGGGTAACTGCCTGTTCTTCCGTACCCCCATCCCCGGCCTCGTAGGACAGCAGATCGGAGGACATATTTTCTACTAAGCAAATTGCACAAGACGCGCAGTACGCGAAAATATAAGAGTCCGGAGATGCTTGCATTTCCGGACTCTTACTATTTTTGCGTACTATGAGGCGCCGCAGGCGCTGGTTCTTGGACCGCGAAGCGGAACAAGAACAAAGCGTCTTGTGCAAAGTTAAAACGCCGCAGGCGCTGGTTCTTGGACCGCGAAGCGGAACAAGAACAAAGCGTCTTGTTATACCTCGAACTTCTCTAAATATTCCTGCTTCTTTACAAACGTCCCATCATAAATCTGACGAAGAGTTTGATCTACGATCCGAAGGGTCTCGGCAACGCAGCCTTGCGTTAAGAGGCCCTTTTCCAATGCTTCGGAGATCTCATCCAGATCCACCACCTTCACAAAGCCGTCGGGATAGATCAGAATATCCGCCAGAAGATCCGTAACGATGAGGCTGGGGGAAAGTGAAGAACCATCTCCTTTTTCTGCGGAATCTTTTTCCGCCGCGTAAAGCTCCATGGCAGTCTTAATGGGATGCAGGATCCCTTCTTTTGAAGAAGCATCCAGACCTTCCGGAATAGGATAGTTTTCAAAACCGATATCATAGGGCGCATTGGGAATTACGGGCTTTTTACCATCCTCCGTATAGCAAAGGTCTGCCCGAATGATGTCAATATACCAATAGACCAGGGAGTTGTCCTCCCGGTAGAATTTACTGACCTTGATACCGTCAGCAAAGAAAAAAGCGGAGATGCCGTGATGGAGATTCTTTTTCGGACGCAGAGCACTCCAGGTCGTGACCAGGCAGTCATCGGCAAAGGAGATCATGGTGTCATCCCCCAGCAGAATGCATTCGTTGGGGATCAGTCTGCGGCGATACAAGTCAAAAGGTCTCATAGGCGCCTCCTCATATTTGGAATGATACGAAGTGTTTCAAAAAACTCTCTCTGAAAACTAGAATATAATATCGACGGCCGATGCGCAAGATAAAACATTTTCGGAATCTGTCAGAAAATTTCGGCAACTTCCTAGACAGAATGGGGAAAAATAGGTATAATGGAACAGTATGAAAAAAAATGAGTATGACAGGGGCGTTTATCGATCCCTGGCAATGATCACCCAGTTCGGGATCTATATGATCGTTCCCATCCTGATGTGCGGGGCCCTGGGCCTTTTCCTGGACAAAAAGCTGGGAACGAGCTATCTGGCCATCCTTCTGTTTTTCATCGGAGCGCTGGCGGGATTCCGCAATATCTACCTGTATTCCAAAAAGATCTTCTCGGAAGGCGGAAAGAGCCGGAGAGAACTGGAGCGGGAGAAGAGAAGGGAAGAAAAGGATCAGCAGACAGGGCAGGATGTATGAAGCAGTGGCTGGGACGCTTTTTTCAAATGAGTGATGTACTGGATGAGCTGCTTTGCGGGATCCTGTTTTACGGACTGATCTGTCAGGCAGGACTCCTTCTTTTCAAAAAAGCAGCGCTGTATCACAGTATCGGACTTTGGATCGGCATTGTGCTTGCGATCCTCGGAGCCTTTCATATCACCTGGACCCTGGATCGGATTCTGGATCTGGGAGCGGAAGACGCCATTAAAAAGAGCAGGTCCTACGCGGTTCTTCGATACGGCATTGTGCTTATTGTGCTAGGCGTTTTGATGATCGTAAACAAGGCCAATCCTCTGACCGCTTTTTTGGGACTCATGGGTTTGAAGGCAGGTGCCTACATCCAGCCGGTGATCCACAAGGCAGCAGTCAAAACAGGATTGAAACAGGAAGTACAAAAACCGCTTTTAACCCCCGAAGAGGTGGATGAACTCATCGCCATTGAGAAGGGGAAAAAGAAAGCAAAAGAGCAAGAAGTACTAGAAAACGAGTGAGGTAATAACGTATGAATCAGGGAGTTTTGCTAGCGGCAGATTCCGGCGTGGATTTTTTTATTCACAAGATTTTTTCTTATGAACTGTTCGGACAGGAGGTATGGATCACCACCTCCCATGTTTGTATTCTCATCGTCATGCTGATCCTGATCGTCTTTGCGCTCATCGCCAATGCGACCATGAAGAAGGCAAATGATGTACCCACGGGCTTCCAGAATGTGGTGGAGCTTATTGTGGAGATGCTGGACAACATGCTCAAGACCAATATGGGGTCCCATGCGCATCAGTTCGCCAACTACATCGAGACAGTCTTTGTTTTCATTTTACTTTCCAATATTTCAGGTCTTTTGGGACTGCGTCCCCCCACAGCGGATTATGGCGTTACTTTCCCGCTGGGTGTGATCACCTTCGTTCTGATTTTTGTCAATAAGATCCGTTACCAGAAGGTCAGTGGCTTTTTGAAGGGTCTTTGTGATCCCTGGCCCATCTGGGCACCCATCAATGTCATCGGTGATGTGGCAGTGCCCATCTCCCTGTCCCTTCGTTTGTTTGCAAACGTGTTGTCGGGAACCGTTATGATGGCGCTGGTTTACGGTCTTTTGAAATGGGTGGCTCTGTTCTGGCCCGCAGCACTTCACGTTTACTTCGACCTGTTTTCAGGTGCCATCCAGACCTACGTGTTCTGTATGCTGACCATGACCTATATCTCAGATGCTATCGGAGAAAAATAATCACGGAAACTTACGGTTTTGCATTGTGAAACCGTTTTCCCGCGAATGTGCGGGGTTTTAATTCACTTCAAGGAGGAAATACTCATGGAATTCAACTCAAACTTTATTTTAGGCTGTTCTGCAATCGGCGCAGGTCTTGCAGTAATCGCAGGTATCGGACCCGGTGTAGGCCAGGGTATCGCAGCAGGTCATGCAGCCGCTGCAGTAGGACGTAATCCGGGAGCAAAATCCGATGTTACCTCCACCATGCTTTTGGGACAGGCAGTTGCCGAGACCACCGGTCTTTACGGCCTTCTTGTTGCCATGCTTCTGATGTTCGTTAAGCCTCTTGTACCGTAAGAAGATAGCACATAAACTTTAGGAAAAGGAGGCAAAAGGCTTGAATACAGCAGTAAATACGGCTATGATTCTGGCTTCCGCGGAGCAGACGACAAGACTGTTCGATCTGGATTTTCAGCTGCTGCATGATGCAGTGCTGATGATCGTTGCGATCTTTGTTCTGATGCTGATCATGGGTCGGTTTCTGTTCAATCCTGCAAGGCAGTTTTTAGCTGCCAGAAGCGAGCGGATCAAAAATGATCTGGATACGGCATCCAAGGAAAAAGCAGATGCTATCGCGCTGAAGGAAGAATACGAGACCAGGATCAGCGAGATCGACAAGCAGGCAGAGCAGATCTTAAGCGACGCCAGAAAGCGCGCCCTTGCCAATGAAGCTGATATTTTGGCAAAGGCCCGTCAGGAAGCGGACCGCATTGTGGATAGTGCCGCAAAGGAAGCAGAGCTTGAGAAGCAGAAGGTTGCGGATCAGGTTAAGACTGAGATGATCAGTATCGCATCCATGATGGCCCAGAAGGTAGTTTCGGCGAACATTGATACGACGATCAGCAACAGCCTGATTGACGAAACCTTAAAGGAAATAGGTGAAGATACATGGCTAAGCTAGTTTCGAAAACATACGGCGAGGCATTATTTGAGCTGGCAATCGAGGAGAATAAGCTGGATGATTTTCTGGAGGAAGCACAGCTTGTGCTGAAGCTCATCGACGAAAATCCCGATTTTTCCAAACTGATGAACCATCCCCGTATCGATATGGAGGAAAAGGTGAAGGTGGTGGAGAACGTCTTCGGCAGCAATCTTTCCAAAGAGATCACCGGACTTTTGCGACTCATCGTGCAAAAGGACCGCTATGGCGAAGTGGAAGAGATCCTTGGCTGGTTCATCCGTCAGGTAAAGCAGGAAAAGGGCATCGGCGAAGCCTTTGTAACCAGTGCGGCCCCCCTGTCTGATGCGCAGAAAAAGCAGATCGAGGACAGGCTTTTGGCTACCACCTCTTACAAGGAGATGGAGATGCACTTTGAGGTGGATGAGGCACTCATCGGCGGCCTTCGGATCCGCATTAAGGACCGGGTTGTGGATAGCAGCATCCAGAGCCGTCTTGCCGATATGAAGAATGAGCTTATGAAGATTCAGCTTGCACAGTAAAGCAGCGAGTAACCATAAAAAGGAAAGGAAAACAGATCCATGAATTTAAGACCAGAAGAGATCAGTTCGGTGATCAAGGATCAGATCAAACGATATGCCTCAGAGCTTGAAGTATCTGAGGTTGGTACGGTCATTCAGGTGGCAGACGGGATCGCCAGAGTCCATGGGCTTGAGAAGGCTATGCAGGGAGAACTTTTGGAGTTCCCCGGACAGGAATACGGCATGGTCATGAACCTGGAAGAGGACAACGTTGGTGCGGTGCTTTTGGGTAACCGCAAAAACGTAAATGAAGGCGATATCGTAAAGACCACGGGACGTGTGGTTGAGGTTCCCGTAGGTGACGCCCTGCTGGGACGTGTTGTAAACGCCCTGGGACAGCCTATTGATGACAAGGGCCCGATCCAGACCACGAAATACAGACAGATCGAGCGTGTGGCTTCCGGCGTTATCACACGTAAGAGCGTAGATACCCCCCTTCAGACCGGTATCAAGGCTATCGACTCCATGGTACCCATCGGAAGAGGACAGAGAGAGCTTATCATCGGTGACCGTCAGACAGGTAAGACGGCCATCGCTATCGATACCATCATCAACCAGAAGGGACAGGGCGTAAAATGTATTTACGTTGCCATCGGCCAGAAGGCTTCTACCGTGGCTTCCCTGGTAAAGACCCTGGAGGAATACGGTGCTATGGAATATACCACCGTGGTTGCGGCTACCGCTTCGGAGCTGGCACCTCTCCAGTATATCGCTCCTTATTCCGGTTGTGCCATCGGTGAAGAGTGGATGGAGAACGGCGAGGATGTACTCGTGATCTACGATGATCTGAGTAAACATGCAACCGCTTATCGTACACTCTCCCTGCTGCTTCGTCGTCCCCCCGGACGTGAGGCTTATCCCGGTGACGTATTCTACCTGCATTCCAGACTGCTGGAGCGTGCAGCCCGCATGAGCGAAGAGTACGGCGGAGGTTCTCTGACGGCCCTTCCCATCATCGAGACCCAGGCAGGCGATGTATCCGCATACATTCCCACCAACGTAATTTCCATTACCGACGGTCAGATCTATCTGGAGACAGAAATGTTCAACTCCGGTTTCCGTCCGGCTATTAACGCAGGTTTGTCGGTAAGCCGTGTAGGTGGCGCTGCACAGATCCCTGCTATGAAGAAGATTGCAGGACCTATCCGTGTGGAGCTGGCACAGTACAGAGAGCTGGCATCCTTCGCACAGTTCGGTTCCGAGCTGGATGCAGATACCAAGGAGCGTCTTGCACAGGGTGAAAGAATCCGCGAGATCTTAAAGCAGCCTCAGTACAATCCCGTACCGGTTGAGTTCCAGGTTATCATCATCTATGCAGCAACCAAGAAGTATCTGCTGCAGATCGCTACGGAGCAGGTTACCCGGTTTGAGAATGAGCTGTTTGAGTTTATCCGGACCAAATATCCCGAAGTGCCGGAGAAGATCCGCACCAATAAGAAGATCGACGAGGAGACTGAGCCGATCTTAAAGAAAGCTATTGAGGAAGCGATCGCTAACTTCAGATAACGATCGACGGAAAGAAAACATAAGGAACAGGTGAACGCATATGGCTTCCATGAGAAGTATCAAGCGGCGCAGGGAATCCGTTCAGAGCACGCAGCAGATCACCAAGGCCATGAAGCTGGTATCTACGGTAAAGCTGCAGCGGGCTAAGGCAAGAGCGGAGCAGTCCAAATCCTATTTTCATAACATGTATGACACGGTGAAGGCGATTTTAGTCAGAGCGGGAAGCATTCAGCATCCCTATCTGAACATTCCCGAGGGCAGGAAAAAAGCGGTGATCATGATCACATCCAACCGCGGACTTGCCGGAGGTTACAACTCCAACGTCATTAAGCTTCTGACAAGAAGCACGGAGTTTACGCCGGAGAATACCGTTGTTTATGCCATCGGTAAAAAAGGAAAGGATTCCCTTAAGAAAGCCGGATTTGAGATCGCCGGAGATTATTCCGATGTGATCGATGAACCGATCTATGTTGATGCATTGACCATCGTAAAGGACGTGCTGACGGACTTTGCGGAGGGCAAGATCGGAGAGATCTATCTGGCCTATACGGCATTCAAGAATACCGTATCCCACATCCCCACGGTACTGCAGCTTTTACCCGTGGATCCGGAGGGAAGCGGGGTAGAAGAGGATGAAAGCGGGAGACCGGCAGATAAGCTTCTGATGAATTTCGAAATGGATGATGAGGAAGCCATCAGCCTTCTGATCCCCAAGTATATGTCCTCCCTTGTTTTCGGTGGTATGGTAGAGGCTATTGCCAGTGAAAACGGAGCCCGTATGCAGGCTATGGATTCCGCAACCAGCAATGCAGAGGATATGATCAGTGCCCTTTCCCTGCAGTATAACAGGGCGCGTCAGAGCTCCATTACACAGGAGCTGACGGAGATCATCGCAGGTGCGGAAGCGATCAGCTGATACAGAAACAGTGTTCATAGAACGATAATACAGAAAAGGAGATTGTTAAGATGGCAGATAAGGCAATCGGAAAGATTACCCAGATCGTAGGTGCCGTGCTGGACGTAAAGTATTCCGGAGGTCACCTTCCCGAAGTCAATGAAGCGATTGAGATTACGCGAAATGACGGAAGCCGCCTGGTAGTAGAATGTGCCCAGCATCTGGGAGATGATACGGTCCGTTGTATCGCCATGGGACCTACGGACGGTCTTGTGCGCGGTATGGATGCGCTGGCAACCGGAGCCCCCATTATGGTACCTGTAGGAGAGAAGACCCTGGGTCGTATCTTCAACGTTTTGGGTGAGCCCATCGATAATAAAGAAGCACCTACGGATGTAAGCTATGAGCCCATCCACAGACCCGCTCCTCAGTTTGCGGAGCAATCTACGAATACAGAGCTTCTTGAGACAGGTATCAAGGTCGTTGACCTTCTGTGCCCCTACCAGAAGGGTGGTAAGATCGGACTCTTCGGTGGTGCAGGTGTAGGTAAGACGGTACTCATTCAGGAGTTGATCCGTAACATCGCTACGGAGCACGGCGGATATTCCGTATTCACCGGTGTAGGCGAGCGTACCCGTGAAGGAAACGATCTGTCTCATGAAATGTCCGAATCAGGCGTTATCGATAAAACCACCATGATCTTCGGACAGATGAATGAGCCCCCCGGAGCAAGAATGAGAGTTGGTCTGACGGGACTTACTATGGCTGAGTACTTCCGTGATAAGGGCGGTAAGGACGTGCTGTTGTTCATCGATAACATTTTCCGTTTCACCCAGGCAGGTTCCGAGGTGTCCGCACTTCTGGGACGTATGCCTTCCGCAGTAGGTTATCAGCCCACACTGCAGACGGAGATGGGTCTTTTGCAGGAGCGTATCACGTCTACGAAAAACGGTTCCATCACCTCTGTACAGGCTGTTTATGTACCTGCCGACGACTTAACTGACCCGGCACCGGCAACTACCTTTGCCCATCTGGATGCCACCACCGTATTGTCCCGTTCCATTGCAGAGCTTGGTATTTATCCTGCAGTAGATCCTTTGGAATCCACTTCCAGAATCCTGGATCCCAGAGTGGTAGGACAGGAGCATTACGAGGTAGCCAGAGGCGTGCAGGAGATCCTTCAGAGATACAAAGAGCTGCAGGATATCATCGCAATCCTCGGTATGGACGAGCTTTCCGAAGAGGATAAGATCATCGTTAACCGTGCAAGAAAGATCCAGAGATTCCTGTCTCAGCCTTTCTTCGTTGCTACCCAGTTTACAGGTATGGAAGGTAAGTACGTACCCATTTCCGAGACCATCCGCGGCTTCAAAGAGATCCTGCAGGGCAAGCATGACGATATCCCCGAGAGTGCATTCCTTTCCGCAGGCTCCATCGACGAAGTTGTAGCAAGAGCATAAGGAATTCTACGGGAGAGCACTATGGATAATGAAAAGCAATTTGCATTAAAGATCATTACGCCGGACCGCGTCTTTTATGAGGGCAACGTCGAGATGGTGGAGCTGAATACCACCGAAGGCGAGATCGGCGTATTAAAACACCATATCCCCCTGACGGTGATCGTCAAACCCGGAATTCTGACCATCACCGAGGAGGAAGGCAGTGTGAAGGAAGCAGCACTGCATGAAGGGTTTGCCACCATCCTTCCGGATCAGATGACCATTATGGCGGAGATCATAGAATGGCCGGCAGAGATCGATCTGGGACGTGCCCAGGCTGCAAAGCAGAGAGCTCAGGAGAGGATCGAGAAAAACGATACGGAAACGGATATCGCCCGTGCCCAGACGGCATTGCAGAGGGCGATCTGCAGAATTGAAGCTTCCAAGTAAAGTAAGATAGTGTAAGATGGCGCATTCGGGACGGATTGGTTTCGGATGCGCCTTTTAGGATAACAGGATGAAAAAACTGATCATCAAGACAATCTATGCCATATTGATCTTTGTGGCGGCCATTTTTGTCATCGACCATGTGATGAACAGGGAGAGTGTGGATATGACTGCGGATATGCAGCCCGCCACCTTTCCCCTTGTTTATGTGATGCAGGGACAAAACCGCATCAACTGTATGCGGGGTATGGTGACGGAAATGGATCCTGCCTTTGTCTATGAGGGCGTTACCCCTGTGGATGCAAAAGAGCGGGTACTGTCCTTCCAGATGGATGCCTATGAAAATTACATCTCCGCTTTATCCTATGAGGTGCGAAATACCGGAGGCGACAGGCTGGTGGAAAACGGAGAGATCACGGATTTTACATCCGATAACGGACTGGTTTCCTTTTCCGTCACCCTCAAGGATCTTCTGCAGATCGGAGAGGAGTATATCTTCCGTCTGAAGGTTTCCGG
>JAEEGL010851968.1_pt1 | contig 11224 bp, 10 predicted proteins | sample 9134231 | NCBI WGS metagenome assembly JAEEGL01 (sample SAMN16246548, study PRJNA631951) | gut metagenome | biome: gut microbiome; feature: rumen; material: fiber-attached | host: Bos | place: Iran: Karaj | collected 2018-10
ACACCGTTTATGAGCTGCTCAGCCAAAGTGCCGATTTATGCATTTTTTGTGGCGGCATTTTTCCCGCACAGGGCAGCACTGGTAATGGTACTCCTTTATCTTCTTGGTATTGCTGTCGGTATCATTGCAGCTCTCGTTTACAAGAACACAATATTCAGGGGCGAGGCCGTGCCTTTTGTAATGGAACTGCCAAACTATCGTATGCCGGGAGCAGGGAATGTGGCAAGACTGCTTTGGGATAAGGCAAAAGACTTCTTTACAAGAGCCTTCAGCGTTATCCTTATTGCAACTATCTGCGTATGGTTTTTGCAGAGCTTTGATCTGCGTTTTAATCTGGTTGAGGATTCTTCGACCAGCATAATGGCTGTGCTTTCAAGCGTGCTTGTTCCATTGTTTGTGCCGATTGGACTTGGAGACTGGAGAGTTGTTACTTCTCTCATTACCGGATTTATCGCCAAGGAGAGCGTTGTATCAACCATGAACATCCTCTTTGACGGAGGAGTTCAGAATGCGCTCAGCAGCGCAAACGCCGCTACGCTTTTGATATTTTCTCTTCTCTACACCCCATGTGTTGCCGCTATTGCTTCCATCAAAAGAGAGCTGGGAGGTAAGTATGCACTTGCTGTGGTTTTGTGGCAGAGTCTGGTTGCATGGATGGTCGCATTTGTCCTGAGATTTATATTTATTGCAATTGGTATTTGATATGACTGATCTTGAAAAGAAAGTGCGGGATAAATTCCGCTTTATAACAAAAACTTTGATTGAAAAAGAGCTGACGATCACCACGATGGAGAGCTGCACTTCAGGGCTTGTGGCATCTCTTTTGACAGACACCGAAGGTGCTTCTGCGGTGCTCAAGGGGGCCTTTATCACATACTCAAATGAGGCCAAGATAAAGCAGAATGTACCTGCAGATGTGATCGGGAAATTCGGTGTGTACTCTGAGGAGACTGCACTTGAGATGGCGCTGGCAGCAGGAAGAGCGTATGATGCGGATATTTCGGTCGGAGTGACGGGTACAATGGGAAATGCAGATCCGGCCAACGATGATTCTACGCCGGGAGAAGTGTTTTTTGCGATAGCAGGGAGAGATGGTGCTAAGAGCTATCATATTTCGGTACCTGTACAGGATAGCAGATATGAATACAAGCTCTATGTAGCAGGTGCCATCGCAGATGAGATTGCACGTGTTATGTAAACGAAAAACACCTTTTTGTGTTTGGTATTCTATGCTATACTATACCTTGGTTACATACTATAAGAAAGAGATGGAATAATGGAGTCTAAGCAGTACAGTAAAAGGATCCGATATTTGCGCAGACTCATCGTTACTACAGTGGCAGCTGCCTGCCTTATTCCCACTTGTATTTGCGTTATTCTCGCCGTCAGATATGACAGACTGCATACCGATTACGAGAAGACAATGGCCGATCTGGAATGGTACAGAGAACAGTTCGGCAGCGAGAGAGATATTCTGGCTTCAGAAGCGGAGCCGGGAGAAAATGGTTCAGATCAGACTGAGACAAACTCAGAAGGAATGGATGTGGATTACGCCACGGTGGATGTCAGTGGCGCCCAGAATCCGGAAGATATAGAAGGCACCAGATACGTTTATCTGACCTTCGATGACGGACCAAGTACGTACACAGATGAGATCCTGGACATACTTGATGAGTACGATGTAAAGGCCACCTTCTTTGTCTGTGGCAAACCTAATGCCAAGTACACAGAGCTTTACAAGAGAATAGTTAATGATGGGCATACCCTTGGGATGCACTCGTACAGTCACAAGTACAGCGAATTATATGCTTCCTTGGATTCGTTCAAGGAGGATACGGATAAACTAAGAATTTTTTTATACGAAACAACAGGCGTGTGGGCCAAGTTTTACCGGTTCCCCGGAGGAAGTTCCAATACCGTCAGCAAGGTGGATATGCATGAGCTGACAGGATATCTGGAGGATTCCGAGGTCACATTCTTTGACTGGAATGTGTCTGCGGGAGATGACAGAGCCGGTGCCAACAAGGACACTATTTACGCCAATATAGTTAACAACGTGCCCAAGTTCAAGCATTGCGTAGTCCTTATGCACGACGCGGCTGACAAGAAGAGCACGGTAGATGCATTGCCTGAGATAATCGAAGCGATCCAGGCAATGGAAGACACAGTGATAGTTCCGATAACCGACGATACGTTACCGGTTCAACATATCAACTAAAAGAAAAAAGATTGAATGGAGGATATCTAGATGGGATTTTTTTCTGAGCTGAAAAGCGACCTCTCACAGGCTGTGAACACACTTATGCCTGAGGACAAGCCTGAGGCAGAGAGCCTTAACGAAGACAAGGCACCGGTAGAAGCGCCCAAGCCTGTAGACCTTGACAGCATGCTCAATCGCCTTGATGACATCAAGCTCGATGAGGCAGCAGAGGAAAAGAAGGAAAAAGTAGAAGAGGCTGTAGAAGAGGTTTCTGAGGCTGTAGAGGAAGTTGAGGAGACTCTTGATGAGGCTGTCAATACTGTAGCTGAGGCTAAAGAGGAGATAAAAGAAGAAATTAAGGAAGACGTAGCTGAGGCCGTTGACGAAGTCCGTGAGCTCGAAGAAAAGATTGAGGAGCAGACTCAGGAAGAGATCAAGGTTGAAGAGCCCAAGAATGCACTTGAGGCTATAAATCCTGCACATATCGACAAGTATGTTGCAGACAGAAATGCAGAAACAGAAATGATAACAAGAAATGGGGGATTTGATACTATGGATTTCGAACAGCAGACACCTACAGATGAAGTTGCCAGCATTACCGAAGGTATGATCGTCAAGGGCGACATTGCCACAACAGGTTCACTTGAGCTCATTGGTAAGATCACAGGTAATATCAAGTGTCTTGGCAAGCTCAACATTACAGGCGAGATCAACGGAGATTCAGATGCAGCTGAGATATATGCAGAGTCAGCAAGAATCACCGGTGAGATCAAGAGTAAGGGTAGCGTTAAGGTTGGCCAGAGCACAGTTATCGTTGGTAACATCTACGGTTCAAGCGCAGTAATCGCTGGTGCGGTTAAGGGCGATATCGATGTTCACGGTCCTGTAGTTCTTGATACAACAGCTATCGTAATGGGCAATATCAAATCTCAGTCAGTACAGATCAACAATGGTGCTGTTATCGAGGGTATGTGCTCACAGGCTTATGCCGATGTTAATCCTTCAGAGTTCTTTGAGGGACTTAAGAATAAATAATTTAATTACGGAGACATTATGAGAATTTTATTAAAGCTCAGTGGTGAGGCACTGGCAGGTGATAAGAAGACAGGCTTTGACGAGGAAACTGTCAGAAAGGTTGCCCTTCAGGTCAAGCAGCTTGTAGATAACGGCACACAGGTTGGTATCGTTATTGGCGGAGGTAATTTCTGGAGAGGACGCAGCAGCGAAAATATTGATCGCACCAAGGCTGACCAGATCGGAATGCTTGCCACCATCATGAACTGCATCTATGTATCTGAGATTTTCAGAAGTGTGGGTATGATGACCAATATACTTACTCCATTTGAGTGTGGTTCATTTACAAAGCTCTTTTCAAAGGACAGAGCCAACAAATATTTCGCAAGAAATCAGGTTGTGTTCTTCGCAGGAGGAACGGGACACCCTTATTTCTCAACAGATACAGGAGTTGTTCTCAGAGCAATTGAAGTTGATGCTGACTATATCCTTCTTGCCAAGGCTATTGACGGAGTATATGACAGCGATCCTGCCAAGAACCCTGATGCAAAGAGATATACAACACTTTCAATCAATGAGGTTATTGAGAAGAACCTGCAGGTTGTAGATATGACAGCATCAATCCTCGCAAGAGACAATCACATGCCTATGCGAGTATTTGCTCTCCAGGAGGAGAACAGCATTGTTAAGGCATCAACGGGCGAATTTAACGGAACTACCGTTACAACAGATTAACCAGGGGAGGTTTAGGGTATGAACGAAAGACTTAAGAACTTTAATGACAAAATGCAGAAGTCCTTTGACTTTCTTAGAGACGATCTTGCATCAATAAGAGCAGGAAGAGCCAATCCGCACGTTCTCGACAAGATCAAGGTTGATTACTACGGAACACCTACTCCTATTCAGCAGGTTGGAAACGTATCTATCCCTGAGGCCAGAATCATTCAGATCGCGCCATGGGACAAGACACTTATCAAGGATATTGAGAAGGCTATCATGGCATCAGACCTTGGTATCACACCAAGTAATGACGGTGCTGTGATCAGACTTGTTTTCCCTGAGCTCACTGAGGAGCGCAGAAAACAGCTCACCAAGGATATCCGCAAGAAGGGTGAGGATGCTAAGGTTGCAGTCAGAAACGTAAGACGTGACGGCAATGATGCACTCAAGAAACTTAAGGGAACCGAGGTTTCAGAGGATGAGATCGAGGATCTTAACGATGAGCTTCAGAAGATAACCGACAAGTTCATCAAGGATATCGATGCAGCTGTAGAAGAGAAGAATAAGGAAATAATGACGGTATAAACTATGGAACAGAACACAAATATTCCTGCACATGTAGCCATTATTCTTGATGGCAACGGAAGATGGGCCAAGGAGAAGGGTATGCCCAGAAACTATGGCCATATGCAGGGAGCCAAAGCTGTTGAAGACATTCTCGTGGACGCAAGGGACATGGGAATCAAATATCTTACAGTATACGCATTCTCAACTGAGAATTGGAGTCGTCCTGAGGCAGAGGTTTCTGCCCTCATGACGATTTTGCGTAATTACCTCAAAACCAGTATAAAGAAATCCATGAAGAACAACGTGCGCTGCCGTGTTATCGGTGAGCGCTCTCTGCTTTCAGAGGATATCCAGAAGGCAATTAAAGACCTTGAGGATACAACTGCCGGTAACACAGGGCTTACATTTACTATTGCCATCAATTACGGCAGCAGGGATGAGATCACAAGGGCTGTCAGAAAGGTTGCAGCCAGGGTTGAAGCCGGTGAGCTGAAGGCAGAAGATATCACAGAGAAGGATATAGCTGATAATCTGGATACCAATTACCTTCCGGATCCGGACCTTCTTATCAGGACCTGCAACGAGCAGAGAATATCCAATTATCTGCTCTGGCAGTGTGCATATACGGAGTTCTACTTTACTCCTGTAGCATGGCCTGATTTCAACAAGGCTGAGCTTGAAAAAGCGGTAGAAGCTTATGCCGGCAGAAACCGTAAGTTTGGAGGACTGAAGGAATCTTGAAGACCAGAGTTATCAGTGGAATTGTAATTGGAATTGTGCTGGCGGCAGTACTTATCCCGGGAGGGTACGTACTCTCGGCAGCACTTTTGATAGTATCACTTATAGCGTTTTTTGAACTGACAAGGGCATTGGGAGTCCATGAGGGCAGTGGCAGGATCAACATGCTGGAAGCCTGCGGATATGCATCAATCCTGGTTCATTATATCCAGATGATGCTTGTTAAGGACTACAGGTATTATATTTTCTCCATCATGTTTGCCTTTTTCCTTATCATGGTTTGTTATGTTGTGTCATTCCCGAGGTTCAAGGCATCTCAGGCGATATTCTGCTTTTTCTGCTTTATTTATGCGCCGGTGAACATGTCTTTTGTATATCTTCTCAGGATCAGAAATCTTGGTGCATACTTCGCGTGGGTACCGTTTATTGCGTGGGTTTGTGATACATGCGCATACTTCGCGGGAAGAGCATTCGGCAAGCACAAGATGGCGCCGGTCCTCTCACCCAAGAAGACCATTGAAGGCGCTATAGGAGGAATACTGGGATCTGTTATCGTGGGTGCGATAATAGGCTATATCCTCTACAGGAATGAAACTCACAGTATAGCTACGGTTTGGGGACTTATGATAATCTGCTTTGCGGGAAGTATAATTTCTCAGATCGGAGACCTTCTGGCATCCGGAATAAAGCGTGATCACAACATCAAGGATTACGGAACACTTATCCCGGGCCATGGCGGAATAATGGACAGATTTGACAGCGTTATATTTGTCATTCCATGTATTTATTTTTTGGCAGCTGTAATGTTGCCTCTCATGAGATGATTTTTAAAGGATGTTAATATGAGAAAGATAGTTTTACTCGGATCAACAGGATCCATCGGAACTCAGACACTTGATGTTGTGAGAAATAATCCGAACGAGCTGGAAGTCGTTGGACTTGCGGCTAACAGAAGTGTACCTGAAGTAGAGAAACAGGTCCGTGAGTTTAAGCCTAAGTTCGTGTGCATGTTTGATGAAAAGGCAGCAGGGGAGCTTCAGGACAAGATCTCAGATACCGGTATCAAGGTAATGGCCGGTATGGACGGACTTCTTGATATAGTATCTGTTCCGGAAGCGGATACGGTACTTACAGCGGTGGTTGGAATGATCGGCATCAGACCCACCATCAGAGCAATAGAATGCGGCAAAGATATTGCCCTTGCCAACAAGGAGACGCTTGTTTGTGCAGGCCATATCATCATGCCTCTTGCCAGGGAAAAGAATGTACAGATTCTCCCTGTGGATTCAGAGCATAGCGCTATTTTCCAGTCTTTAAACGGTGAGCCGAGGGACAAGGTTGAAAAGATTCTTTTAACAGCCAGCGGCGGACCCTTCAGGGGCAAGAAGAGATCGGAGCTTGAAAACATGACAGCTGCCGATGCACTTAAGCACCCCAACTGGGATATGGGTCCCAAGGTAACAATTGACTCATCATCACTTGTAAATAAGGGACTGGAAGTAATGGAAGCCAAGTGGCTCTTTGGAGTAGGGCTCGATGATATTCAGGTGGTTGTTCATCCGCAGAGTATTGTGCACAGCGCTGTTCAGTTTGTGGACGGAGCAGTTATTGCACAGCTGGGAGTGCCGGATATGAAGCTGCCTATCCAGTATGCTCTTTTCTATCCCGACAGGAGACCTATGCATGAAAAGAGACTTGACCTTTTTGAGCTTTACAGCCTGACCTTTGAAAAGCCTGATACAGACACTTTCAGAGGCCTTAAGCTCGCTTATGATTCTGCCCGCGCAGGCGGAAGTATGCCAACAGTTTTCAATGCTGCCAATGAAATGGCGGTTAAGAGATTCTTAAAGGGAGATATCAAGTACCTTGAGATCTACAGCATGATAGAGGAAGCAATGAGCCATCACACCAAGGTGGATAATCCTGATGTTGCTGCCATTCTTGCGGCAGAGCAGGAAACTTATGAGTTCCTCGGAAAGAAGTACAATATCTGATGTTAGTAAGTGTTTTAATATTCTTCATAATATTCGGAGTTTTGGTAACATCCCATGAATTCGGCCATTTCATCATTGCCAAGTCAGGCGGGATAAGGGTCAATGAGTTCTTTGTCGGTATGGGACCAACCATCTGGAAAAAGCAGAAGGGAGAGACTCTCTACAGTATCAAGCTCCTTCCCATCGGCGGAGCATGTGTCTTTGACGGCATGGATCCTGTGGCTGAGGAGAAAGAGGGCTACGATGAGCATTCATTCCTGAATGCCCCCGTGTGGAGGAGAATAGCAACTCTTTTTGCAGGACCCTTTGCAAACTTTATCATCGCTTATCTTCTGGCAGTTATTCTGGTAAGCTTTTCAGCCTGGAATTTCCCTGTCATCAACAAGATGACCGAGGAGTCAGCAGCAGCTGAAGCAGGAATGCAGCCCGGAGACAAGATAATAAGCGTAGACGGTGAGAAAGTATACATGTCCGGAGAAGTTACCATGATCTCTCAGTTTGCTGAGGGAAGTCCGATGGACATCGTTTATGAGAGAGACGGTCAGAGATACGAGACCACTCTTTTACCTAAATACAGCGAAGATGAGGGCCGCTACTACATGGGGATTTATCTCGGTGAGTACGGCAAGATAGAGGGACCGGCTGCTCTTAAGTACGCATGGTATGAGGTTCGCTATTATTTCAAGACAACCTACAGAAGTCTTGCTCTTCTTGTTAAAGGAAGGCTTTCCAAGGACGATGTCTCAGGACCTGTGGGAATGGTCAAGATGGTGGATGATACCTATGAGGAGGTCAAGCCCTACGGTGTTTCCGCAGTTATTCTCACAATGCTTTCACTTACGGTTCTTTTGTCGGTTAACCTGGGAGTAATGAATCTTTTACCGATCCCGGCACTTGACGGAGGAAGGCTGGTGTTCCAGTTCATCGAGGTCATTGTGGGTAAGCCCGTACCACCTGAGAAGGAAGGCTTTGTTCATATGATCGGAATGGTGGCATTGCTTGCCTTGATGGTATTTGTACTGTTTAACGATATTAGCAAATTTACGAGGTAATTTACATGGCCTACAGAGATAACACAAAGGTAATCCATATTGGCGACAGAGTAATTGGAGGAGGCAATCCCATCCTCATTCAGTCCATGACCAATACAAGGACTGAGGATGTTGAAGCCACTGTTGCCCAGATAAAGAGACTTGAGGAGGCCGGCTGTGAGATCATAAGAAGTACCGTGCCTACACTTGAAGCAGCCAAGGCTCTTTCCGAGATCAAAAAACAGATTCATATCCCGATTGTTGCGGATATTCATTTTGATTATAAGATGGCTATTGCAGCCATGGAAAACGGCGCTGACAAGATCAGGATCAACCCCGGCAACATTGGAGGCAGGGACAGGATAGCTTCTGTTGTTTCCTGTGCCAAGGAGAGAAATATTCCTATCCGAGTCGGTGTTAACAGCGGCTCTTTGGAAAAAGACCTTGTGGAGAAATACGGCGGCGTCACAGCGCAGGGACTTGTTGAGTCTGCCCTTGATAAGATTGGAATTATCGAGGATCTTGGCTATGACAACATGGTTGTCAGCATCAAGTCTTCAAATGTAATGCTCTGCGTGGAAGCCCATGAGCTTCTGGCTCAGAAGTGCAGATATCCGCTTCATGTCGGAATCACAGAGGCCGGAACTGTTTACGGAGGAAATATCAAGTCGTCCATAGGACTTGGAATCATCCTGAACAAGGGGATCGGAGATACCATAAGAGTTTCTCTCTCCGGGGACCCTGTTGAGGAGATCAAGACAGCCAAGATGATCCTCAAGACTCTCGGTATGAGAAGCGGCGGAATTGAAGTTGTATCATGCCCTACATGCGGAAGGACCAAGATCGATCTTATCGGACTTGCCAATGCGGTTGAGACCATGGTTCAGGGGTATGATCTCGACATCAAGGTTGCAGTTATGGGCTGTGCAGTAAACGGCCCCGGAGAAGCCAAAGAGGCGGACATCGGAATTGCAGGCGGCGTGGGAGAAGGCCTGCTCATTAAGAACGGAGAAGTAGTTAAGAAGGTTAAGGAAGACCAGTTGCTCGCTACGTTAAAGGAAGAGTTGGACAATTGGCCTAGGTAAAGGTTTTTATGGGGAAGAGTTTTTTTGAAGTATTTCCTGCCCTTAAGCTGGATGAACACACCGGCGATATCATGGGGCAAACTGAGGTTGTAAAGGTTTCAACCACCAGGAAGCAGGATTTTATAAGAATTTACATTGCCAGCAACAAGCTGATCGATAAAGCTGACATCATCAAAACTGAGAACAGCATCAAGAAGCAGCTTTTTGGTAATCAGGATATAACCATCAAGATATACGAGAAGTTCTCGCTTTCGGCGCAGTATACGCCGGAGAACCTCTTGGACATATACAGAGAGAGCATTGAGCTTGAGCTAAAAGACTATGACCATATGGAGTATAGTCTGTTTCGCTCGGCTTCTTTTTTGTACCCTGATCAGGGCAATGTCATCATGCAGCTGGAAGACAGCGTTGTGGGCAAAAAGAAAGCCCCTGATCTTATCCGCGTACTCTCCAAGATATTCAATGACAGATGCGGACTTTCAGTAGTTCTTTCCCCTGAATTTATCGAAGTTGAAAAAGAGGATAAGGAACCCGATTACTCCGAGGAATCTGCCAAGATGGCTAAAAAGCTTGAGGCGATGGAGGAGAAGGAGGCAGAGAAGGAAGCTGAAAAGGCGGCCAAGGCTGCTGAGAAGGCTGCTCCATTAAAGTCCGAGAGTAAGGCACCTGAAGCACCTTCTAAGGCTGGTGCTCAGAAGTCTTTTGGCAAAAGAGATTTCGGCGGAAGCTATAAGAGAAGTGATAATCCGGATGTACTCTTTGGAAGAGACTTTGATGATGAGGCTATGAAGCTGGTTGACCTTATGGGCGAGCTTGGTGAAGTTACCATTCACGGCAAGATCATCGAGTGGGATTCAAGAGATATCCGAAATGACAAGACTATTCTCATCTTTGCTGTTACCGATTTTACGGATTCGATAGCAGTCAAGATGTTTGTTAATACTGCGGATGTTCCCGCCATAACGAAGGACATCAAGATGGGAGCCTTCGTTAAGATCAAGGGAATCGCTGCAGTTGATAAGTTTGATCACGAACTCTCAATCCAGTCTGTTGTGGGAGTCAAGAAGATTCCTGACTTTACCGTCAAGAGAGTTGATACTGCTGATGAGAAGAGAGTTGAGCTCCATTGCCATACCAAGATGAGTGATATGGACGGAGTTTCAGAGGTAAAAGACATTGTAAAGCAGGCCTACAAATGGGGAATGCCGGGTATTGCCATTACAGACCACGGTGTTGTTCAGGCTCTTACCGATGCCAATCACGTCTGGGAAGACCTTTACAAGGACGAGAAATCAAGGCGTAAAGAGGCAGGAGAACCTCCTCTGGACAGACAGGATTTCTTTAAGCTTGTACTGGGTGTTGAGGCTTATGTAGTAGATGATCTTAAGGAAATTGTTGTAAATGACAAGGGGCAGAAGCTTGAAGATACTACCTTCGTCGTATTTGATATCGAGACAACGGGTTTTTCTCCTATCAAGAACAAGATCATCGAAATCGGTGCCGTTAAGATCAAAAACGGCGAGATTGTAGACAGATTTTCAGAGTTTATCAATCCTCAGGTTCCTATTCCGTACAGGATTGAAAAGCTCACAAGTATCACCGATGACATGGTTATCGGCGCTCCTACCAGAGAAGTTATCATCCCGAAGTTCGTAGAGTTCTGCGAGGGAGCAGTACTGGTGGGACACAATGTTTCTTTTGACATAAGCTTTATAAATCAGAACTGCGAGGAGATGGGTATCGATGCGGATTACACAACCGTTGATACGCTCTGGCTCTCAAGCTATTTCTTCCCGCTGCAGGCAAAGCATACTCTGGACGCAGTGGCTAAGACTTTGAATATTGTACTGGGACATCATCACAGAGCTGTAGATG